>CEOQ01064660.1_pt1 | contig 9953 bp, 9 predicted proteins | sample 361351 | NCBI WGS metagenome assembly CEOQ01 (sample SAMEA2619907, study PRJEB7988) | marine metagenome | biome: marine biome (ENVO:00000447); feature: deep chlorophyll maximum layer (ENVO:xxxxxxxx); material: "saline water (ENVO:00002010), including plankton (ENVO:xxxxxxxx)" | depth 60 m | reverse complement strand
TTGGATTCAAAATGGCAACATTGCCGGTGTGGGCAAAGTGGATCCACCAAAAGATGCCGAGACGATCGATTGTTCCGGTAAGGTGGTCACCCACGGATTTTGTGATGTACATGTCCATTTCAGAGAACCGGGACGGGAAGATAAAGAGACATTGGTGACCGGTTCTCGGGCTGCCATGGCTGGAGGATTCACAAGGGTTTGCGTCATGCCAAATACCAATCCACCATTAGATACGCCGGAATCCATCAATTTTATTCGTGAAAAGGCAGAAGAATGTCCAATTCACATTCATCCCATTGGCGCAGTGACTAAAGCGCAAGGTGGAAATGATCTTACGGAAATGGGACTGATGCACAAAGAAGGTGCCGTTGCCTTTAGCGATGACGGTCTCCCGATTCAAGATGGCGCCATGATGCGGATCGCACTGGAATATGCCACACTCATGGATGTGCCGGTGATAAATCACGCAGAAGATGAATGTTTAAGAGCTGAGGGTGTGATGCATGAAGGAAGTGTTTCTAACCATCTCGGACTTTCTGGGAACCCGGATTTGGCGGAATCGGCAATGGTACATCGTGATTTAGAATTGGCAGAATTCACTGGTGCTAAATTGCATGTGCCTCATGTGAGTTCAGCAAAAGCCGTGAACCACATTCGTGAAATGAAAGCGAAGAATAACAAAGTGACAACGGAGGTGACACCTCATCACTTATTTTTTAATGATGAAGCATTGAGATCTTTCAACACAAATCTGAAAGTAGCGCCACCTATTCGAACTGAGTCAGATCGAAAAGCACTTATTGAAGCGGTGAAAGATGGCACCATGGATTGCATTGCCACAGATCATGCACCACACACGATCGAAGATAAAGAAACAACATTTGATTTGGCATCTTTTGGTATGATTGGGCTGGAGTCTTGTTTCGGTGCAGTGAATAAAGTTTTAGTTATAGAAGAAGGGATGGATATAGAAACTGTCATTTCATTACTTACAAATAAGCCTAGGAATATCATGGGATTTGATTCTGACCTGTTTAAGGAAGGGGCTGAAGCAGAAATCACAGTTTTGGAACCGGAATCTGAATGGACTTTTGGGAGAGAGCATGTTTTTTCCAGATCTATAAATTCTCCCTACTATGGGAAAGCGATGAAAGGTTCAGTGTTAATGACCCTATCCAAAGGGCAAATCGCTTTAAAATAAACCTGACAGAAAATCAGATTATTTATTGACGAAGCCCTGAGAAAATGTCTAATTTTGTGGGCTTTATTCGAAATGAAAATGAAGACTATATCAATAAAACAATCAGAAATCGAAAAAAATTGGTGGATCGCTGATGCCGAAGGTAAGACCCTTGGTCGATTCGCCTCTAAAATTGCCCAAATCCTCCGTGGAAAACATAAAGTGAATTTCACGCCCCATATGGATATGGGAGACTGCGTTGTGGTTATTAATGCAGATAAGATTCACTTAACTGGCTCAAAAGAGACAGATAAATCTTATTTCCGCCACACAGGATACCCCGGCGGTGGGAAAGAAACCACTGTTGCTGAGATGCGCCGCAAACATCCAGAACGAATTGTGGAAAATGCTGTAAAAGGTATGTTGCCTCATAATCGTTTGGGACGGAGTGTTTTGTCCCACCTAAAGGTATATGCCGGCGAAAATCATCCGCACGCAGCACAGCAACCCCAAACTTTAGAAATTTAAATTTATGTCAGAAGTCAATTATTATGGGACCGGCCGAAGGAAAAATTCAGTCGCCCGTGTATTTTTAACGCCTGGAAAAGGAAAGATTCAAGTGAATGGGCAACCATTCCGGGATTATCTCTGCCGGGAAACTTTAGCAACTGTTGTGATGCAGCCCCTTGTGGCCGTTGAAAGCGAAAAAGCTTACGATATTAATATCAATGTAAATGGCGGTGGACTCACTGGTCAAGCCGGTGCGATTCGTCTTGGAATATCAAGAGCACTTTTAGGTGTGAATGGTGATTTTCGAGCAGTCTTGAAAGAAAAAGGCTTCCTGACCCGTGATGCGCGGAAAGTTGAACGTAAAAAACCCGGTCAACCCGGCGCTCGCAAAAATTTCCAATTTTCAAAACGTTAATTATTTATGGACAAAGTTAAATTTGAAGACCTTCTGGGAACCGGTGCTCATTTTGGGCATGTAACCCGGAAATGGAATCCCAATTTTAAACCCTATATTCTTTTAGAAAAGAATGGGGTTCATATCATCAACCTTGAATCCACCATAGAAGCTATTACAAAAGCTTGCAATTTTGTTAAGGAAGTTGTAGGCAAAAATGGTGAGATTCTTTTTGTTGGTACCAAAAAGCAAGCCCAGGATATTGTTCAGCAAGAAGCGGATAAGTGCGGCATGTTTTATATTGTAGAAAGATGGCTGGGAGGAACCTTGACCAACTTTTCCACCATCAAGAAAAGTATTAAACGATTGAAAATGCTGGAAAAGGAAGGATCCACTCTTTATGAAAACCTGACTAAAAAAGAAACCCAGATGCTTAATCGTGAGCGGGTAAAATTGGCCGATCAACATCGTGGAATCAAGGATATGCGGCGTTTACCAGATGCAGTCATTGTGGTGGATGCCCAATACGAAGATACAGCGATTCGTGAAGCAAGACGCTTGGATATCCCTGTGATTGCAATTGTGGATTCAAATACAAATCCGAAAAAAGTGGATTACCCAATTCCCGCAAATGATGACTCTATTCGGACGATTCAATTAATTATTGCTGCCCTGGCTGATGCTGTGAATGAAGCCCGGGGCGAAGTGGCTGCAAAAGACAAACAAAAAGCTGAAAAGAAAAAGAAAGCTGAAACTGACACAAAACCCGCTGCTGAAGCTAAATCAGTTGAAGCGAAAGAGGACACAACTGAAGAAGTTGTAGAGGTCGTTGCTGAAGAACCTGTCGTGGAGGAAACACCTGAAGTCCAGGATGATGAAGAAACCTCTGAAGACGCAACCCAAGAGGAAGAATAATTTCAAATGAGCATTGATGCAAAACTTGTAAAATCTCTGCGAGACAAAACGGGCGCAGGTATGATGGATTGTAAAAAAGCCTTGGTTGAATCCGAAGGTGATTTGGATAAAGCGATAGATAATCTCCGTAAATCAGGTATCGCAAAAGCTGAAAAGAAAGGCACTCGCGAAACCAGGGAAGGATTAGTTTTTTCTTATATTCATGCTGGTGGCCGTTTAGGTGTATTGGTTGAATTAAATTGTGAAACAGATTTTGTTGCGAAAACAGAAGGGTTTACAGAATTAGCCCATAATCTTGCCATGCAGATTGCTGCAACAAACCCAGTCGCTTTAGACCGAGAATCCATTGATCAGGCAGTGGTTGACCGTGAAAGAGAAATTTTCACAGACCAAGCAAAATCTGCTGGAAAACCGGATAACATCATTGAAAAAATGGTAGAAGGCCGGTTGAATAAATTTTACCAGGAATCTTGTTTGATGGATCAAACCTACATCAAAGATCCGGATAAAAAGATCAACGATTTGTTGACGGAAACCATTGCCACCTTGGGTGAAAATATCAGCATCAACCGGTATGTCCGATTTGCCATCGGCGAAACCGACCCCTCTCTTAACGGTCAAGCATAACCGTTTTCATGGCTGAACCGGTGTATCGTCGCGTTCTCCTGAAACTTTCAGGAGAAGTATTGGCAGGCGATCAAGGGTTTGGCATCGATCCTGCAAAAGCATCTTACCTCGCAAATGAGGTGAAGTCCATTCATGAATTGGGTGTAGGGATTGGACTTATTATTGGCGCCGGGAATATTTTTCGGGGCATGCAGGCTGCCAGCAAAGGCATGGATCGTGTCACTGGTGATTATTTAGGCATGCTGGCCACCATCATGAATGCAATTTCCGTTCAGGATGCCTTGGAAAAAGTTGGTTGTGAAACCCGAACCCTATCCGCTATCAGTGTATCCCAAATTGCTGAACCTTATATCCGTCGCCGCGCCATTCGCCATTTAGAAAAAGGACGGGTTGTGATTGTTGCAGGTGGAACAGGCAATCCATTCTTCACCACCGATTCTGCAGCAGCGTTGCGGGCAACAGAATTGGGTGCAGAAGTTGTCTTGAAAGGGACGAAAGTGGATGGTGTATATGATAAGGATCCAATGGCACACGACGATGCTGTAAAATTTGAGATCATATCATATTCCAAAGTATTACAGGATAATTTACGAGTGATGGATTTGACGGCGATTACCTTATGTAAAGAGAATAATTTGCCTATTCGCGTATTTAATATCAATCATTCAGGGGACTTGAAAGACCTGATTCTTGGCGGTAAAATTGGAACCCTAGTTTCAGAGTAATTCAATGATTGATGATATTTTAAAGGATGTAACCCATCGCATGAATCAAGCCGTGGTCCATTGCCAAGGTGAGTTAAATAAAGTTCGAACCGGCCGAGCCAACCCGGAAATGTTTAATTCCCTCACCGTTGATTATTACGGTTCCATGACCCCCTTAAACCAGGTTTCTACCATTTCTGTCCCGGAGCCCCGTCTAGTCACACTCACCCCATATGAAAAAACTTTAATCCCTGCCATTGAAAAAACCATAATGGATGCCAATATGGGATTTACACCGGGGAATAATGGTACATCCGTTTTGATACCGATCCCTCAGTTAAGTGAGGAACGGCGGGTTGAACTAAATAAATTTGTCCACCATTTGGTGGAAGAAGGTAGAATCGCAGTCAGGAATGTAAGGCGCGATGGACTTCACCATTTGCACGATTTTGGGAAAGAAGATCACATTTCGGAAGATATTATTCATGACAATGAGGGTGAGATTCAAAAGATTACCGATGATCATATCAATAAATTGAACGCTTTGCAGGATGAAAAAGAAAAAGAGATTTTAGAAGTATAACAATCTCATATAAAATCAATTTTATAAAAAAAGCTCCGCATCATTGCAGAGCTTTTTTACTATCCTCTTTAGTCAGGCTCTTTTTATTGAGCAACTTTTTTAATCACATTTAGACCACCCACATTCACGGCAAGTGAGGCAGCCTCCTTCGTTGACTACGCTGTGGTTGTGGCATTTCGTGCAAATCATAAGACTATTATCATCTTGAGGCTCTTGGGCCAATGTAATAAGCGGTTTTTCATTTTGCATCCCATCCCGATCAATGGAATTCTCTTTCTCTCTTTCCTGGAGATAATCATCCAATGCTTTCCCAATGGCATCGGGTGTGGACAATATTAATCGTCCATCTTCCCAGGTTGGGTTCGGACCAGAGATGCCTTTCAATTGACGAACAATCGCATGAGGATCTAAACCGGACCGTAGGGCAAGTGAAATCAAACGGCTAATGGCTTCCGATTGAGCAGCTGCATTGCCACCGGCTTTCCCAATGGTTGTAAATACTTCACAGAGTCCATTCTCGTCTTCGTTAATGGTTATGTAAAGTGTACCTTCACCGGTTCGGATTCGACGGGTGACACCGGCTGTTTGGGTGGGCCTGACACGAGGGCTTTTTTCAACTCTGATGCCAAGGTCATCGTTTAAATCATCAGAGATGTCTGGAGAAGGTTTAGGTGCGTCCGTTTCTTGTTTTTCCGAAACCAATATACCTTCACGGCTGCCTTCCCGATAAACAGTAATCCCTTTTAGGCCCGCTTCATACGCGGTCATATAAATGTCCGCCACCGTATCAACTGTAATTTCTTCAGCTAAGTTGACTGTGGAAGAAATGGAGGAATCAATATAATTTTGGATGACGCCTTGCATCTTCACGCGGAAATAAGGATCTATGTGATGAGCAGTTACCACAAAATCAGGAAGGTTTTCATCAGTACCGAATAATTTTCCAATGATGGGGTGGTACACTTTGTATTCGTTAAACGTTTTACCGTACCCATCATTTTTCTTTACACGTCTTTTGTATGAGGTTGCAAAAATTGGTTCAATGCCTGAAGTGACCCGAGAAACAATAGCGCCGCTTCCTGTGGGAGCGACAGTAGTCAAGGTGCAATTACGAATCCCATGTTGTTTAATTTTCTTTTGCAGAGATTTGGGCAGGTTTTTTACAAATTTACTTTTGGAATATCCGGACCAATCAAAATTAGGGAATCGTCCTTTTTCTGCAGCTAAATCTGTACTGGTTTCATAAGCTGTATCCCTGAAGATTTGCATAATTTGGTCAATGGTTTGCAGTGCATCTTCACTATCATATTTGATGCCCATGTGCACCAGCATATCACCAAGGCCCAGAATGCCAAGACCCACACGGCGATCGTTGGTGGCGTTTTGTTTTTGATCTTCTAAGGCATGACGATCCATATTATAATCAACCACATTGTCTAAAAAGCGCGTGGCAATTACCACGGTTTCCTTGAATTGGTCAATCATGAAATTGCCCTTATCATCAACGAATCGTGCCAAGTTCACTGCACCGAGGTTGCAGCAGCCACCATCAGGGAGGGGCTGTTCAGCACAGGGATTGGTAGAGACAAGGGGCGAACAATATTCAGCGTTATGGTAATCTTTCATGGTATCCCAAAAAAGAAGACCAGGTTCAGCGCTGGCATGTGCGTGGGAAATAATGTCATTCCAAAGGTTTTTCGCTTTGATTGTTTTGTACACTTCCCCCTCATAACTAAGATCAAAATCACCATCATTTTTCACCGCATCCATGAATTCGTGCGTTAACAAAACCGAGATATTGGAGTATTTTACCATGTCAATATCACCGGTTTTAATGCCCACGAATTTTTCAATATCCGGGTGATCCACACGTAGAGTTTGCATATTAGCACCGCGGCGTCCATGTTGCGCGATAGTGTTTGTATTTTCACTAAACAGGTTCATGAACCCGGTGGGTCCACAAGATTGTCCACCGGTGCCATTGATGGCTTTCCCGGCTGGCCTGAGTACTGAGAGATCGTGTCCGCATCCACCCCCATACTTGTATGTTAATGCTTCATTAATAATGGTATCATAAATGGATTTGATTGAATCATCCCGTACGGCCACAACATAACAATTATTTAGCGTGGTCGTTATATCCTCCCGTCCGGCGCCATGCATGATGCGTCCGCCGGGGACAAATTTGAAATCTTCAAGTATAGAAAAGAATTTTTTCTCCCATTTTTCACGGAGGATTTTTGTTTTCTCAACAGAAGCTAAGGCGCTTGCTTGTCGGACCCAAAGCTCGTAGGGGTGGCGTTCCCAGGGTGCGAGATATTTTTGTTTTAATACATCAGAACCAAGTTTGTCATCACCATAATAAGATTCAATGGTATATCCATCAGGTATGGTGGTTGGCTCTGGATCCACCGTTGGTTTTATCGATGGAACAACAGGTGTTTCTAATGACTGTGATCTCGGCTGATTCAGCGAAAGATTCAGTTCCATAGCTTCTGCCATATAAGTTTTTCCTTGGTCTGTATAACCGCACGAGGGACGTACGGAGTTCCGTTTTCAATGTGCTATAAAAAAGGATGACAAATGAAAGTGCGATAAATCGCGTGGTTGGCTAATGGGAATATAGAATACCCTTAAAAATTAGACAAGAAGTAAACTCCCAAAAAGTGATTTACTAATGAGAAAAAATTAGTTTTCCACACTTTTCCACAAATTATCCACATCCAAGAAAATAAGGTTGGACTTAAAGTTGTGATAGCTAAATGACGCAATATCACCAATTAAATTCAATTCATAAAATCTGAAAAACAAAGGCGATAAAAACAGTCATTCATCCTTTTTTATGTAAAAAAACTTTAGGTAAAATTGGCATTGCTGCGGGTGTAGTTCAATGGTAGAACGAGAGCTTCCCAAGCTTTAAACGTGAGTTCGATTCTCATCACCCGCTCTATTCATTTTTGTGTGAAAAAACTTTGCGAAAGTTTTAAACTATTGCAAAGTTTTAGACGAAAAAATGGATACTTTCAGTCATGCACTCTGGGGTCGGGGACTCTTTGGATACAGAGGATATAAATTGTGGGCGCTTTTTTGGGGTGCAGCGCCTGATCTCTTTTCATTTGGGATTCTTTTTTTTATTCGCCTTGTTACATTTGAATTTTCTACCGGCAAACCACCCATCGAGACAATTCCATGGTGGGTGTTTATTAATTATGATATTTCCCACAGTTTTGTGTCTGCTGCAATTGTAATCGGGATGGTGTGGCGTGTAAACAAGCAGTATGCTTTTGCCATGTTGGGTTGGCCATTTCACATTTGCTTGGATTTTCCATTCCACAGTAAGGAATTTTTCCCTACAAAACTCCTATGGCCTATCACAGATTTTTCTTTTGACGGCATTCCCTGGAATCGACCGGAAGTTTGGTTTCCCAATGTAGCGGGAATAATTATTTTGTTCATTTGGCGATATAATCAAAAGAAGTAAATCCCGGCTTCGCCCGTCCAGTAACCGTCCGTAAATTCCGCCCTTTCTCTTTAGGATTAATTATGAAAAACCCCAAATTTCGAATGAGCACAAATGTAGCACTCCATACAAAAAAGTGGAAAGAATCTTCTGATTTTTACCAAAATGTTATGGGACTTGAAGTGACGGAAAAAGAAACTCATTTAAAAGTTCAGAATGGCTCTATCTTCATGTATGTTCAGGAAAATCCTGGTTTGGATGGCATCGTTATGGAATATTTTGTGGATGATGTTGAAAAAGCAAAGGAATATTTGGAATCAAATGGTTGTACAGTTGTCAAATGGGAAGGGAAAGGAAAAGATTGTTATATGAAAGACCCCTATGGCTTAGTTTTTAACTTATGGGAAGATAGAGTGGATTAGGAGTTAGGAATAAGGATTTGGATTAATAGTTAGAACGAACATAAACATTGAATTAAAAAAAGGGAAAAAGATGAAAGACTTTTTAGGTGCATTAGCTATACATGCCTTGTTTGCATTTGTACTTGTATGGCTGATTCTCAAAATCGCAGGTTAATCAGTTAAATGGGAAAACCACTCATCGCCATTGTGGGGCGGCCCAATGTGGGCAAATCTACATTCTTCAACCGTGTTCTCAGTCAGCGCCAAGCGATTGTGGATGCGCAAGAAGGAATCACCCGTGATCGGATTTACGGGGAAATGGAGTGGTGCGCCCATCCGCTGAAATTCATAGATACGGGCGGCTACATCCCGGAAGATTTTGACATTTTCAATGCAGCCGTCCGGGAACAAGCTAAAGAAGCTATGGGGGAATCAGATTTAGTGTTATTCATGGTGGATGGCAAACAAGGGCCCACTTCCAGCGATCAGGCGTTAGCCCAATTTGTTCGGAAAAGTGGAAAACCGTACATCTTGGCTGTGAACAAGTGCGATGGGTATAAGACGGACAGTTTAATCCATCAATTTCATGAATTCGGATTGGAAAATCCACTACCCATTTCTGCGTTGAACGGACGGCAAACAGGGGATTTATTAGATCTGATTTTAGAAAAATTAAATTTAACTGAACCGCCCGGGGATAAGGATGATAATGAAGGTCTACGCCTAGCCATTGTGGGGATGCCCAATGTGGGAAAATCATCTCTCACGAATGCACTCCTGCAAAAGGAACGTACCATAGTCACGCCAATTGCAGGAACGACCCGAGATTCCATTGATGCTCACATTAAATGGCATGGACATGACATCACCTTGGTGGATACGGCAGGTTTACGAAAGTTGGCTAAGATTAAAGATAAGATCGAGTATTACTCAACAGTTCGGACACAAAATGCCATTGATAGTGCCAACGTGGTTTTAGTCTTGATTGATGCTGAAAAAGGGTTCAGTAAGCAGGATAAATCCATTGTGGATTTTGTTATAGATAAAGGTAAAGGACTCATTTTTATCGTGAACAAATGGGACCTTGTGGAAAAAGAAACCCAAACTATGAAAAATTTTGAAGATGAAATTCGTTACCAATTCAAGGCTTTGGATCATTACTCACTCTTATTTATTTCA
>CEOQ01097787.1_pt1 | contig 9989 bp, 9 predicted proteins | sample 361351 | NCBI WGS metagenome assembly CEOQ01 (sample SAMEA2619907, study PRJEB7988) | marine metagenome | biome: marine biome (ENVO:00000447); feature: deep chlorophyll maximum layer (ENVO:xxxxxxxx); material: "saline water (ENVO:00002010), including plankton (ENVO:xxxxxxxx)" | depth 60 m | reverse complement strand
GCCCACCATATTTTTCAAGCAACTGCGAGCAATCCTTAAATGCATCCGAAATATGGAACTCAGATATACTACGCGCAGATCCAGTTATATAGCCTTCCTTCCTCTGACCTACAACGGCCGGCAGATAGTATTCCTGACACAGCCTTGCAGCTACTAGACCGACAAGACCATTATGAAAATCCTCGTGTTCAGCAAAGAGTATATGAGTTTCACCTGTACTATATGTTTTCTCACACAACTCCAATGCAGCAGACGTCATATCACGTGTCATGCGTTGACGTTCGCGATTGTACTTGTCTAGTTCTTGTGCAATTATAACCGCCTCTTGCTCATTATCAGTCGCAAGCAATCTTAGAGCACGTGATGCATCCCCTATCCTTCCAACAGCATTGATGCGAGGACCCAATTGGAAGGCTATAGTTTGAGCAGATACGGAACCTTTGCTCCTTGACACTCCAAGCAATGCTTTTATCCCTAATCTAGGATTACGATTAATAATCTCTAAACCGGCTTGAACCATATATCGATTCTCCCCAATAAGAGGAGCAAGATCAGCAACAGTACCTAACGCTACAAGATCAAGAAAATCGGATATGGGTTTATGACTATTTTGGGGCATCCTGACACTCCAAAGAGCCTGAACTAGCTTATAAGATATTCCTACTGCTGACAATATGTTTTCTGGATATGCACAATCAGGACGATTGGGGTTTATGATGGCCAAAGCTTCAGGTAACTCAGAGCTAATTTGATGGTGATCAGTAACGATGAAATCCATGCCTAATTCATTGGATTGTTGCACCTCTGCAAAAGCAGATATACCACAATCAACAGAAATCACTAGATCAACTCCTTGATTTGCGAATCGTTGCAATACAGTACTATGTATACCATAACCTTCAAGATGCCTGTCAGGTATGTAGTAAACGACGTTAGCACCATAAGCCTCTAAACCTTGTTTTAACACTAATGTAGCTGTCACACCATCTACATCGTAGTCCCCATAAATAGCTATAAGTTGTCCAGCATCCAGTGCAGCCAAGATACGTTCCACTGCGCCAGTCATATCGGCAAGCTTGTAAGGGTCAGCATCGTGGGATATTTGATAACGTACAAACCTCATTGCTTCTTCCTCACTAATAAGTTTGCGGTTCCAAAATAACTGCTGTAGCACTGGTTCTGATTGCCATCGATCTAATTTATTGCGACAATCCTCGGGCATAGGATCAGCCAAAATCCATTTATTATCCATAGTATTTTCACCTAATATGAGCATTGTAGTTTATTACCGTGGACGTTACAATAATATTATGGTACGTGTTGTATTTATGGGAACCCCCAAGTTTGCATCAACTTGTCTACACATACTGCAAAAGAAGTATGATGTAGTAGGTGTAGTCACACAACCTGATAGACCATCCGGTCGTGGACGCAAACTTAAACCTAGTGAAGTTAACATAACAGCTCAGGAATTTCAACTCCCAGTTATAACACCTAACAATATAAATAACACTGTAGCAATTGACCAAATCAAACTATGGAAACCAGATGTGATTGTCGTCGCAGCCTATGGACAAATACTCTGTGATACGATACTAAAACTTCCAGTGAACGGATGTATAAATATTCATGCCTCCCTTTTACCCCGGCATCGCGGAGCATCTCCTATATCTGCTGCCATAATGGCTGCCGATGTACACACTGGAATCACAATAATGAAAATGGACTCTGGTATGGATACTGGACCATTATTGACCCAGCAAGCAGTATCAATTCGATCAGACCATACCACTGGAACACTCACTGATTCCCTAGCGGTGGTGGGAGCCAATCTACTACATAGTACACTCCCTGGATATATCGCAGGAGAAATCAAGCCAATCCCACAAAACCCAACTTTATCGACCTACGCACCACTGATACGCAAAAATTTTGGGCATTTATCTTTTGACAAAACTGCAGCGGCTATTGAACGAAAAATACGAGCAATGACACCATGGCCAGGAGCATTCGCAATGCATGGCCAGAAACGAATCAAAATATTACAGGCTCAAGCCATCACTGGTTCTGGACAACCCGGAAAAACCATGTTTCTAAACAAAAATATAGTAGTTGGAACCGGAAATGGTTTGCTTCAACTACAACAAATACAAGCACCGGGCAAGCGCCCAATGCAAGCGACCGATTATGTACGAGGCTTTCAAGCTTTCATCGGAACTATCCTAGAGTAAATACTGATACTATAGTAATAGTACAATTACCTTTGTCAGACATGACACATATCATAACCAAACATTTATACTATTGACCTAACCAAGAAATAACACAGATTAGGAGATATCAAGGCATGAACTTCAGAGCATCATTTTCGGAACTAATTGGCACATTCGCATTAATATTCATAGGGGCAGGAGCAGCGGCAATAAACGGAGATTTAATAGTAGTTGCTTTAGCGCATGGCATGGTCATTATCGGTTTAGCATATGCATATGGACATCACAGTGGTACCCACATCAATCCTGCCGTCACATTTGGGCTACTACTAGCTGGAGAAATAAAGACTAATACAGCTATAACCTATTGGATCATGCAATTTGCAGGGGGGATTTTGGGCGCGGCAGCCTTATCATTCGTGCTTGGGGGCAGTGCAAGCGGATTAGGAGCAACACAATTTGACGCAACAACAATTACCGTTTCGCAGGCAATAGTCATAGAAATAATTCTTACTTTCTTTCTAGTAAATACAATAATGAATACTGCAGTCAGCGGAAAGTCTGGTAATCTAGCAGGACTAGCTATAGGTTCGACGCTAATATTCTGTATATTGATGGGTGGACCTCTGACCGGCGCATCCCTAAATCCCGCTCGGACTTTAGGACCTGCCCTACTAACTGGTAATCTGGATCAACTATGGGTTTATATCGTCGGTCCCCTAACAGGATCAGCAATCGCATCTGTCTTTTATATCAATGTACTAAAAGACAAATCCTAAGGAGGACAAACTCCTGTCATTATCATACTTAATTCTTGGTTCGGGTGCAATAGGAAAGCTAGTTGGCGTACAACTGTCTGCTGCTGGTGAAGACATAACATTTCTTGTCAGAGATAGAGTCGCTCAACACATAAAAGACAATGGAATCAAGTTAACCGGTGCAATGGGAGACACCTCATTGGCCAAACCAACTATAACCACCAACCTAAACACAGTATTAGACAGCAAAAAAATAGATGTCGTTATACTAGCTGTCAAATCATTTCACACTTCCTCAGTAATCAACCTACTCAAATCAGCTACAAAAACTTCTCCGACTATACTTTGCCTACAGAATGGAGTTGATAATGAGGATTTGTTGTCGGATGCATTTGGAATTGAAAATGTTATCCCAGGCACAGTAACTTCTGCAGTCTCAATATCAAAACTTGGTGACGTGAATGTAGACCGTGAGCGAGGAATAGGTATAGCAGCTGGCCACCCCTATTCTCTAGAAATATGGAAAGCATTTAACTCAGCTGGGTTTGACACGCTCCTATACCCAAATGCTAAGGCAATGAAATGGTCAAAACTCATAACAAACATACTTGCCAATGCAACTGCAGCAATATGCGACATTACGCCAAACGCTATCTTTAAACACGATCGTCTATTCAGATTAGAAATAACTGCTATAGAGGAAACACTCACAGTAATGAAAGGACTACAGTTGCCAATTGTCCGCCTACCGAGAACACCTTCACATTGGCTAGCATTTGCAATAAAACGACTTCCACCCTGGAGCTATCGCGCTATACTAAACAATAAAGTTTCCAAAGGCAGAGGCGGTAAACATCCATCACTCCAAGTCGACTTACTAGCCAATAGAATTCACTCCGAGATTTCTTACCTTAATGGAACAGTACATCGGCACGCTAAAGCACTCGGCCTAGCAGCTCCCGTGAACCATGGTCTGGCAAATATACTAGGTCGAATTGTGGCAGGGGATATACCCTGGGACAAGTATCGTCACAATCCAGATGGTTTAGCAGACAGCCTATTAAGTGGCGATTTCTAACATTGCTTTACTCCCCCTATTGCCACTGGTATAATCGCACAATCGTCGGGGCGTGGCGCAGTCCGGTAGCGCACTGCAATGGGGTTGCAGGGGTCGGCGGTTCAAATCCGCCCGCCCCGACTCACCACTAACACACATATCCTCCGTAAAACTTAGAACAATCAATTTAGTGGTGAAACCATCAGTCATCATTTATGTATTGCACAAATCAGTACCCAACGCATCTATATTGCTAAATTTGTGTTCTATATATTGGTGCTATACATAAAACACAAATGTAAAAACACCAATATATAGTCGACATCAAACTCATTACACAGGAGGACATGTGAAAATGTTCACATCAGCAGAAGCTCGATTAGGTAGAAACATGAGCTTAGTTGCAGCAATAGGCATAGTACTTACTATCGTCATAAATGTTGCTACGGGTGCAGCTAGTGGAGCTGCCAATTCATATGATTCCACTTGGGGGCCCGTGGATAATTTGATTAACTTTGCTCAGGATGTTGCGCTCGTGTTTGTCGTCGTTTTAGCTATGAAACTGTTCGTAGCAGATGACAAACCTGTTTTTAGAGTTATGAGCTACATGATGATTGCTATCAACACAATGTGGGCCGTTAGAGACCTAGCACCCACTGCAGTTGCACAAAGCGTCTGGGACCAAGGTGTAACACCAACCCAAGTCGAAGATATGTTGGGTACATTCACCTTTGGAAGCTTCTTGTTATTATCAATATGGGTCTGGACCATAATAAATGCCGATGGTGGCGAACTGATCCCAAGATGGGGTATCTTAGCTGGAAAAGGTGCTTCCATATTGTTTGTAGTCCTACAATCAGTTAGCTTTTTCGGTCAGTCACTTGGTATCACCCCAACTGTTATAGCTCCAATCTTTCTATTAGGCGGAGTAATATTGTGGCCAATCTCTCTGTTTGGACTCAGTAGAGCTTTTGCCACAAAACTATAACGGTAGAACTTAAAGCAACAATTGAAGGCAATTTATAATTGAAGTCAATTTATTAATCAATCAACATTCATTACATATATAAGGAGAAATACTAACATGATAAGTTCAGCTGAAGCAAGATTAGGAAGAACCATGTCTATATGGGTAGTCATCACAGCCATACTTAGCTTAGTTGTAGGATTTGTTCTCATTGGTCCTGATACCGACGGATACAGTGAACAATGGGGCTTGTTGAATGGTGTAGTAAACTTCGCCTCAAACTTTGCCCAAGTAGCAATGCTGATATTCGCAATAAAGTTATTCAACATTGACGACGATCCATTCCTAAAACTTCTTAGTTATATCACTATTGTCGGCGTAAGCATTTCAGTCATAATGTCAATATCTCCAGCAGCACATGCTGCCGGCGGCTGGACAGGCGACTCATTCACACCAACTGAAATCGGAGAAATGGAGGGCGCAGTTACATATGGAACCTGGTTTGTGTTTCCTGTTTGGGTCTTATTAGTGTCCCTCAAGGAAAGAGGAGGCAACCTCTTACCGTCATGGGGAAGCATGGCAGGGATCGGTGCTTCAGCACTCATCCTAGTAGTAAACTTTGTCTTTTTACTAAGCCTGTTAGATGACAATCTAACTGAAACTATCATTCCATTTGTATGGATAGTTGGAGGAGTAATTCTTTATCCAACCTTTGCCTTTGGTGTAAGCAAAGCATTTGAATCCAAAATCTAAGTAACGAACAAACAACATATAAATAGATACTCTCAAAAAGCCCAGTTTAGAACTGGGCTTTTTGATTTCAATCATACTAACACAAACGTTATCATCAATTATTTATAAAAATAAACAATGAGTAAATTAACGCAAATATAATCCTACACCAAATAAATTCTATGGAATAATATCCCATAGTACCAAACAATCATTTCAATCTATTATAAAAGGAAAAATTTATGATTAGCTCATCAGAAGCAAGATTAGGTAAGAATATGGCAGTGTTAGGTGCAATAACGATTCTCATAACAATGGCTCTAGGTTTTCTAGGTGGTTCTCGATCTGAGAATCCCCAATTAGCTAACTTAGCTGATTTGGTTGACTTTGTTAACAGTTTCACTTTGATTGTCGTCATTATGTACTCCCTAAAATTATTCAATCTAGACGAAGCACCATTGATCAAAGTAATTGGGAACGTAGCGATAATTGGTGTGACAGTCGCCATGATAACTGATCTTTCTCCGACATTTTCTGCTATTGAAGGTACAGGTGACGGATTCACAGTTGCTCAAGTCTCAGAGATAACAGACACTGTAACAACTGGTACATGGATAGTTATGCCATTATTTGTACTGTTGGTATCAGCAAGATTTCGCGGCGACCCAATACCTTCATGGGGTGCTTGGGGAGGGATTGCTGCTGGGTCTCTTATACTTCTCATGCATGTGATTGCACTATCTGGTCTTTTTCCGGATACGGATGTTTTTTGGCCAATCTGGATAGTAGCAGGAGGCATAGGATTCCCCTTGTTTGCCTTTGGTATGAGTAGAGCCTTTGCAACAAAGATATAACATCTATTCGTCTTAAAGAAAAAAATAAAACGGGCTTGAGCAGAAATGATCGGGCCCGTTTGTGGTTTAAGCATAATTACAAATCTATATACTTGTCTTGGAACCAATACAAATATCCCACCAGAATTTTATTGTTCACAATTTTGTGTTATTAGTGCAAGCATCATATAATATCTTGAGATTAACTGTGCACTACAAATCCTAGGAGGAAACTATAAATGATAACTTCAGCCGAAGCTCAATTAGGTAAAAATATGGCTGTATTAGCTGCGATAACAACTGTGGTCAGCTTCTTTATTGGGGCCATCCTCATTGGTCCCGGATTCTCCGGGTTTCATCCTACTTGGGGCCCTATTAATAATATAGTAGGATTTTTCCAGGGAATTGGTCACGTTTTTACAATTGGTCTGTGTATGAAACTTTTTGGTGCAGATAACAAACCCAACCTACGAATAATTAGTTCAATAGTATTTATTGGCGCAACAATGCAATTGGTCTATTCACTAGCTCCAACAGCAAATTCCAATTCCGTTTTTGACCCAACATTAAACGCAGCTGAAGTTTCCGCCATTGCTGGAACGGGCAATTTTGTTATTTTCATACTTTATGCATTGTGGGCACTCACAGTAGTCAGTAATGACAGTGAAAGTTTACTGCCCTCTTGGGCCTCTATATCAGCCAGAGGCGCTGCACTTCTTATAATTGTGGCTCAAGGCCTATCATTGTTTGGCTTGATACCTGCCACTTTATGGGCTCCAATATTTATTTTAGGTGGGGTTGTCCTGTGGCCAATATTTGTTTTTGGCCTCAGCAATGCATTTGGACAGAAGGTCTAGAGCCTTTTCACAATCTAATTTGTCTCGATTCGTATAGGTGTAGTAATACACTTTACCCGTAGCGAGGAACACTCGCTACGGGCTTTCTGATAACATCTTAAACCTCTGATTGATCAATAACTGGATTGTATAAACTGCCAACACCTTCAACAGTACAACCTATTTCGTCTCCATGACTGAGTTTTAATGCTCCAGGTGTACCTGTAGAAATAATGTCCCCCGGTTCTAGGGTCATAACACTACTATGAAAAGAAACTAATTCCAGTGGATCAAAAGTCATGTTTGCAACTATGTTCTCAGCTCCTATCTCACCATTCAAAATTGTTCTTACTGTTACCGCTGATATATCATCAATCTCATCAGCAGTTACAACTACGGGACCAAAACTGAAAAATGTATCAAAACTCTTGGACCGTGTCAGGAACCTTGGATTGCGCCGAAGAATATCTTCAGCAGTCATATCAATAATTGTTGTATAGCCAAAAATGACTTCGGAAGCTTGTGCCAATGACACGTCCTTACAGCGTTTGCCTATAATCACCCCCAACTCAGCCTCTCCTGTCACACGATCACTTTGAACAGGTAACATAATTGCACTACCAGGAGCGATAATAGTTGTAGTAGGCTTCATAAAGCTAGCAGGCTCTTGATCAGGTGAATTCTCATCTAGATCCTTGGCATGTTCACGATAATTCAATCCTATTCCCCATATCTTTGGCGGATCAAGGTAAGGATTGGTAAGTTCAATATCCTGCAAATCAATTAGTGCTTCGTCATCATCAGATACTATACGATTCAAATCCGCAACATCATATTTCAGTATCACATCTTTTATGCTAGATTCGCCCAATGGATACACGCTGTTACCAAGAATGACCCCTGATTGGGTTGAAACCCCATCCAAATATGTACATAACCTCATACTAACCTCCTCAACATACCATTACATACGATAAAAACAAAGCCTAATATACCAAAATAGCAATATTATCCAACGTCTTAACCAAACATATCCATATGAAAATTGAAAATGAAATTGATCGAGGCACTTCTAAGATTCTTCTATAACTCAGCCCCAGCTTCTACTCCAGGAACCAAATGACATGCAGCGCGTTGTCCTGTTATCCCGTCTATGGTTATCAATTCAGGGGTAACCTGGCTACATATCTCTTCCGCAATAGGGCATCTAGGATGAAAGCTGCATCCAGAAGGGGGATCAATAGGGCTTGGTACATCACCTTCTAGTATTATTGCTTCACGCTTCTTGCGAGGATCTGCTATAGGAGCGGCGGACATTAATGCTTGAGTATATGGATGCTTAGGATTCTCGAAAATATCCACACGATTTCCAATTTCAACAATTTTACCCAAATACATAACAGCAACACGATCGGAAATATGTTCAACTACACTTAAATCATGTGAAATGAACAGATAAGTGAGTTTAAATTCCTTCTTCAATTCGGTTAGCAAATTAAGTATTTGCGACTGTATTGAAACATCAAGTGCAGATACTGGTTCATCACACACTAAAAATGATGGGTCAGTAACCAATGCTCGAGCTATACCTATTCTCTGACGTTGACCTCCTGAGAACTCATGAGGGTATCTTATAATATGATTCTCATGCAAACCTACTTTCTGGAGCATCTCCATCACAAGACCTTTGCGATCTTTCACACCCCCAATCTTATGTACTATCAACCCCTCAGATATGGTTTCGCCTATTGGCATTCTCGGATTCAGTGATGAAAAAGGATCTTGGAACATAATCTGTATTTTTCTACGCAAGACTTTACGTGCGTTTTTGTCCATGTCTTTAATGTGATCGCCATCGTACTCAACACTTCCGCTAGTGGGTGGATCGAGATACATCATGGCTCGCCCCAAAGTCGATTTACCACATCCGGACTCCCCAACTAAACCTAACGTTTCGCCATAAAAGACATCTAAATCCACGCCATCAACAGCTTTCACATAACCTGTGGTTCGCCGGAACACTCCAGAACGTACTGGAAAATACTTAGTAACATTTCTGACCTTTACTAGAGACTTGTTCATCTGCGAGTTTTCTGTATTCATAAATTTACCTAATTGATAATACTATATGTAAAGTCCATTTCAATAAGGTGCTTCATGACCATCGTAATCATGATATAACCAACAACGCACTAGATGTCCCTCTTCATTTGACACCGTTTTCAATTCCGGATCAATTTCAGTACATATACTCATATCATGTTCGACACGCTGTCTACATCGCGGCGCAAAACTGCATCCTGCCGGCAAATCAATCAAACTCGGAACAACACCAGGAATTACATCTAATTTATCTGTACGCTCGCCAATAACGGGAATAGATTTGAGTAAACCCATAGTATAAGGATGTTTAGCATTGTGGAATATATCGTCTGTATTAGCCTGCTCGACTATTCTTCCCGCATACATCACAGCAACCCTGTCACAGCTGTCAGCAACTATACCTAAATCATGAGTAATCAACAAAACTGCTGTCTGGGTTCTTTCTCTTAGATCACCTACAAGTTTAAGTATTTGGGCCTGAATAGTCACG
>CEOQ01040936.1_pt1 | contig 9995 bp, 9 predicted proteins | sample 361351 | NCBI WGS metagenome assembly CEOQ01 (sample SAMEA2619907, study PRJEB7988) | marine metagenome | biome: marine biome (ENVO:00000447); feature: deep chlorophyll maximum layer (ENVO:xxxxxxxx); material: "saline water (ENVO:00002010), including plankton (ENVO:xxxxxxxx)" | depth 60 m | reverse complement strand
TTAATCTTACTAACATTATAATCTTTATAATCGTATTTAGATCTAAAAGTCTCAATCATTTTGGGTTATCTTTTTAAAATAGATAAGATTTTTTCTAAGTCTGCTGACAATTGATCTAAAATTTGCCTATCAAGATATTGATGTTGAGTCATTGTTGTTTCGCTGAGCTTATTCTTTGCTCCCTCTATCGTAAATCCTTGCTTATTTAAGAGCTCATTAATTTGAGAAACTAACATCAAATCCTTTTGTTGATAATATCTTCTATTGCCTCTTCTTTTTATAGGTTCAAGCTGCTTAAACTCTTGTTCCCAATATCTCAATACATGAGATTTTATACCATAAATTTTAGATACCTCACCAATAGTAAAATATCTTTTATTTGGTATATTTATTGATGTATCACTATTTGTCTCCATCATAAGCTTCCAATTGAGATTTTAATTTAAGTCCAGATTTAAAAGTTACTACTCTTCGTTCGCTAATAACCACTTCTTCTCCAGTTTTTGGGTTTCTTCCAGGTCGTGGTTTTTTATTTCTTAAAATAAAGTTGCCAAATCCAGAAAATTTAATGTCTTCACCCCTTTCAAGAGTACATTTAATTATTTCAAAAAATTCTTCAACAAGTTCCTTAGCTTCTCTTTTGTTTAAACCAACTTCAGTATGTATTGTGTCTATTAAAGAGTTTTTAGTAATAGTCATTTATGTTCTCAGTTTTGCATCAAATTTCTTTTGTAATAATTCAAGTATCTTAGTCATTGAAAGGTTTACATCTGCATCTACAAGCGTGGCACTTTTATTTTGAAAATGAAGTTCAAGTGATAAACTTTTTTTAGTTGAATCAAATGTACGGTCATAGAAAACATCATTAATCTTAATATATATCAAATATTTATAACTCTGTCTTGTTATAATATCTATTATATCTGTTCCAGGGATTTTATCATCTATTAAAATAGTTAAATCTCTGCGTATTTTAGGAAACTGAGAAATTGGAGCATATTTTATATTTTCAGGAAAAAGGTCTTGATTTAGAATAATTTCAAAAGCAAAAAGTTTATTTTCTACCGACTCCTTAGCACACAACAAATTTGAAATTTGTCCACAAATTCCAATTTGCTTATTATTCTGAATTATATTTGCTTGAATTTCGCTATTAAGAAATTTAGATATATTGGTCTTTCTAAGAACAATATTCGGCAATATGGATATCAAATCTCCTTTTAGATCAAAAAAATCAAGTGCCTTTGAATCAACTTTGAGTGAAGATTCTGAACTTTGTCCTGAAATCAAGCCCGAGAGAGTATCTATCTCAAATATCTTGCCAGCGCTATTTTTCTGATAAGTCTTACCTATCTCAAATACCTTTATGTCTTTCTGTTGTCTGTTAGCATTATATTGATAAGTTCTCACTAAACTTGGTAACAATGAAACTCGCATTTCTGCTTTATCTTCTGAAATAGGGTTTTGAATTATATTTATTGATTTATTAGAGACAAATTCTCTCTGATAGTCTTTTGGCAGAAAACTATAAGACTTTATTTCATTGTAGCCTCTTGATATTAATAAAGAAGAAATCTTATTGGTTGGAAATATTTCTGTTTTTATTTTTTTATTAAGGATGCCTGTCGAAGGAATTTGGGCTTTAAACTGATCAAACCCAATTATTCTAGCTATTTCTTCAATTAAATCATATTCATTACTAATATCAAACCTATAGGATGGGATAGTAATGTTAAACTTCTCCTTAGATTGCTTGTAAGCAAATCCTAAATATTTAAATATATCTCTGATTTCTGAATTACCTATTTTCTTTCCCAAAATTCTATAAACTTGCTTAGTATTAAAAACAATTTTATTATTTTTTGATTTATCTAAAGATTTATCTAAATAGTTATAAATTTTTATGTCCTGATATGTAGTATATTTCTTTATAAAATATATAACTCTTGATAGCACATATTTATGGGATAATGGATCTACCCCTCTTTCAAACCTATAAGAAGAATCAGTTTGTATTCTATATTCTTTAGAAGCGCTTCTTATAAGTTCTGGTAGAAAGTGAGCACACTCAATAATTATATTTTTTGAAGATTTGGTTACAGCTGAATTTTTTGAACCAATAATTCCAGCTATTGCATGCACTTTAGATTTGTCAGCAATAACAGGTGTGCTTTCTTTTAAAGCATATTTTTTGTCATTTAAACTATCTATTATTTCATTTTTTTTACTGAATCTAACATTTAATTTTCCATCTAAAGTATCATTATCAAATGCATGAAAAGGTTGTCCCAACTCAACCATCACATAATTTAATATATCAACTATTAAGTTTATAGAGGTTATTCCGCAGCTCTCTAACCTATCCCTTATTAAACTTGGAGTCTTAGTTCTATTATTAATCCCATTGATTGTAAGGCACGTATAGTGTGGTGATATTTTTTTATTAACTGATTTAATAATTTGATTAGACTTTTTTATATTTATATTGGATGCTTTTGGAGCTAAAATCTTTTGTCTATATGCAGCTGATAGATCTCTTGCAATTCCAAAAACAGATAAACAATCTGATCTATTCGGAGTAATATCTATATCAATTATAAATCCATGTTTAGATGTTTTGGAGTTTGATACTTCAAGCCCAATAGAGGTTAATTTGTCACACAGCTTGTTGTTTGACGGAGTTTTTGGCAGTATTTCTTTTAGCCATTGGATATTTAATTTCATTATCTTAAGACACTAAATTGAGATAAAAATGTTATATCATTATCAAAAAATACTTTTAAGTCACTGATACCGTATTTAAGCATTGCAAGTCTTTCAACTCCAAGGCCAAAAGCAAAACCAGAGAAATCTTTATGATTTATACCTACGTTTTTTAGTACATTTGGATGGACCATCCCACAACCCAAGACTTCTAACCATTTATTTTTAAATTTAATATCAATTTCAGCAGAAGGCTCTGTAAATGGAAAATAAGAAGGTCTAAATCTAATTTCTATTTTTTTATTATTAAAAAATTCTTGTAAAAAATTTGTTAATAATCCTTTTAGATGACAAAAATTAACATTTTCATCTACATATAATCCTTCAACTTGATGAAACATTGGAGAATGCGTAGGATCAGAGTCACATCTGTAAACTTTTCCAGGGGTCATAATTTTAATTGGAGGTTTTTCATTTAACATTGTATGAATTTGGACAGATGATGTATGAGTTCTAAGAAGCATTTGATCTGTCAAATAAAATGTGTCATGCATATCTCGTGCAGGGTGATTTTTAGGAATATTAAGAGCTTCAAAATTAAAAAAATCATTTTCAATTTCTGGGCCAGTCGCTGTTACAAAACCAAAATTTAATAAAACTTTTTCAATTAAGTCAATCGTTAAACTTATAGGATGTCTAGAACCATAACCAATATTTTTTCCAGGCAAACTAATATCAAAAAAATTTGATGGGGCAGTTTGTAAATTTTGGTTCTTCTTTTTAATAATTGCAGCATCAAGCAATGATGATATTTCTGATTTTATTATATTAAGATCTTGGCCATGTTTTTTTCGATCTTCAATATTTAATTCTTTAATTTTATTAAATTCTAAGGTTACTTTTCCTTTTTTTCCTAGAAATTGTGATTTAAGATTTATCAAATCATTATAGGAGGTGCATGCTCCCAATTTATCTTTAAATTCTGTGATTAAAAAAGAAAATTTTTTACTCAAAGATGTCAATGTATTAGTTTTCTTTTGTTAATGATTTCACGAGTGCTGAAAAATTTTGAGTATTGTTCATTGCTAAGTCAGCAAGCATTTTTCTGTTAAGGATTATATTTGATTTTTTTAGACTATTGATAAGTTGGCTATACGATATATTGTTTTGCCTTGCAGCTGCATTAATTTTAGAAATCCATAATGAACGAAACTCTCTTTTCTTTTGTTTTCGGTCACGATAGGCATACTGGCCAGCTTTAATTACTGCTTGCTTAGCTACTCTAAAAACCCTACTTCTTGCTCCTCTATATCCTTTGGCAAGCTTAAGTATTTTTTTATGTTTTGAATGTGCTACTACGCCACGTTTTACTCTAGCCATAACTCTCTCTTTTAATAAGGTAACATTCTTTTAACTAATGCCGTATCTGCTTTACTTATAACTGCATCATCCCTAAGGTGCCTTTTTCTTTTTGTGCTTTTTTTTGTGAGGATATGTCTACGATGAGATTGTGCTCTCTTAAATCCCCCAGATGGTGATTTTGTAAATCTCTTAGCTGCTCCTCTATTACTCTTCATTTTTGGCATGATTTCATTCCTCTTTACTGATGCAAGCGCTAAGTATACTAGATTTATTTCTTTGGCGCTATAACCATTACCATTTGTCGACCTTCAAAGGATGGTATTTGCTCAACTATACCATAATTTTCTAAATCCTTTTGTATTCTATCTAAAAAATCTCTACCTATTACCTGATGAGCAATCTCTCTTCCACGAAACCTCATGGTTATTTTGGCTTTATCGCCACTTCCTAAAAATTTTATCAGACTCTTTAATTTTACTTGATAATCAGCTTCTTCTGTATTGGGTCTGAATTTTACTTCTTTGACATGAGTTTGCTTTTGTTTTTTCTTTGCTGAATGAGCTTTTTTTGACTGTTCAAACTTAAACTTCCCATAGTCCATAATCCTACATACAGGAGGTTTTTCATTTGGGACAATTTCTACAAGATCTAATCCTTCTTCTTCAGCCATTGTTAAAGCCTTTTTGGTTTCAACAACACCTACTTGTTTTCCATCAGATGCTATAAGTCGAATTTCTGTAGCAAAAATTCTTGAATTCATCCTTAATCTCTTAGCGGTCGATATAACTTTTCTCCTATTTTAGTAGCTTAGATTTATCAGAGACCAATTTTTCTAAATTGGTGATAAAGTCCTCAATTTTAATTGAACCTAAATCTTCGCCAGTTCTAGTTCTAACTGAAACCTCATTTTTAGAAGCTTCCCTATCACCTATTATAACCAAATAAGGAATCCTTTTAAGGGTATGTTCTCTAATTTTGTAACTAATTTTCTCATTCCTCAAGTCTATGGCTGGTCTAAATGAATGGTTTTTTAATAATTTAAGTAATTCTTCGCAGGCTTCCTCCTGTTGTTTTGTAATATTCATAATAACCATTTGTGTCGGAGCCAACCACAAAGGCAAATCTCCTGAATATTCTTCAAGCAAGATACCAACAAATCTTTCTAATGAACCAAGTATAGCTCTATGTATCATAACTGGATTCTCTTTTTCACCTTTTTCGTTAATAAAATATGCATCTAATCGAGCTGGCATAGAAAAATCTAACTGTATTGTTCCAAGCTGCCAAACTCTCCCAAGTGAATCCTTAAGGGAAAAGTCTATTTTAGGGCCATAAAATGCACCATCCCCTTCATTCAACGCCCACTTAATTTTCTTGCTATCTAGAGCTTGTTTAAGTGACTCTTCAGATTTATCCCATATTGATTCATCGCCAACTCTAAGTTCAGGCCTTGTAGAGAGTTCTACTTTTACATTGGAAAATCCAAAGTCTTTATAGATTTGATATATATTTTCAATTTGTTTTTTTATTTCTACTTCAATTTGATTTGTAGTACAAAAAATGTGCGCATCATCTTGAGTAAAGGCTCTTATCCTCATTAAGCCGTGCAAAGTTCCAGAAGGTTCATTTCTATGAACAAGTCCGAATTCAGCTAATTTAATGGGTAAATCTTTATAGCTTTTTAAGCCTTGGTTATAAATTTGTACATGGCCAGGGCAACTCATAGGTTTAATAGCATATTCTCTATTTTCTGAAGATACATCAAAAATAAGATCTGAAAACTTATCCAAATGTCCAGATTTTTTCCAAAGAGTTTTGTCTAGTATTTGTGGTGTATTAATGATTTGATAATTGTTCTCGCTTAAAAAATCTGTAATATACTGCTTAATTAAATTAAATATAATCCACCCCTGATTGTGCCAAAAAACCATACCTGGAGATTCCTCCTGAAAATGGAACAAATTAAGTTTCTTGCCAAGTTTTCGATGGTCTCTTTTCTCAGCCTCTTCAAGTTGATGTAAATAATTATCTAGTGCTTCTTTATCATTCCAAGCAGTCCCATATATGCGCTGTAAAGCTTGATTTTTTGAATCTCCTTTCCAATATGAGCCAGATACTTTAGTGAGTTTAAATGCTTTTAAATGTCTCGTATTGGTTAAATGTGGCCCTCTGCACATATCAATATATTCTTCATGATGATAGATAGCGATAATTTCATCATTCGGAATTTCATCAATTAATTTTAATTTAAAATCTTCTTTACGATTTGTAAAAACTTCAATTGCTTTTTTTCTATCTACCACTTCTCGTTTGACAATATATTTTTTTGTTACTAATTTTTTCATTAATGATTCTATCTTCTCTAATTCCTTTTCAGAAATAGAATTTTCAGAATAAATATCATAATAAAAACCATTTTCAATTACAGGTCCTATTGCCATTTTTACATCAGGATAAAGTTGTTTAATTGCGTGACCAAAAACATGTGCACAAGTATGTCTTATAATTTCTAGACCCTCTTCATCAGAATTCTTAATTAGTTGAATTGTGCAATTTTCATTAATAATATTACTTAAATCAACAAGCCGGTTATTAATTTTAGCCGCAACAACGTTATCAATATCAAAGTTTGAACCTATGATATCCTCAATAGATTGATTTTCTTTAATTGATATATTTTTATTATCTATAATAATATCTAGCATAATATAATTCTTTTAGGCACGATTGGGTTCGAACCAACGACCTCCACCATGTCAAGGTGGCGCTCTAACCAGCTGAGCTACGCGCCTAAATTATGTAAAAATTAACACGGCGATAACTGTTTCTCAAGCTGTTTTCTGTCTATAAAGTTTTTTAACCTCACTCATCAATATCTTTGTTTTTTTATTTTTGGCATATCCAAAAAACTTTCTTGAAGAGACGAAATTTGATCCCTCAATTCTGCAGCTTTCTCAAATTCTAAATCTTTAGCATATTCAAACATTTGGTTTTCTAGTTTTTTAATAATTAGATGAACATTAGATTCTTTTACTTTTGGAAACCTTTTTTTAATTTCAGAAATGTTAGCAACTTTATCAATTTTCTTATTAGACAGATAAATATCTTCATCAAGATATTCTTTGATAGCTTTTTTAATGCCTTGAGGTTTAATATTATTCATTTTATTAAAACTTACTTGTATTTCTCTCCTTCTATCTGTTTCATCAATTGCCTTTTTCATTGAGCCAGTCATTTCATCACCATACAAAATAACTCTTCCCTTGATATTTCTAGCAGCCCTTCCAATAGTTTGAATTAGAGATCTTTCTGATCTCAAAAAGCCCTCTTTATCAGAATCTAATATAGCTACCAATTCTACCTCAGGCAAATCTAAGCCTTCTCGTAAAAGATTAATACCTACCAGAACATCAAATTCTCCTTGTCTTAAATCTCTGATTATTTCAACTCTATCGATAGTAGTTATATCTGAATGCAAGTATCTAACTTTAACATCAAAGCCCTCAAGATAATCAGTTAAATTCTCAGCCATTTTTTTTGTTAATGTTGTAATTAAAACTCTATTTTTATTTTTAACCACCTTATTTATTTCAGATAAGACATCTTCAACTTGATTTGAAGATGGTCTGACTTCTACATTTGGATCTATTAATCCTGTAGGACGTATGACTTGTTCAACTATATGTGTGGAGTTATCTATTTCATAAGGTCCTGGTGTTGCAGAAACATAAACTGTTTGGAATTTATATTTTTCAAATTCACTAAATTGTAAAGGTCTATTATCTAAAGCTGATGGCAATCTAAAACCATAATCAACTAAAGTTTCTTTTCTTGACTTATCACCTCTATACATGCCTCCAAGCTGTGGCACTGTCACATGACTTTCATCTATTATTATCATTCCATCTTTTGGCATATAATCTAATAAACATGGTGGGGGGCATCCAGCATCTCTTCCACAAATGTATCTTGAGTAATTCTCGATACCAGAACAATACCCCATTTCTTGTATCATTTCTAAATCAAAATTTGTCCTTTCTTTTAGTCTTTGTAATTCAAGTAATTTATTTTGGCTTCTTAAAAATTTTAATCTCTCTTCTAGTTCTTTTTTAATTTGTATCACAGCATTATCTAGTATTGTTTTTGGTGTAACATAATGTGTTTTTGGATAAATTGTACATCTCTTTATTTTTTTTAAGATTTCCCCAGTTAATGGATCAAAAGTGTATAGATTTTCAATTTCATCTCCACACAGCTCAACTCGTACTGCTTCTCTTTCAGAGTCCGCAGGAAATATGTCTATTATTTCACCCCTAACTTGATAAGCCCCTCTTCTGAGTTCTGTATCATTTCTCAGATACTGTAACTCACTCAACCTTCTCAAAATTTTCCTTTGGTCTACGACATCTCCAATCACCATGTGCAAAATCATTTTAAAATAAGTATCTGGGTCACCCAAACCATAAATAGCAGATACTGTTCCTATTACAATGGCATCATTTCTTTCAAATAAAGATTTCGTGGCAGATAATCTCATTTGTTCTATGTGCTCATTCAGTGATGCATCTTTCTCAATATATGTGTCAGAAACTGGGACATATGCTTCTGGTTGATAATAATCATAATACGAAACAAAATACTCAACTGAATTCTTTGGAAAAAAATCTCTCATTTCAGTATAAAGTTGAGCAGCTAAAGTCTTATTTGGCGCTATTATTAAAGTTGTTTTATTGGTTTTTTCAATCAATTTTGCCATTGTGAAAGTTTTTCCAGATCCAGTTACTCCTAAAAGGGTCTGATGTGAGACACCATTTTGGATACTATCTACTAACGCACTGATGGCTTTAGGTTGATCACCCGATGCTTTGAGTTTGGTGTTGAGAATTAATTTCCTCATAAATGATATTTTAACATGAAGTTTACTTAAAAGACTCTATTATGATAATATCTTATTCAAGGAAACTAAGTTGACAATCTCAAAAAGGATAAAATTAATAAACCCTTCATCCACGATGGCTCTTACCGCAAGAGCGAATGAAATGCGTCAAAAGGGAATGGATGTCATTGTTCTCACTGTAGGGGAACCAGATTTTGATACACCTGAACATATAAAGGAAGCAGCTCGTTCTGCTATTAACTCTGGTTCAACCAAATATACGGCTGTAGATGGTACCTCACAATTAAAAGATGCAATAAAGACTAAGCTAAAGAAAGAAAATGAGTTAGTCTATTCGTCAGAACAAATAATTGCCTCTAATGGGTGCAAACAATCTTTATTTAACTTCTTGCAGGTCTTTCTTAATGAAGGTGATGAGGTTATTATACCAACGCCATATTGGGTATCATATGTAGATATGGTTAGATATGCTGGTGGCAAACCTATATTTCTTAAAACAACATATGACAATAACTTAAATATAAATATTAATGAATTAAAAAATATTATTACTAATAAAACTAAATTATTTTTATTAAATAGCCCAAACAATCCGAGCGGTAAATATTTTGATTCTAATACTTTAAAAGAAATTGCTGATTTAATACTACAACATCCAAATATCTATATAGCCTCTGATGATATTTATGAACATGTAATCTGGCATAAAGAGAAATTCCATAACATACTTAATGTTTGTAGTGAACTCTATGATCGAACTATTATCTTTAATGGAATTTCAAAAGCATATGCTATGACTGGTTGGAGGATAGGTTATGCAGCAGGACCTAAAGAAATTATAAAAGCAATGAAAACATTACAATCACAAAGCACTTCTTGCCCAAGTTCCATATCACAAGCAGCTGCCTGTGAAGCTCTAACAAAAGAATGTAATGAAATTAAATCTATGAATGTTGAGTACAAAAAAAGACATGATTTAGTGGTTACTGCTTTAAATAAAATTAAAGGAGTAGAATGTAAAGACACTGATGGT
>CEOQ01105296.1_pt1 | contig 10015 bp, 6 predicted proteins | sample 361351 | NCBI WGS metagenome assembly CEOQ01 (sample SAMEA2619907, study PRJEB7988) | marine metagenome | biome: marine biome (ENVO:00000447); feature: deep chlorophyll maximum layer (ENVO:xxxxxxxx); material: "saline water (ENVO:00002010), including plankton (ENVO:xxxxxxxx)" | depth 60 m | reverse complement strand
GGTTTATATTTCACACATGTAATTACACGTTTGTCAAGAGATTACAAATATTTTTTTCGAAGGAAAAGTATTTGAAATATTTATCGAGCTACAAGAATTGAAAAAGTCAGAAGGTCGCTTTCGATTTCGATTTCGATTTGTGCGGCTGGTGCTTCAGATTTACTGGGTTGTTCATAAAAAATATCTGTTGCCAAGATTTGGCTGGCTACGTATTCCTCAAAACTTTTAACAGCTTCGAGAATTGTTTCTCCACCATCAAGCCAAATTTGTATCCGGTCGGTAACAACTAAGCCGGCGTCTCTTCGCGCTTGTTGAACTTGCCTTATTACATCTCTAGCAATTCCTTCTTTGGCGAGATCTTCGGTTATTTCTGTATTTAGGACAATCACCGCGTCTCCAGAATTTAGAGATGCGGCAGTAATTCCTTCATGTGGCTGAAGTCCTAATTCGAATTCTTCTTCATTCAATAAAATATCCGCAACTGTTACTGTTCCATCTCCGTTGAGTTGCCAGTCACCATTTTTAGCGGCTGTGAAAACTGATTGGACATCTTTACCTAATCTGGGTCCCAATAAAGATCCGTTAGGTTGCAAATTGTACGTAGCGTAATTTTCCAATTCTTCAGTTAGTTCTATTTCTTTTACATTCACCTCGTCTTTAAGAAGTTCGAGAAAATTATTCAAAGAGTTACTTTTAGCTCCTGCGATAACCATTGAAGACAGAGGTAGGCGTACACGAATCCCCTCGTCTTCCCTAAGTCTTAACGCAGTTGATGCAGCATCACGTATACGATCCATGTTCGCAACCAAATCGGCATCTTCAGGGAGTTTTTCAAGTTCAGGCCAATCAGTTAAATGGACACTGGGTTCTTCAGTCAATCCAGTGTGAATCTCTTCCATTACCATTGGTAGAAATGGTGCAGAAACCTGAGAAAAAATTTTAAGCACCGTGTAAAGCGTGTCGTAGGCGTCCTTTTTTTGTTTTAGGTTCTCTTCAGTTCTTTCTTCCCAAAACCTGTCTCTGCTTCTTCTTATATACCAGTTGTTTAATGCATCAATAAATCCCTGAATCGATTCAGTAGATCCTGGAAGATCGTATGATTCCATTTTTTGTTCGACAGATTCAACGAGTTGTCTTGTTTTTGCTAGCAGGTAGCGATCCAATAAATGTTCGGATTCTGTTCTAAATTCTGCTTTGTATTCGTCAACATTCGCATACAGGGTGAAAAAACTGTAAGCATTCCAGATGGGTAGTAGGACATGACGAACTACATCATCTATTCCGTTATCGCTTATACGTGAATCTCCACCTCTTACGATATTTGCTGACATCAAATACCAACGAAGAGCATCTGATCCTTGGTTAACAAAAATTTCATTTGGCTCTGTGTAGTTTCTTAGTTTCTTTGAGAGTTTCGCTCCATCTTCTGCCGTGAGGATTCCATGGCAAATGACGTTCTGAAAAGCAGGTCTGTCAAAGAGAGCGGTTGCAAGAACATGGAGAGTGTAAAACCAGCCTCTGGTTTGATTTATATATTCGACAATAAAGTCAGCCGGAAAATGATTGTCAAACCATTCTTTGTTTTCAAAAGGATAGTGAACTTGAGCGAAAGGCATTGATCCTGATTCAAACCAGCAATCTAGGACTTCAGAGACACGACGCATTGTGGACTTTCCGGTTGGATCGTCAGGGTTAGGTCTTGTGAGCTCATCGATGAAAGGTCTGTGGAGGTTTTCAGGTCTAACACCAAAATCATTTTCTATTTCATCGATGCTGCCATAAACATCAATCCTTGGGTATTCCGGATTATCGCTTTTCCAGACAGGTATCGGAGAACCCCAGAATCTGTTTCTGCTAATTGACCAGTCTCGTGCTCCTTCTAACCACATTCCGAATCTTCCATTTTGGACGTGGTTGGGTATCCAATTGATTGCCTGATTGTTAGCAAGAAGTTGATCTGTCAAGTCGGTTACTTTGACGTACCAAGAAGAAATAGCTTTATAAATTATCGGAGTATCAGTTCTCCAACAGTGTGGATAGTTGTGTTCATAGCTGTCATGCCGGATTAATTGTCCGTTGCTTTTTAAAGTAGAAATAATTTCAGAGTTGGCATCAAAAACGTTCATTCCGAACCAGTCTTTTATTTCTTTTGTGTAGCACCCCTTATCATCCACGGGAACTGCTTCGCCTATAGGGATGTTGTTAGCTTCACATACCATTTGATCCTCTTCACCAAAACCGGGTGCCATGTGTACTATTCCGGTGCCTTCTTGATCATCTATCCAGTCGGCCTGTAAGACTACAAATGCATCTGTTCGATGTTCAAAAAAATTGAATAGAGGTTTGTACTTTTTACCAATCAGTTCAGAACCCTTAATCACTTCGATTTCTTCTGTTTCCGAGAGTTGTTCTTCATAACGGTTTAGGGCATTTTTAGCGAGGATCCAGACTGTCCCATTTGCATCTTTTCTTTTTGAGTATTCAATTTCTGGTCCAATTGCCAGAGCAAGATTGGAAGGCAGGGTCCAAGGGGTAGTCGTCCAAGCAAGTAGACGAACCGTGTCAGATTCATTTTCCTCTAGCTCTAAATCAAAAGCCACAGTTACAGCTGGGTCTTGTCTTGGGCGCGTGGCATCGTCAAGTCTTATTTCGAAATTTGAAAGCGGGGTTTCTGCTCCCCATGAATATGGCATTACTCTGAAAGCTTCATAAATTAGATCTTTTTCCCACAGCTGCTTGAACGCCCACATGACTGATTCCATGTAAGAAGGGTCCATAGTTTTGTAATCATTTTCAAAGTCGACCCATCTTGCTTGTCGAACCACAGTTTTTTCCCATTCTTCTGTAAAACGCAGAACTGATTTTTCGCAGTGGGCATTGAATTTTTCTATTCCGTATTCAGTAATTTCATTTCGTCCAGAAACCTTTAACTCTTTTTCAACTTCCATTTCTGCTGGCAGCCCATGGCAGTCCCAACCGAACCGCCTTTCGACTTTTTTGCCTTTCATGGTTTGATATCTAGGAACTACGTCTTTTACATAACCAGTAAGTAGGTGTCCGTGATGAGGTAGACCGTTAGCGAAAGGTGGACCATCGTAGAACACAAATTCCGACTCTTCAGGTTTGCTATCAACAGAAACTTGAAATGTCTTCTCTTTTTTCCATCTTTCCAAAATCTTTTCTTCAAGATTTGGGAAATCAGCTTTCCCAACATCGGGATACGGTCGTTCTTTGGTCATAGTTGTTCTTTAAGAGGGTGTCTACTTAAGGATAGTGGGTTAGCGGGTGTGTCTAGTCAACTTGATTTGAGTCTTTAATTCTTTCCCGTAATTCAAATTTCAGTACTTTCCCACTTGCATTTGTGGGTAAAGAGTCAACAAAAATGATTTGCTTAGGGACTTTGAAGTTAGCAATACGTTCTCGTGCCCAATTGATTATTTCCCTCGGCTCAGGAGAGGAGTTTTTAGCTGGCACAACGAATGCAATTGATATTTCTCCCATTCGTTCGTCGGGGGCGCCAATCACAGCTACTTGTCCTATCTCAGGGTGGTTCATTAGTGAATTTTCAACCTCAGCGGGGTAGACATTGAAACCACCCGTGATGATCATATCTTTCTTACGATCTGTGATGTCTAGGTATCCCATTGGATCCATAACACCTATATCGCCTGTATGTAGCCATCCGTCCTGATCGATTGTCTCGGCTGTCTGTTCGGGGTCATCTAAATATCCTCTCATTATGTTGTAACCACGGATAATTATTTCACCTGGCTCTCCTGGCGGGACTTCAGATCCCGCCTCATTCACCACAATGACTTCGACTCCTTCTATTGCCCTACCAGAAGTTTTGGCGATTATTTCTGGGTCGTCATCGTGTCTACACATAGTGGCTATTCCGGAAGCCTCGGTAAGACCATAACCAGTTACAACTGTTTCGAAGCCGAGCTTTTCTCTCATTCCGTAGATCATGTCAACAGGGATTGTTGCTGCTCCCGTAACAGCAAGTCGAAGACTAGACATGTCAAAATTTTCTAAATCAGGGTGGTTGAGAATGGTTTGATAGATGGTCGGAGCTCCAGGCAACATGGTGATTTTTTCTTCAGGAATCCGTTTCATAACTGAAGGGACATCAAAAATGGGATGAGGTATTAGGGTGGCTCCGGTCATAAGGCAAGCCAAAATTCCTGCATTGAGTCCGAAAGTATGAAAAAAAGGATTGATTACTAAGTAGCGGTCAGTTGAAGTTAGCCCAATTACATCACACCATGTTTGGTATGAACGACATACAGCAGCATGCTCAAGCATTGCTCCTTTTGGTTTTCCGGTAGTGCCTGAAGTAAAAAGAATGTGGCAAAGGTCATCGCCAGTAATTTGTTTAGACCTATCTTCTAGCTCTGTTTCATTTATTGAGATTCCAGATTCAATGAATTTTTCCCAAGTCGTACAGTCCTTAGGAGTGGAGCCTTTCAATACAACGATTTCTTCTAGATCTAATTGGTCGATTGAATCTTTTAATAAGTCCACATAGTTAGTGTCTAAAAAGTCGGTAACGGTAAAAAGAATTTTCGCTGATGTGCGACTCAGGATGTATTCCGCTTCTTCACCTCTGAATCTTGTATTGATAGGGACTAAGACAGCGCCTACACAATGCGCTCCTAGGGCTGCTACTGGCCATCGTGCGGTATTCGGAGCCCATACAGCTATCCGGTCCCCGGGTTTAATTCCTTTGCTTATAAAGGCTTTGGCAGCTGCATTTATCTGTTCGCCATATTCTTTAAATGTCCATCGTAGGTTTCCATCCACGACAGCTTCATGGTCTTGAAAATTATCTACAGCATTTTCGATGAGATTCGGGATGGTAGTCAAGATTGTAGTTTTCGTTACTTTTCTGTTTCTTCTGTTTCTTCTCCATCGCGAAGTTTTTGCCAAGTATCTAAAGCGTTTCTCCATAAAGCTTCGGCTTCTGCTACTGCTTCTGGATCTGCTCCACTGTCTTTAGCTTTTTGGAGTGCTATCACAGCTTCATCTTTGGCTTTTTCAGCTTTTTTTATTTTTGCAGTAGCTTCTAATTCTTTTTCAGCCGCTTCCGCTCTCCTGTTGAAAAGCAACAGAGCCTGTTGGGTTTTTTCGTCGATTTCTTTCATTTAAATAGACCTAGTTTCTTTCATATTACAAGTTGACTCTAAAGCAAAGGCTTTACTTCGTCACCGAAAATATTCAACTGTTCAATATATTCATCGAGAGTACGGCTGCGGAATTTTAGATGAAAAACATTTGCCCCAGCATCGCGATCAGCTCTCAGGTGTTCAGCGATTTTTTCAGGGGAACCCGTTAAACCTGCTGGTGGAAGATCTTCAGGAATATCTCCGATATAGGACCACGGAGGCATTATTCCTATATCAAAATTTGATCCCTGCCTTCCTGAGTCAATAGCTGATTGCTGGATTGTCTCAATTATTTCTTTATATTGCTCTCTAGGATTTCCCATGGGGATGTAACCGTCACCCCGTTTCCCGACACGACGCCACGCTGCTGGACCAGCTCCTCCGATCCAGATGGGCAGATCATTTTCTGGAGGTTTTGGACCAACTCCAACGGGTTGAAACTGAAAATGGTTTCCATTATGTGTTGCATATTCGCTCGCGAATGCATTTCTTATGACGTCAATACTTTCATCTAATATTGATCCACGTTTGGAGAAATCTACATTTAGTGCTTCAAATTCTCCTTTAACGTGCCCTGCTCCTACACCTAAAATGACGCGACCATTTGAAAGGTGGGACAAGGTTCCAAAAGAACTAGCTGAAATAAGCGGATGGCGATAAGCAGCAATCCATACGACAGAGAGAAGATGAATATTTTCTGTATTTGCTCCAATCCACGAAAGTGTCGCCACGGGGTCATACCAAGTTGTGGTCATATGAGCTGAGTATTTGTCATCTGGAATCGCTACATGATCACAAACACCTACAAAGTCAAGACCAGCTAACTCGGCTGCTTTTGCAACTGAAATTAGTTCATCAGGTCCGGCTTGACTTTCCCAAGGGTCTGCCAAAGTTTGAGTAAGAGTTTGGATCGGTAATTGGATCCCATAGAAAGCCTCGCCTTTGGGAACTAAATTTGGCATGTCATCTCCAGATCTATTGTTGCACCATTTTGGTTACTGCTAGGGCTCTTTTATAAATTGGCTCATCTATCATTTCGCTGCCAATAGCTATTGAAGCCTCGCCTTTTCTAACAGCATCTTCAAAAGCTGTTACTACTTCTAAAGCCCACTTAATTTCTTTTTCTGTAGGTTCAAAAGCTTCATTAGCAAGACTTACTTGATCGGGATGTATACATAATTTTCCTGTAAAGCCCAGTGATCTTGCCTCATCGGCTTCTTCTAAGAATCGCTTCTCATCTTTGAAATCAGACACAACCATGTCTATTGCATGAATTCCTCCTAGTCTTGCAGCCTGAGAGATCTGTGAGCGAGCTAAAAGCACTTCACGATTATCGGATCTTCTGACTCCACCTAAGTCAGCTACATAATCCTCGGCGCCGAAATAGCACCATTTCACTTTGGGGTGCGCAGATATTTCGTAAGCATTGAACAAACCTGAAACAGTTTCTAACCCGGCCATGATCGGGAGGTCCGTGAATCCTAAATCAGAAAGAGAAATAGAGATTTGATCAGCTTCTTCTTGTGAAGAAATCTTTGGTACAACAACACCAGCCAAAAGATCCGAAATTGCATTTGAGATATCTTTATGAAAATGTCCACTTTCAAAAGCGTTTACTCTTACAAAAAGCGGCATTTCTGCTGCTTCTTGAGTTAATTCGATGATTGCTGATTTAGTAATCTCTCGGGCATTTTCCTTTTCATCAAGAGGAACAGAATCCTCAAGGTCAATTATCGAAGCACTAGGTTCACTTCGCGGTAATTTCGATAAAACTGTTTTTTTATTTCCAGGTGCAAAAAGAAGACTTTTAAATACTGAACCAGGAGAAGACAAATTTGCCATAAGACAGTCTGACGTCAAAAAGTCCGTCTTGCTTAATTACTTCGACTTTATTCATAAGATTATCTTCTATTAGTTTTAAAACATGGAACAAAAAAACGACCAAAATCAACTTGAGTATCCAGGCACTTGGGCAATAAACGAACCTGAACGGGTGGCGATAATTATGACCGGTTCAGGTGAAAAGATGACTTATTCAGAGTTAGACGAAAAGTCGAATCGTATAGCTAATCTCTTCGCCGGTTTAGGTCTTAACCCTGGAGACCACATTGCTTTTTGCTTAGAAAACACAATTGATTTTCTGCCATTGGCATGGGGTGCTCATTATGCAGGGTTGTATTACACAGCAATAAGTTCTCGTCTTACAGATGACGAAATGAGTTACATAGTTAAAGATTGTGGCGCGCGTATTTTTATAACTTCAGTTGGGATTAGAGATACTGCTGAACAAATAAATTTTGCTAATACGACAGTTCAAGAAAAGTTTGCCATTGGTGGCGAATTAGATGGATACACCTCTTTTGAAGACGCAATAAAGAGTACTGATCAAGAACCTAAATCAAGCAGAGTTGAAGGCCAAGATATGCTTTACTCATCTGGGACTACTGGTCTTCCAAAAGGAGTCAAAGTCAAGGCACCGGATGTCCCATTGGGCAGTCCGTCACCCCAAGCAATGTTATTTAGAGCAGTATTTGGAATTGACGCCGACGCTGTGTATCTTTCACCAGCCCCTCTTTACCATGCAGCTCCGCTCAGATTTTGTATGGCTGCGCATCGTATTGGAGCAACAGTAGTCGTTATGGAAAAATTTGATCCCGAAGGAGCATTGGCTGCTATTGAAACTAATGGCGTAACTGCTAGTCAATGGGTTCCTACGATGTTCGTCAGGATGTTGAAATTACCAGAAGAAGTTCGTGAGAAATATGACACAACTTCATTGAAGACGGTTATACACGCTGCTGCTCCCTGTCCAATTGAGGTGAAGAAACAAATGATTAAATGGTGGGGGCCAATTTTGCATGAATATTATGCGGGTACTGAAGGCAATGGTTTCACTTATATCAATTCAGATGATTGGCTTAATCACGAAGGATCAGTAGGCAAATCTTTACTTGGTGAACTAGTAATAGTTGATGATGATGGGAATGAACTTCCTATTGGGGAAGAAGGAAATGTTTACTTCCGGAGTGATTCAAGCTTTGAGTACCACAACGACCCTGAGAAAACAGCTGCATCACGAATCGGAGAAGATTTAAGCACACTAGGAGATATAGGTCGTGTCGATGAGGATGGATTTCTCTATTTGACTGATCGAAAAGCTCACATGATTATTTCAGGAGGTGTCAATATCTATCCGCAAGAAGCAGAAAACATTTTGACAATGCATCCAGAAGTTTTTGACGTGGCAGTAATAGGAGTTCCCAATGATGACTTTGGCGAGGAAGTAAAAGCAGTGGTTCAGTTGATTGATCCTAAAAGAGCAGGTCAGGATTTAGAGAAGGAACTAATCACTTATTGCCGGTCACACCTTGCTGATCTGAAGTGTCCAAAAAGTATTGACTTCAGAGAAGAACTGCCGAGGCATCCAACAGGAAAGTTGTATAAGCGTCTTCTCAAAGATCAGTATTGGGCTGAAAGAGAAACTCGGATCTGAAATTTAACCTGCTTCTGAGTGAGTTACGGGTTCTTCACCCATCCATTCCCTTAAAGTGTTTTTTAATTTAGTTTGCTGGATGAAGATATCGTGCTCCGGCCCTGCGTCTGTTGATGCCTGGGGAGCTTTGAGATAGAAGGACAGCCATTCTTGAACACCAGATTGATCGGCACGTGCTGCCAAATCAAGAAAAAGAGCTAAATCTAGAACAATCGGAGCTGCCAAAATCGAATCACGACAGAGGAAATCTACTTTGATTTGCATGGGGTATCCGAGCCAACCAAAAATATCAATATTGTCCCAACCTTCCTTATTATCTCCCCTAGGTGGGTAATAGTTAATTCGAACCACATGGTCTATATCACCGTACAAATCTGGATATGAGTCTGGTTGAAGAATGGTGTCAAGGACCCCAAGTTTGGAAACTTCCTTAGTTTTAAAGTTGTCTGGATCGTCGAGAACCTCTCCGTCTCTATTACCGAGAATGTTTGTTGAGAACCACCCTCTAAGCCCTAACATTCTTGCTTTAAGACCAGGCGCAAGAAGTGTCTTCATAAGAGTTTGACCTGTTTTGAAATCTTTTCCTGCAACAGGAACACCTCTGCTTTTTGCTAGCTCCACCATGCAGGGAATATCCAGAGCAAGATTTGGAGCACCATTAGCAAAAGGAACATCGCTCATAATTGCTGCATAGGCGTATATTTGGCTTGGTGCGATGTTCTCATCATTCGATTTGAGTCCTGCTTCAAATGAAGCGACACTTTCGTGCACTTCACTTGCTTCTTGGAAAGCTTCGGTTGAACCGCACCAGACCATAACTAATCTTTCACATTCATTGTCAACACGAAATTTTTCAATGTCTTCTATTAAAGCCTGTGCTTGATCCCACTTTGAATCAAGATTTTTAACTCTTTTACCATCTAATTTTTTTACCCAACGGTTATCAAAGACCGCGTCCATGGCAACAATTCCTTCTAGTTCAGATGAAACCGGTGCAATATCTTTTTCGTCAAGAACTCCACAGGTCCTAGCTGCCTCAAGAACATTTGAAGAAATCGGATCCCATCCACCAAAAACTAAGTCATCAAGATTTGCTAAAGGAACAAAGTCACGGATTAATGGGTTTCTTCCTTCGTCTCGTCTACCCAATCTGATGTGAGCCATTTGGCTTACTGATCCAATTGGAACCGCAAGTCCTTGACGGGCCGCGATTACTCCAGCAATAAAAGTTGTAGCTACCGCTCCTAGACCAGGTGTTAAAACTCCCAGTCGACCAGAAGCGGGTGCAATAGATAATTTTTCAGTCATATAACAATAAGGATACGTATGCTTAGGCCCTGTAACCTCAGAATCAGTG
>CEOQ01021298.1_pt1 | contig 10018 bp, 10 predicted proteins | sample 361351 | NCBI WGS metagenome assembly CEOQ01 (sample SAMEA2619907, study PRJEB7988) | marine metagenome | biome: marine biome (ENVO:00000447); feature: deep chlorophyll maximum layer (ENVO:xxxxxxxx); material: "saline water (ENVO:00002010), including plankton (ENVO:xxxxxxxx)" | depth 60 m | reverse complement strand
GTGAGGTTGTCAGAATGGCTGGCAGGCCGAAGCGCAGATGGATCGCTTCGAGCAACCGGGTCTCGAACTGCTTGTAATCAATCCCGACGGCACTCTTGAACGGTGAGATCAGATCCCCGACGACATATTCCGGGGCATCATGGAGCAGGGCGGCGAGACTTTCGCGCGGCCCGGCCGAGGGCAGAATATCCCGCAGGATGTCTTCCACCAACAGGCTGTGCTGGGCGACGCTGAAGCTGTGATCGCCGCTGGTCTGACCATTCCAGCGGGCAACGCGGGATAAACCGTGGGCAATATCCTCGAACTCGATATCCACCGGGGACGGGTTGATGAGGTCAAGGCGACGCCCGCTCAGCATGCGTTGCCAGGCTCGATCTTTGCTCACGATTTATCCTTTGTTTTTAGTTGTTTATTCTTATTAGCTGAACACGCGATCGAAAATCTTGTCGATGTTCTTGGTGTGATAGCTGAGATCGAACAGGGCCTTCAGCGCATCCTCATTGATGGCGGCGGTAACCTCGCCATCCTTGAGCAGGCTGTTCATGAAGGCACCGGTGCGGTCGCCCTCGATTGCCCAGACTGACATGGCATTGCGCTGAACCAGACGATAGGCATCCTCACGGCTGACACCGGCCTGGGTGAGGGCCAACAACACGCGTTGTGAGAAGACGAGGCCGCCGAGGCGGTTCATATTGGCGATCATGGTTTCTGGATAGACCAGCAGTTTCTCGATCACCAGCGCCATGCGGTGCAGGGCGAAATCGAGGGTGACGGTCGCGTCCGGGCCGATCATGCGCTCGACCGATGAGTGTGAGATATCCCGCTCATGCCAGAGGGCGACATTCTCCAGTGCCGGGATCACCATGCCGCGTACCAGACGGGCGAGGCCGGTCAGGTTCTCGGTCAGGACCGGGTTGCGCTTGTGCGGCATGGCCGAGGAACCCTTCTGGCCGGGGCTGAAATACTCCTCTGCCTCACGCACTTCGGTGCGTTGCAGGTGACGGATTTCGGTTGCCAGATTCTCGATTGAGCCAGCGATACCGGCGAGCACGGAGAAGTAATAGGCGTGGCGGTCGCGTGGGATAACCTGGGTTGAGACCGGCTCGATTTTCAGGCCCATCTTGTCGGCCACATGGGCCTCAACCGCCGGATCGATATTGGCAAAGGTGCCAACCGCACCGGAAATCGCACAGGTGGCGATCTCGTCCAGTGCCCGGACCAGACGTTCACGCTGGCGTTCGAGGGCGGCGTAATGGTTGGCGAGTTTCAGGCCAAAGGTGACCGGCTCGGCATGTATGCCGTGGCTGCGACCGATACAGATCGTGTCCTTGTGCTCATAGGCACGGTCCTTCAGCGCCTTGAGCAGACGGTCGAGGCCGACCATCAGCAGCTCGGTTGCCTGTTTCAGCTGCACTGACAGGGTGGTGTCGAGAACGTCGGAAGAGGTCATGCCCTGATGCACGAACCGGGCTTCCGGGCCGACATATTCGGCAAGGTTGGTCAGGAAGGCGATGACGTCGTGCTTGGTCTCGGCTTCGATCGCATCAATACGCGCCACATCGAACTGTCCACGCTCCCAGACCGCCTTGGCAGCTTCCTTCGGGATAACACCGAGTTCGGCCTGTGCATCACAGGCATGGGCTTCAATCTCGAGCCAGATACGGAATTTGTTCTCGGGCTCCCAAATGGCAGCCATTTCGGGACGGGTATAGCGTGGGATCATGGGATTTCATCATCAGGCAACGTAAAGGGAGTTCAGGCCGGAAACCGACCGGTCCTGAAAGTCACCCGATGACTTAGCAGTCTTCTTGCGCGGGGATAAGGTCAATTTGCGTTGTATCGAGAACAACTTTGCCGCGGTGCTCGAAATTGACGGTAATCCGGTGCCCGATCGCGCTCTGGATCTGGCCGAGGCCCCAATCGTCAGCTGCCGGATTGCGCACGAATGAACCCGGAACCAGCAGTCTGTCGCCCATATCGTTGAGATTGCTCACACTAAAATCCTTCTGATTGATTTGTCGTTGAGGGCGAAATTAAGAAATTCGCTCGTTGTTAACACTCTCTTTGCCAGATTGGGTGACACTGTCCTTCATACCGTTTGGACTGGCACTTTATTGTGTGTTCTCAGGCAAGTTTCGACAAGCAATAGATCGTGCGCCGGTTCAGAAAATGTTAAACAGGGATATGGAAGCGATGCCACCGACCTCAAAGCGTAAAGTCGATGACCACCATAATGCAGTTCCGGCGCATGATGCTGCCGAGGATCTGCGGTTGAGCGAGCTTTTGATCTCCAGATTCTGTCATGATCTGGTCAGCCCGATCGGGGCGATTACCAATGGCATCGAGCTGATCAATGAAATCGGTGATGACATCCGCGACGATGCGATTGAGCTGATCGGCGGATCTGCGCTGGTTGCTGCCCGGCGGCTGGCCTATTTCCGTCTGGCCCATGGAGCGGGCAGCCAGCAACGGGCGGTGCCAATCCTCGATGCCCGTCAGGTTGCCTGCGATCTGTTTTCGGTCGGGCGTATCGAACTGGACTGGCCGCGTTATCTCGTCGTGCCGTTCGAGCGTGCCAATAATTCCGTTTCCCGTATGATCCTTTGTGCCCTGCTGCTGGCTGAAGAAGCGCTGCAGCGGGGGACCATCGAACTCGCCTGCCAGGAAGATCGCGGTCGTCTGACCCTGCGGCTCCTCGGGCGCGAACCGGGGCTGTCTGAGCCGAGCCGCACCGCCTTTGACGGGCAGGTGACGCCGGATGAACTCGACCCCCGGACCGTTCATGCCTATGTGACCGGAAAACTGATCCGAAACAACGGGTTCTATCTCACCTTTGATCCGATCAGTGCGGATCGTCTCGATATACATATGGGGCCGGCCTGATGACCGCTGATATACTGGAATATGGTCGCTCAGGCGGCCTGTCTGGCGCTGCCCGCTTGTTGCCGGGCTGCCATAGGCATTGTTTCCATCGCATAAAGCGCGTTGTCGGCGTCGCAGAACGGGTGGAAATGCTTTTTAATCAATTTTTGGCTGCGGTGATTAAGATATCGTTTGTAAAAAATCATCATACTCGCGGGCTAGGCGATGTGGTGACAGTCACCGAAGCGGCAATAAAAAGAACGGGGTACAGCCATGGATGACCTGCTCAGCGAATTTCTGACTGAGACCAATGAGAGCATGGACACGCTCGATGTTGAATTGGTCAATCTCGAGAAAAATCCCAACGACCCTGAACTGTTGGGCAACATCTTCCGTCTGGTGCACACGATCAAGGGTACCTGCGGTTTCCTCGGTCTGCCCCGTCTGGAGGCGGTCGCTCACTCGGGTGAGAATGTCCTTGGCAAGTTCCGTAGCGGTGAAATGACCGTTACCCCGGAGGCGGTCTCCCTGATCCTTGAGAGCCTCGACCAGATCAAGGTTATCCTGTCCACGCTGGAACAGACCGAAGCCGAGCCACCGGGCAACGATGCCGATCTGATTGCGCGTCTGGACGCCTTGGCTGAGAGCGGTTCGGTCCAGTCGGCCCCTGCGACCCCGGCAGATGATATCGCTGACGCTGCCGATGAGGTCAGTGCCATGGCGGCTGAAGAGGCGGCCATGCAGGAAGCCATTCACGAGTTATTCCCGAACAATCCGGATGCCGACGATACCCCGGCTGGTGCCAAGGGGCTGGTCGATGAAGTTGCCCAGCGCCTGAGCGAGGGCGTGGTTGACGAGGCGGATGAGCCAGAGGTGGCCACACCGGCGGCAGCCCCTGAGGCAACCCAAGCTGCTGAGCCCGCGGCAGTTGCCCGCGAGAGCTCACTCGCCAATCAGTCGATCCGCGTCAATGTGGATGTGCTCGAAAATCTGATGACCATGGTTAGCGAGCTGGTGCTGACCCGGAACCAGCTGCTGCAGATCCTGCGGCAGATGAAGGACAGCGAGTTCAACGCACCGCTGCAACGTCTCAATCAGGTCGTATCCGAACTGCAGGACGGGGTGATGAAAACCCGGATGCAGCCGATAGGCAATGCCTGGGCCAAGCTGCCCCGGATCATCCGTGACCTTGGCCATGATCTGGGCAAGAAGATCGAACTGGTGATGAACGGCGCGGAAACCGAGCTTGACCGTCAGGTGCTTGAGCTGATCCGCGACCCACTTACCCATATGATCCGCAACAGCGCTGATCACGGGCTGGAGAAGCCCGAGGATCGCCGCAAGGTCGGCAAACCCGATGTGGGCAAAATTCACCTGAACGCCTATCACGAGGGCGGACACATCATCATCAAGATTGCCGATGATGGCCGTGGTCTGGCGCTCGACAAGATCAAGGCGAAGGCACTGTCAAACGGTCTGGTCAGCGAAAGCGAACTGGACAGCATGACCAAGCAGCAGATCCAGCAGCTTATCTTCCGTCCCGGTTTCTCGACAGCCGAAGCCGTAACCTCGGTTTCCGGTCGCGGTGTCGGCATGGATGTGGTCCGCACCAATATCGAGCGGATCGGCGGTACCATCGACATGGCCTCGGAAGAGGGCAAGGGCTCGACCTTTACCATCAAGATCCCGCTGACCCTTGCGATTGTCTCTGCCCTGATCGTGGAATCCGGCAAGGAACGCTTTGCCATCCCGCAGATCAGCGTGCTGGAACTGGTCCGCACTTCTGCCAACAGCGATCACCGGATCGAGCGGATCAAGGGGACGCCGGTCTTGCGCCTGCGCAACCGTCTGTTGCCACTGGTGCATCTGCGCAAACTGCTCGGTCTGATGAGCAATGCCGAGGCAACCGCAGAGATCGACGAGGGCAGCGACAGCTATATCGTGGTCAGCCAGGTCGGCAACTATTCCTTCGGTATCATTGTCGATCAGGTCTTCGATACCGAGGAGATCGTCGTCAAGCCGGTCTCGCCGATCCTGCGGCATATCGAGATTTATTCCGGCAACACCATCCTTGGTGACGGCAGCGTGATCATGATCCTTGATCCGAACGGTATCGCCAATACCACCGGCGAGATTGCCTCCAGCCAGACTGATGCGGTTGAGGAAGAGAAACAGCGGGCAAGCGCTGCTGATGATCTGGTCTCGTTGCTCATGTTCCGCGCTGGCAACAAAACGCCGAAGGCAGTGCCGCTGGCACTGGTTGCCCGCCTTGAGGATGTGGAGACCAACCGTATCGAATATTCAAGCGGTTCGCCGGTTATCCAGTATCGCGGTCAGCTTATGCCGCTGATCCCGCATAACAGCGAGCATGACTTCTCGGCCAAGGAAAGCCACCCGATACTGGTCTTTGCCGATGGTGACCGCTCGATGGGCCTCGTGGTCGACGAAATCGTCGATATTGTCGAGGACAGCATCAAGGTACAGCTGGCACCAGAACGTGACGGTCTGGTCGGCAGCGCGATCATCGCCGGACAGGCGACCGAGGTTATCGATGTCGGTTTCTTCCTGAGCCAGGCATTTGCCGACTGGTTCTCGGCCAAGCCGCGTCAGGTGGCAACGCCGGGTGTTGAGAAACGCATCCTGCTGGTTGATGACAGCCCGTTCTTCCGCAACCTCATGCGTCCATTGCTGGTGGCAGCCGGGTACTCGGTAACCACCGTGGACAGTGCCGGTGAGGCGCTGGAAATCTGCAGTGCCGGTGAGCCGTTCGACGCCATCGTCAGCGATATCGAAATGCCGGGCATGAGCGGTTTTGAACTGGCGCACAAATTGAAGCAGGACAGCCGCTGGCGTGAAACCCCGCTGGTTGCCCTGTCGGCCCATGCATCGGATCAGGATCTTGACCGTGGCCGCCAAGCTGGATTTACGGACTATGTAGCCAAGTTTGACCGGGAAGGCCTGTTGCAGACGCTGGCTGAAACATTATCAGAGAACAAGGGAGCGGCTTGATCATGACGGTTCTTTCTACAGCCCTCGAGCGGCAATTGAGTGTCAACCATGATGCGCATTGGGATTATGTCACCATGCGTATCGCCAAGCAGCTGTTCGGTATTCCGGTACTGCAGGTGCAGGATGTCCTCGGCCCGCAGCGCATCACCAGAATCCCGCTGGCCCCGCCGGAAGTGGCCGGTTCGCTGAACCTGCGTGGCCGGATCGTCACGGCTATCGATGTGCGTTCACGCCTCGAACTGGAGAGCCGTCCGCAGAATCTGCGGGAGATGAGCATCGTGGTCGAGCACGAGAACGAGCTATACAGCCTGATCGTCGATGAGGTGGGCGAGGTGCTCAATCTGGAGGAAGCCAGCTTCGAGAAGAACCCGGCAACCATGGACCGGCGCTGGCTCGATGTCTCTGCGGGTATCCATCGGCTTGATAGTGAGTTATTAGTTATCCTTGATATCGGACGTTTGCTAAGTTTTGCAGACTCTCAAGCTGCTTAGGGTTAAAGTGAATCCGTAATGTTGATGCCGTTACCTATGTTGCATGCAAAATGAAAACCTGTCTGGTTGTCGACGATAGCCGCATCGTTCGTCGTGTCGCTCGCAAAATTCTGGAAGAACTGGGCTTCGGCTGTGTCGAAGCCGCCGATGGTGAGGAAGCGCTGGCTGCATGCCGCGAGGAAATGCCCGCTGTCATCCTGCTCGATTGGAACATGCCGGTCATGACCGGCATCGAGTTTTTGCGCCAGCTGTCCGATTTTGCCGGCAGCAAAATGCCGAAAGTTGTCTTCTGCACCACCGAAAGCGACATGGAAAATATCCATGAGGCGCTCGCGGCTGGTGCCAGCGAATATATGTTCAAGCCTTTTGACAGCGAAATCTTGCAGGGCAAGTTTCGCCAGATTGGCGTGATTTAACCGGGGTGGGGGAACGGGCAGCGTGTCAAAAACTGCCATGAACCATAGTTTTCTGCGTGAGTTAGCCAGGCTGAGCTGTTGCGACGGTGGCGGGAGCGTCAATGTCTGTGACTGAGCAGGAAAACAATAAGGCCGCAGCGGATAACGCGCAGCAAAAGGTGCCGGTGCCTCTGGCCGTGGAGCCTTGCCGCGTCATGCTCGTTGATGACAGCGCAGTCACCCGCGGACTGATCTCGCGCGTGCTTGAATCCGACACCGAGATAACGGTTTCGGCATCGGTCAATGATGGCCAGATGGCGATCAACTCACTCAAACGGACTCCGGTTGATGTGATTGTTCTCGATGTGGAAATGCCGGTGATGGACGGGATTACCGCCTTGCCGAAGCTGATGGAGATTGATCCGGCGGTGAAGATCATCGTTCTGTCGACCCTGACCGACCGCAATGCCACCACCACCATTCGGGCGCTTGAGATCGGTGCTGCCGAATGTATGCTGAAGCCATCGACCAGCCGTGAGCTGAGCAGCGCCAATGATTTCAAGCTCGAGCTGATCCGCAAGGTCAAGGGGCTGGGCAAGAGTGCCCGCGATCAGGGGGTTCGTCCTTCCGATCCAACCCGTCGCCCGTCCCGCCCGACGCTGCCGCATGAGCGCAAGGTTGCAGCCCCCAAACGCGAGATTGTCACCCGAGCCGCGACGGTACCGATGCCCGATGCCATTGCCATCGGCAGCTCGACCGGCGGCCCGCAGGCCCTGTTCGAGGTGTTGAAGCATTTCAGTTCAGGCATTCGTCAGCCGATCTTCATCACCCAGCACATGCCCGGCACATTTACCAATATTCTGGCCAACCATATCGCCAAGCAATGCGGCGTGAATTGCAGTGAGGCACAGGACGGCGAACCGGTAGCCGATGGCCGTATCTATGTGGCGCCTGGCGGTTATCACATGACGGTACAAAGCGTTGATGGCCAGCAGGTGATCAGCCTCAATCAGGAAGAGCCGGAAAACTTCTGTCGCCCGGCGGTTGATCCGATGCTGCGCAGTCTGGTCAAGATTTATGGTCGGCGTCTGCTGACCGTCATTCTGACCGGCATGGGGCAGGATGGTCTCAAAGGTGCGCAGGAAGTCGTCAATGCCGGCGGAACGGTTATTGCACAGGATGAGGAGACAAGTGTTGTCTGGGGGATGCCGGGGGCGGTTGCCAATGCCGGTATCTGTAACCAGATTTTGCCAATCAAGGAAATTGGGCCGCAGTTGCTGAACTACGCAACGCGGACCAGAGGATGAGATTGCCATGAGAGAAGGTGATTTCGACCTCTTTGCCAAGCTGGTGAAAACCAAGTCGGGTATCCACCTGACCCCGGACAAGGCGTATCTGCTGGAATCCCGACTGATGTCGGTTGCCCGCCAGCAGGGCATGAAGAATATTGATGATCTCGCCGATGCTGTCCGCCGTCAGCAGACACCGGCACTGATCAGTGACATCACCGAGGCGATGACGACCAATGAGTCCTCATTCTTCCGGGATCAGCGTCCATTTGAGCAATTCAGAAATTTCGTGCTGCCGCGACTGTTGCAATCGCGCCGGAGCAGCAGGCTTATCCGTATCTGGTCAGCTGCCTGTTCCAGCGGCCAGGAGCCATATTCCATGGCGATGGTGCTACATGAGGAGCAGGCCAAGCTCGCGGGCTGGAAGATTGAGATTCTGGCGACTGATATTTCACAGGAGATGGTCGATAAGGCGCGCCGCGGTGAGTATAACCAGTTCGAGGTACAGCGCGGGCTGCCAATTCAGATGCTGGTCAAGCATTTCACCCAGGAATCCGACAAGTGGATTGTGAAGGATGAATTGCGCAAGCACATCACCTTCAAGACCTTCAACCTGATGGAAGATGCGGGCACGCTCGGCATTTTCGACGTGATTTTCTGCCGTAACGTCCTGATTTATTTTGACGGGCCGACCAAGACACAGGTTCTGGAGCGTCTCAGCCGCCGGATGCCTGATGACGGGTTGTTATTCCTCGGCGGTGCCGAAACCATTATCGGAGTTACTGACCGGTTCAAGGCAATCCGGGAACAGCGTGGCGTATTTGAAGTGACTGCCAATGGGCCGCCGGGTTCCAACGTCCTCCTCAAACAACATGCTGTTGCTACGGTCTGATCCATAGCAACAGCATTATTATTTCCGTGATTTAAGTTGGTCAGGGGCCGGTTCAGGCGCTGCTGGCGACCGGCAGATCCTCGGCTGACATATCGGGCTGCGGATCACGCAGCACATAGCCACGACCCCAGACAGTCTCGATATAGTTCTCGCCATTGGTAGATTTCGCCAGCTTCTTGCGCAGCTTGCAGACGAACACGTCGATGATCTTCAACTCCGGCTCGTCGATACCGCCATAAAGGTGGTTGAGGAACATTTCCTTGGTCAGGGTCGTGCCCTTGCGCAAGGAGAGCAGCTCCAGAATCGAGTACTCTTTTCCGGTCAGATGTACCGGTTTGCCATTGGCGGAGACGGTCCGGTTGTCGAGATCGACATCAAGAACACCGGTGGTGATGATGTTCTGTGAGTGGCCCTTGCTGCGGCGGACAATCGCCTGAATCCGGGCGATCAGCTCACGTTTGTCGAATGGTTTGGTCAGGTAATCATCGGCACCAACACCAAAGCCGCGGATCTTGGCATCCGGCTCACTCAAGCCGGAAAGCAGCAGGATCGGGGTATCAACACGCGCGGAACGCAACCGTCTGAGGACTTCATAGCCATCGATGTCGGGCAGCATGATGTCGAGAATCATGATGTCGTAATCATAGATTTTGCCGATCTCCAGACCGTCTTCCCCAAGGTCGGTATGGTCAACGATAAAACCCTCGGACCGGAGCATCAGCGAAATGCTGTTGGATGTGCTCAGATCGTCCTCAATCAGCAAAACACGCATATTGGTAGCCCTCTCTCTTTGCTATCTGTTTCCCTCTGAGACACCATAGGATAAAATTATTAACAAAACTTAACACCGCATTCATTTCAGGTTGAATGTTTATGAAGGAAAAAGACAGTTTGTTTTCATAAGCAGGCAAACTGTTGGTTTTCCAAAGAGCGTACATGGCCCCATGGATCCACTGATCGAGACCTTTGACAGTTTGCTCAACGGCGCGGACGCCGTGCGGGAGTATGGCCGCGTCACCGCCATTCAGGGGATGCTGGTCGAGGTCGCGGGTATTCAACACGCCCTTGCCATTGGTGGCC
>CEOQ01036638.1_pt1 | contig 10024 bp, 11 predicted proteins | sample 361351 | NCBI WGS metagenome assembly CEOQ01 (sample SAMEA2619907, study PRJEB7988) | marine metagenome | biome: marine biome (ENVO:00000447); feature: deep chlorophyll maximum layer (ENVO:xxxxxxxx); material: "saline water (ENVO:00002010), including plankton (ENVO:xxxxxxxx)" | depth 60 m | reverse complement strand
ATTCGAAGGGCACCCCGGTAGAAAAGAGTATGATTTCCATGAATACCAGGAGTTCTAAGTAAATGGCAGACTCTATTACTCTAAAGGCACAAACTCGCCTGGTTGATGGTGTATATTGGGCAGGTTTATCTGAGCTTGGTCTAGAGTCTTCTGGTGACTCGTTGGACGGGGCTCACGAAGAGTTAGTCCATGTCGTCAGGTCGTGGATAGAATTCCAAGATACAGCAGGGACTCTAGGGTACTCCCTTAGTGTGATAGGGTTTGTAGATGTCAGAGACGAAACAGAAATTCACTTAGAATTCGCAGAAGATTCAGCATGATGTTTTAGGTTAGTTGAAATGGACAGTATTGTTTATCGAATTGAAGAATCCAACTTGGGAAACAGCCACGAGGCATATTGTCCTGAGTTGTTGATAACTGGATTCGGGGATACAGCGGAAAAAGCGAAAAAGGCTCTTCGTAGAGAAATAGGAATTTATTTGGAAGATTGTGAGGGCTTGGGAATATTGGATGAGGTTCTTATCGAAGCGGGTTTTTATGACGATGACGAAGTGTGGATGAGTAGCTTAGTTACACCGCCTAAAGAACCTGAGATAAGATTCGTATAGATAACCCACCCTGAAAATAACAGCATAATTGAGGTTTGAAGTCAGGAATATGCCTGAAGTTGTAACTGAATCGAGAAACAATCCGAACTCTGTTGATTTGCTACTCAACATGGGCCCACAACATCCGTCTACCCACGGTGTATTCAGGATGGTCCTAGGTATAGATGGAGAGAAAATCACCAGTGTGCAGCCGCATATCGGATATCTCCACAGAGGATCGGAAAAGCTTTGTGAAGGCGAACAATATCATCAAATCATAACTTTGTTCGATAGGCTAGATTACCTAGCTAACTTCAATAATGAATTGGTCTATTGTCAGGCTGTTGAGAAATTGATGGACTTGGAGGTCCCAGAGCGGGCTGAATACGTCCGGGTGATTTTGTGCGAGTTGAACAGAATAGCCAGCCATCTTCTCTACGTAGGAACCATCGGGCTGGATGCAGGAGCTATGACTCCTACTATGATGGCTTTCCGCGGTAGAGAGCGGATCCAGGCTTTGTTTGAAGAAATTTCTGGCGCAAGAATGATGCACAATTATTTTAGGATAGGTGGGCTTAAGGAAGACTTGCCAGATAACTTCAATGAACTAATCTCTGATCTGTTGCCTTTACTTAGAGAAGATGTCGAGGAAAGCGACAAAATACTAACATTCAACGAAATTTTCCTTTCGCGCCTGAAAGATATCGGTACTATCAGTAAATCTGAAGCTATCGAATATGGATTGACCGGCCCGTGTCTCCGAGGATGTGGAGTGGATTACGATGTTAGAAAAGCGCAGCCGTACTCTGTTTATGATAGGTTCGAATTTGAGGTTCCAATAGGTCTGGATGGAGATTGCTGGGATAGGCATTGGGTAAGAGTTCAAGAGATGTATGAATCATTGAGTATTGTGGAGCAAGCTCTTGAACAGATGCCGGATGGCCCAGTGACATCATCATTAGGACGAAGGCTGATAAGACCTCCAGCAGGAGAAGTGTACGTTAGGGCAGAGAATCCTCGTGGCGAGCTTGGTGTGTTCCTCGTGAGTAATGGAACTGATCGTCCGTATAGATTAAAGGTGCGTCCGCCTTCTTTCTGTAACTTGTCAGCATTGGAGAGACTGTTAAAAGACTCATGGATAGCAGATTCCGTCGTGATTTTGGGGTCTTTGGATATAGTTTTAGGTGAGGTAGACAGGTAATTTATGGGTAGCCAGTTACTTTACATAACACTTTCAGATGTTCAGAGTACTGTGACCGCACTCGGAATATTGTTCGGTGTGTTGTCGTTCATAGTATTGTCTCTGACTTGGTTGGAAAGAAAGGCGCTCGGAAGGTTGCAGAGACGTCTGGGGCCTACACGGACAGGGCCATTCGGGCTATTGCAACCTATTGCAGACGCAGTCAAGCTAGTGTTGAAAGAAGATATTTTACCCAGCGCTTCAGAGAAAGCTATTTTCTGGATTGCTCCAGTAATAGTGGTTGTATCGGCTTTCATGGTGTGGGTAACTATACCCATAACGGAAACCATAGGAATTCAGAATCTAGAACTTGGATTACTCTATATCACAGCTGTATCCGTTCTCGGAATACTTGGACTGGTTCTCGCTGGCTGGGGGTCTGCCAATAAATATGGCGTTATTGGTGGCCTGCGTTCTGCGGCTCAACTGATCAGCTATGAAATCCCTATAATAATGGTTGTAGTTGCGGTCGGAATGTTGTCTCAGTCGCTAGATTTGAGAGTAATTGTGGCCGATCAAAATCCGTTGCTATACGGCTTGATATTGCCTCTGGGATTGGTCATATTTTTCATTTCCGGCCTGGCGGAAGTAGGCAGAACACCTTTTGATATATATCACGCAGAGTCTGAGATATCCGGTGGACCGTTTGTGGAGTACAGTGGGGCGCACTGGTCGGTTTTCTTTTTAGCTGAATACATCAATACGTTTGCAATAGCAACTATGATAACTATATTCTTTTTGGGCGGTTGGCTTGGTCCTATATTGCCTGGAATAGTGTGGTTCTTAATAAAGGTTTACGGCATTGTACTAGTAGTGTTCTGGGTTAGAGGTACTTTCCCGAGATTGAGAATAGACCAACTAATGGCGTTTGCCTGGAAAGTAATGGTTCCACTCGCTTTTTACACTATCGTTATAACGGCTATATATTTGTTCTATAATCTACCACCGTGGACACTGACATGTATGTCACTGTTGGGCCTTCTTGTGGTTGGTTATTGTATATATCAACGGGTAAAAGGCCCCGCGAGACGAGTGGAAGAAATCAGAGCTCGGCAGGCCGAACAGAAGAGGAACCGTAACGTAAATGACGGGGCGAGGATTTAGTCATGTTGAACAGTTTGAAAGGTCTGATGCTTACATTGGGTTCAACTATGAAAGGAATTAGGAAACCTATTACACAGGAATATCCCAAGAAACCGACTCCGGTAAAAGATAGGTTCATGGGCTTCCCTGCCTTAACTTGGGACCAAGATGTGCCAGAACCATTTTGTACTGGGTGCATGGTATGTATCAGGAACTGCCCGACCCAGTGCATGTCGGCTAGTATGAAAGATAACCCGCTAAACGAAGAAGGCAAGAGCTCTAGGAGAAAAATAGTAGATTATTTCGAAATAAACTTGAATCGTTGCATTCTCTGTGGGATTTGTGTCGAACTATGTAATTTTGACGCGATCGTTATGAGTCATGAGCACGAGATGAGCACCTATTCTAGAAATGGTGACAGAGTTAATTTGCCTGAGCTGTTGAAGATTGGAAAGAAATATCAGTCTGAAACGGATTGGATTCCACCTTCCGTCATAGAAAAGCAAAAAAATGAATCTGAAGATGTAGTGGTAGAGGGAAACTAAGTAAGTGATACGTTGTACATGGGGCTTCACGAAAACATCCAACCGGCCACTTATATTGGGTAGATTGGCATGACAATACTGTTTTTAGTTTTGAGTGGTATGGCTTTGCTGGGTGGTCTTGGAGTAGTAGCTTCCCGGAATATTGTTCATGCTGCGCTATTCTTGTTGGTCTCGTTAATGGCGACTGCCGGAATTTATTTAATTTTGTTTAGTGAATTTCTGGCATTGGTTCAAGTGCTTATATATGGTGGCGCAGTGGTGATTGTGTTGTTATTCGCGATTATGATGACGAGGTCCTCAGATTACCCAAGGATATCAGATAATAGGATGTGGCCTATAGCGGCAATATGTTCTCTAGTGCTGATATTAGTCTTAGGGATTTCGTTTTGGGGAACAGCGGACACTGTGGTTGGTCCCCAACATGCCGACTTCGGCGCAATAGGGAACTCGTTGTTTACGAAATGGGCCATTCCGTTCGAGATAGCTTCTCTGGTACTCTTAGTGGCTTTAATCGGGGCTATTGTGATAGCACGGTCTGATGGAGAGGATAATAATTAGTATGATGCCACTAGTATATTTTCAAATATTAAGTGCGATACTCTTCGGGATTGGAGCATATGGAGTTCTAGCCAGAAGAAGCGCTGTATTAATCCTGATGTCAATCGAATTAATGTTAAATGCTGCAAACATAAACTTAATAGCTGTGGCAGCCCATAGAGAAGGACTAGGACACTTTGCTAATTTTGACGGCCACATAATCGCCATATTTATCATCACAATAGCAGCCGCTGAAGTAGGTCTGGCGATGGCGATAATACTTCGCATGTTCAGGAATCGGGGAACCGTTGATGTTAGTCAAATCAATGTCATGAAATGGTAGTTTAGAGTTGAATAGTTATAGAGAGAGCAGGTTGTATATAGTCCGATTGTCTGGTCGTTCATTTCGGGTAGATGAGAGATCGGTAGGCAAAATCACAGTATCAGATCATTTTGATTTCTGTGATGCTTTGAAGGTGCTGAGTTAATATGGAATGGGCTTGGTTAATCCCGGTTTTTAGTTTTATTGCCGTCCCTTTGATAGTTGTGCTTGGGCCACGCTTGCCAGCTAAAGGGGCCTTTCTAGCAATTTTGGCGATGCTGGGCGGGTTAATAGTGTTTGCAATGGTAGCTGTGGATTTCTTGCAATCTGGCAGCAACACCAACGGATGTGGGATTAGTGAGTTCACTAAATCTCTGACGTGTCTGTATTCTATAAACTGGTTCGAGGCTGGGAGTTTCGTAGGGGATTCCTCTGATGGAATAAGACTTGTTTGGGGAATGCTTTTAGATCCTCTGACTGTGCTAATACTAGGGTTGATAACCATTGTGGCTTTGATGGTGCAGATTTATTCATTAGGATATATGCATGGAGACCCCAGATTTGGTTGGTATTATGCATTCCATGCGTTGTTCGCAGCCTCTATGCTTACCTTGGTGCTGGCTGATAATTTCCTTCTCTTGTATGTTGCTTGGGAGCTAGTCGGTGTTTGTTCATATCTATTGATTGGATTTTGGTTCGAACGTCCCTCAGCTAGAGACGCCGCGAAGAAGGCCTTTATAGTTACTAGACTGGGTGATGTAGGTCTTCTTATTGGAATACTTCTGCTTTGGAGTGAAGTGGGTAGCTTTAGCATGGTTGCTGCTTTTGAGGCAGCCAACAATGGTTCGATGAGCCAACTTACAGCCACGGTAGCTTCTTTGTTGCTATTTGCTGGAGCTGCAGGAAAGTCCGCTCAATTTCCTATGCACGTTTGGTTGCCTGATGCTATGGAAGGTCCGACTCCTGTTAGTGCGTTAATACATGCTGCCACTATGGTCATAGCTGGAGTGTACTTGGTAGCACGTTCATACCCAATATTCGTCGCGTCGGGCGATGCTTTGACGGTCGTGGCTTGGATAGGATTGATAACTGCATTTGGAGCAGCAACTATCGCCTTGACCGCTACTGATCTTAAGAGAATATTGGCCTACTCAACTATTAGTCATCTGGGCTTGATGATGTTATCACTTGGAGCGTTTGGTTATACGGCTGCCATATTCCATTTGTTAGCCCATGGTTTTTCAAAGGCACTGCTTTTCTTAGGGGCTGGCAGTGTAATGCATAGTATCGATGAGTTGGATATCAGGAAAATGGGCGGCTTGCGAAAAGTTATGCCATTAACAGCTCTTCTATTTTCAATTGGAGCGCTATCTCTAGGCGGGATACCTATACTATCCGGGTTCTGGAGTAAGGATGAAATCTTAATTGCAGTTAGTGAGCACTTACCGCCAGCGTTTATTATTTTGACATTTATGGTCGCTTTTATGAGTGCTCTGTATATGGGCAGGGCAATGTTTGCAGTGTTCTTTGGCAACCTGAACCCAGAACATGAGCATGCTCACGACGCACCTATGAGTATGGCTGTGACAATGTCTATACTTGGAGTGTTTGCACTAGTGTTTGGGTTAGTCAGTCTAGATTGGCCAGGTAATTTTGACGGAATAGGGACGCTTGTGTATTTTGAGAAAGAACTTCACTTTCACTTAGTCCCATGGATAGCTGGATTGTCTACTATTTTAGCTGTATCAGCCTTTGTCCTTGCGTATTTTATATATGCACGAAAACGCATCTCGCTGGATTCTACAAGAGCCAAATTTAATTGGTTGCATAAGGCGGTTGAAAATAAATATTACTTCGATGAATGTTATCAATGGATAGTAGAAGCTATAGTCTTAACAAGCGCTAGGCTTCTGGGTTTATTTGACCGAGCTATAGTCAACGATATCGGTGTTAATGGTCCAGGATGGATTGTGAAAAAAGTGGGAATATCAATGAAAATCCACATCACCGGACACGTATATTCTTATGCTTTGGGTACTATGCTCGGGACTATAGTGCTGGGTGTCATGTGGTGGCTGAGGTCCGTGGGTTAATATATGGCTGCAATGAACGAAATAATACTAGTATCACTTATATTGATTCCTTTGATTGCTGCGATAGTGGCTATGGGGTTCCCTAAGGATAATCCAAGACCGGTTTGGTACTTTGCTATCGCGGTGTCCGCAGTAACATGTATTTTATCCGCCATAGCTTTCGTTGGGTATGATTATACTGAAGGTGGATATCAGTTTACACGTACGTACGACTGGATAGGAGATCCAGTAAATATCAGCCTGGCTCTGGGAATAGATGGCATAGCTGCACCACTAGTACTTCTGAATGGTATTGTCCTGTTAGGGGCAGTGCTTATATCTCAAACGATAATACATAGGTCACGCGACTTTTTCGTGTTGCTACTCGCTTTAGGTTCTGGTGTGTTTGGTGTATTTGCAGTACAAGACTTGTTCTTCTTGTTTTTCTTCTACGAACTAGCAGTATTACCCATGTATCTGCTCATTGGAGTTTGGGGCAGTAGTACCGATTTTGGGACTTTCTTAAGAACCAAAGAATATGGTGCTATGAAGCTGATGTTGGTTCTCGTTGGTGGGAGTGTACTGATATGGGTCGGTATCCTGGCATTGTATGCTCAATCGGCTAATGTCGGGTCACCGACCTTCAATATGATTGAACTTGGAGAATTAGCAAAAGCAGGCGCATTTAGTCACGAATTCCAGAGATGGGTATTCCCGTTGTTTATGATTGGATTTGGTATTCTTGCAGGACTCTGGCCGTTCCATACATGGTCTCCTGATGGTCACGTTGCAGCACCTACGGGTGTTAGTATGCTTCACGCTGGCGTTTTAATGAAATTAGGTGCTTTCGGTATTATCAGGGTAGGTGTGATCCTTCTACCGGAAGGGGCTTCGGCTTGGATGCCTATCTTGATAATCTTGGGAACCGTAAATGTTGTGTACGGTGCTATATCTGCCATATCCCAACATGATCTAAAGTATGTTATTGGATACTCTAGTGTGAGTCACATGGGTTATGTGATTATGGGCATTGCTACTCTTCATCCCGTGGGAGTGACAGGTGCGGTACTCCAAATGTTTTCGCATGGCATAATGACGGCTCTCATGTTTGCGATGGTGGGATCGATTTATGAGAGGACTCATATCAGGGATACAAATGTTTTAAACGGTTTGATTAAGCGAATGGGTACTGCAAGTTGCTTTTTCGCTATAGCTGGACTGGCATCATTAGGTTTGCCTGGCTTGAGTGGATTCATAGCTGAATTTATGGTTTTTGTTGGAGTGTTCCGTACTTATCTGCCTCTCGCTATATTAGCTGTAATTGGTGCTGCTATTACGGCAGTCTATATGTTGCGCCTCCTAGCTAAGACATTTTTTGGAGAAGCAGACCCCAGATGGGATAACCTTCCAGACTCTAGCCCGCTTGAAAAAGCCGTAGGGGCGGTTTTTGTTGCAATATTGATAGTGGTAGGAGTATGGCCTGCTCCACTGGTTAGAGTTATAAATATAGGTGTGGACTCAGTCCTTCAAGGTCTATAGGAGAATTTTGTCTGGATTAACTGCAAATATATATTTACTAACACCTGAGTTTATTCTAGCCGGATTGGCATTATTAGTGCTGGCTGTAGACTTATTTTTGCCAGATGGTAAAAAATCAATACTTCCGATTATCTGTATATCTGGTCTGGTATCCGTGGGATTGGTAAGCATGATCATGTTGCCGGGGGTCAATATCTCCCTATATGGTGGAATATTAGCAGTAGATGCATTCTCTTTGTTTTTCAAGATAGTGTTTTTATTGATTGGTATATTCATCATACTCAGTTCGGCTCAATACATTAAGCAGCATCTTTCTCATCAAGGCGAATTTTATGGGCTTCTTCTTTTTTCTGTACTGGGTATGAATATTATGGTCCAGTCAAGAGAGCTATTAACGGCGTATATAGCATTAGAGCTTCTAAGTTTTAGCTTGTATGTCATGGTGGCTTACTCATTGAGTAATGCGAAATCAAATGAAGCAGGTCTTAAATATATAATTGTAGGGGCGTTTTCGTCTGCTGTACTCCTTTATGGCTTAAGTATGTTGTACAGTGCGACAGGAGTCACAAAGTTTGTGGATATCGGGATGATATTGTCAGGAACTTCAGAACTATCTCCTGCTCTATGGGTCGGTGTTGCGCTAATTTTTGTTGGATTAGGTTTTAAGTTGTCTATCGTTCCTTTTCATATGTGGGCACCAGACACCTATGAAGGCGCGCCACTTCCCGTAACCGCTTATCTGGCCATAGCATCAAAAACAGCAGCTTTCGCCCTAGTACTGCGATTCGTATGTGAAGGTCTAATTGTTGCGGAATCATTGTGGCAGGAATGGCAGATGATTTTCGCTGTGCTGGCAGCTGTATCTATGCTCGTAGGTAATTTAGTTGCTCTTGCTCAGACTAACATGAAGCGCCTAATGGCGTATTCAAGTATCGGTCATATAGGATACATACTAGCTGGTGTTACAGTTCTGTCGACCGACTCGCTAGTTGCGGCAAACAGCGTGAGTTTTTACCTTGTAGGGTATGCGGTTACTAATATGGTGGTATTTGCTGCAATAATTGCTTTCTTCAACTCCACGGGTGACGATGATATATCTAGTCTGAGGGGGCTGGCAGATTCCCAACCCTTATTAGCAGCTTCGATAGCTATTGGTTTGTTTTCTCTGGCAGGTCTTCCTATATTTGCCGGATTTACAGTCAAGTTCTATCTGTTTGCTGCTGTTGCCAGTTCCGGTTTCCTATGGCTTGCGGGAGTTGCAATAATAGCCAGTCTGATATCTCTTTACTACTATTTGCAAATAATACGTCAGATGTATATTGAAGGTTCTGATAATTCTGCCCATGTGAGTTCGGATGATGGTCATGGTGTGATTTCACCGTCAGGGACAATCTCCCTTCCACGGACGTCTTTTTCAACTACATTAGTCTTAGGAGTAGGACTTATTGTCGTAATATGGCTGGGTGTTTATCCGGGTCCTTTGTTGGAAATCATCGAGTGTGCCAGCGAAGCTCTTATGGGTGCTCGTTAGGGTCTTGGCTGAGTGGTCTTAACGCAGTTTAGCAGTCTATTTCAGGAAGCTTATTCAAATAATATGGATTTTGAATTGTATGATCATCGCTGTTATAGGTAATAGTAGTGCCAAACCTGAACATTATGCTCTAGCAGAGGCCGTTGGCAGAGAACTTGCAAAGAGGTCTGTAACGGTGGTTTGTGGAGGGCTTAGCGGGGTTATGGAGGCCGTTTGTAAAGGAGCGAAGTCGGAAGGTGGAATGACTATAGGAATTCTTCCTGGACAATCATCCCGTGACGCCAACCAATATGTTGATATACCTATAGTAACTACTATGGGGTATTCTAGGAACGTTATAGTAGTGAATACAGGGGAGGCTGTGATATCAGTGGGCGGTGCATTTGGTACTTTGTCTGAAATTGCCCATGCTCTTAGTGAAAATATTCCTGTGATCGGTCTCAGTAGCTGGCCATTAACTGTAAAAGGTGATGGAGATCCCGTAGAACCGGCAATTATAAACGCAGCCGATGCTGTCGATGCAGTAGAGAAAGCTATATTGGCGGCTTCTAGCCGAATATATTCATAG
>CEOQ01040789.1_pt1 | contig 10050 bp, 13 predicted proteins | sample 361351 | NCBI WGS metagenome assembly CEOQ01 (sample SAMEA2619907, study PRJEB7988) | marine metagenome | biome: marine biome (ENVO:00000447); feature: deep chlorophyll maximum layer (ENVO:xxxxxxxx); material: "saline water (ENVO:00002010), including plankton (ENVO:xxxxxxxx)" | depth 60 m | reverse complement strand
ACTCGTTAATCAAGTAATTTTAAGCGATCTACTATTAGATCTATTCTAGTATTAGTATTCATGAATATATTTACCAACAAAGTACAGAAAATTGCGATTCATTCGCAGTTAATTGGTCTAAAAACTATGCTAAAAATCACTAATACTCTTAACAGAGAGTAGAGCGTAATTTTTACCGTATAGTACCGTACTTTTATATATACTAAGGCCCCATTAGTCGTATGAGTAAAAACACATGTTACAAATGTGGAACTGATGGTCTACAATGGAGTCAAGAATTTCATAGGCAAACTGGAAAATGGAAGCTTGAAAATCATAAGGGCTGTCCTTTATCCTAGTTTTTAATAATTAGCAGGTATTGTAACTGCACCCTCTGCAGCAGAACCTACTAAAGAAGCATATTTTGCTAATGCACCAGACATATAGTTTGGGGTTGGTTTTTTCCATTCTTGTTTTCTTTTTTGCAGTTCATCTTCAGGAACATGAAGTTCAATTGAATTATTTTCTATATTGATAGTGATTCTGTCACCATTTTTTATCAAGGCAATAGGTCCTCCAACAAATGCTTCTGGGGCAACATGTCCAATCATAAATCCTCTGGTTCCACCAGAAAATCTTCCATCTGTTACCATTGCTACTTTTTTACCTAGTCCTTGACCCACAAGCGCTGCTGTGGTTGCAAGCATTTCTCTCATTCCTGGTCCTCCCTTAGGTCCTTCGTATCTAATCACTATAACATCACCTTCTTCAACCTCACCTTTTGATACTGATTCAAAAGCATATTCTTCTCTATCGTAAACTTTGGCGATGCCTGCAAACTCTGTCATTTCTACCCCTGCAGTTTTAATTACTGCCCCTTCTGGAGCTAGTGAACCTTTTAGAATTACTGCTGTTCCAACTTCATGTATTGGTTGTTCTATTGGTTTTACTATTTCTTGATTAGGAACTTCTGTAATTGATAACTTGTCTAAATTCTGTTTAATTGTTTTACCTGTAACTGTTAAGCAATCTCCATGTATCAAATTCTTATCTAATAATTTTTTCATAATTAATGGAATTCCACCAATTTTATCTAAACTGTTCATCACATAATTTCCACCTGGTTTCATATCTGCGACATGAGGTGTTTTTTTCCTAATCTTTTCAAAATCATCATATGTCAAATTAACTCCTGCTTCATTTGCCATTGCTAAAAGATGCAAAATTCCATTAGTTGAACCCCCAACAGCATTTAACATAGTGATTGAATTTTCAAACGCTTCAAATGTTACAATATCTAGTGGTTTTATACCTAGTTTAAGCAATTCTGCACAGGCTTTCCCTGTTTCATATACAATTTTGTTTCTTCTTTCATCTTCTGCGGGAGGACTTGCACTTCCGGGTAGTGATAAACCGATAGCTTCTGAAATTGATGCCATCGTATTTGCAGTAAACATTCCACCACATGAGCCCGCATTAGGACATGCAACATTTTCGATATTTTCTAATTCTTCGGCTGTAATTTTTCCTGCATCGTAAGATCCTACTGCCTCATACACATCGACCACCGTCAATTCTCTACCATCTAACATTCCCGGCATAATTGTTCCACCATAGACAAAGACTGACGGGATGTTGAGTCTAATCATGCCCATCATTGTACCTGGTAAGCTCTTATCACATCCTGCAATTCCTACTAATGCATCATATTGATGAGCACGGACCATAAGTTCAATTGAGTCTGCAATAACTTCCCTGCTAATTAATGATGATTTCATTCCTTCATGACCCATTGCAATTCCATCGCTTACTGCAATTGTACTGAATTCCCTCGGGGTTGACCCTCCATCAGATACCCCCTGTTTGGCTTGTTGTGCAAGATTTGGAAGATGAATATTACATGGAGTTGCTTCATTTCCTGTGTGGCATACTCCTACCATGGATTTGGCCAAATCTTCGTTAGTTAATCCCATTGCTTTGTACATTGCCCGATGAGGTGCTCGAGCTGTACCTTCAACAACGTTTCTACTCGAAATAGTCATTTTACTTTTTGTTAATCATTTGGGCGTCCAATTCAGCTAATTGATCCTCAATTTCATCTTGTGTTTCACTACCATATGAAACTAGGATTCTATCATCTTCTTGTATTACATATTCACGAATATCTTGAACTTGTTCATGGTTGATAAAATATTTCAATGAATAATCTTCATTTGTACAGAATTGCCTACCATCTGCAAATATGAAACATCTATCACTAAGGCCAATATTTAATGAGTTGAATAAATATTCCAATTCAACCCCTGATGAGTGTCTATGTATTGTATCACCATCTTGATCTTCAAAGTGTATCCAACTTGACTTTATTTGGTAGTTTGGTAACGAGAAATCAAATTTATCACCAAAAATTCTTACTAGTAATGATGCATGTTCGTGTTCATCGTTTAGTTTACCAGCATTTTTGGGTGCTCCTGGAACATTTCCTTCCATAGTAACAAACTCATATGCAGCAAAACTGCCTATTCCAGCTATAATAGCCAACACCCCTATTGCTTTGAGATTACTGGTTCTTTTTTGTGAAGTGCGTTTTGCTGCAAAACTTTCACGTTTTTCCTCACGTTCTTTTCTTGCTTTCTTACCCAATCTACTTTGATTTTGAAAATGGGACTATTAAACTGATTGAGGACTCTGAAAATTGCCAACTAAGTCATTTTATGTATTAGATAATCAAAATAGTAAGAATTGATGCTAAAAATAAATAATTGAGACTAGATAATACCTATAATTACTCAAAAAATGGTAGTATTGAACTTATTTTCTTCTTTTTAAGAGTCTAGGCAGCTGTGATAAATTATCAGATTCTTTAATTATATTTGCATCAAACTTGACTCTGGTTCCATCAATCAAAGCTTGACCACCAACAAAAATAGGCATTTTCTTTTTGAAAGATCTTATTTTTTTGATCAATCTATGTGCTGCTGGAATACTATCAGATAATGTAATTGAAATAATTATTGCATCAGCAGAGGTAGTTTTCATAAAATTAATGAGAGATTCTGAAGGTGTAGATGGTGACAAGTTGTATGTTGAGAAACCTTTGTTTAGTAAAAACGACTCTAGAACACTACAACCTAGATTATGTTCTTCACCTACAGGTGTTGTTAGAATAATTTTTCCATTTGTAGATTTAGATCTCTTTTCTTCTGCAATTATCTTTACAAGCGAATGTGCAATATTGCTTGATACATGCTCAGTAGCAATAGATAGAACTCCTTCAGACCACATCAGTCCTATTTTTTCCATTACTGGATTTAGTACTTTTTCATAAAATTGGTCAAGTGTATTTGAAGTAATAAAGGCACTATAGATTTTCTTTGCACCATCTAAGTTGCCTTCGGTTAAGTGAGAAAAAATTTGAAGTTGAAATTTTTCTATCAACTCTTCTCTTTTTTTCCTATCTATGGGTGTATTGTCTAATAGAAATGCCTGAATTTTTGGTTGATTTCTATATTCTATTGGAATATCATCTAGAGTCACGTTGGTTATTGGACCAAGGTATTTGATAGTTTCTTGTCTGGATGTCTTATTTTTTTTGTCCCATACACTTTTGACTAAATACAAATAATCTATTTTCTTAACATTTTTCTTTCTGATATATACCAATTGTTAATTATCATGTTAGTGACTAATAAATATTTCTAGTGCTAATTTTTTTAAAAAGACAAGGTTATGCACTATATTAAAATTTTAACACTATGATTATATATCATAAGTTGAAAAATATACTATGGGTGCATCATGCAAAGGCATTTGTCTCCAAATATCTCATCATGCCATCCCAAATGCAAAAAAATACGAATTTGGATTAAAAAGATGTAGTTGGTGTGAAGTGTTTCTTTCTACAGATGATGTCAGATGTCCTTGCTGTAAAATGATTTTACGAACAAAATCTAGAAATAAGAAAAAACCTATTTTTGACAGTAAACCAAATGACAAGACCGCAAAAACTTTCACTATATGATAAATAACTTCAAGTTGGATATATGATAGATGAATCAGAAGCCAGCGATAATTATAGGAGCAGGTATTGGTGGTTTATCAATAGCAACTCTTCTGGTAAATGACGGTCAAAATGTATCAATCTTTGAAAAAACAAATCATGTTGGTGGAAGAACTGCATCAATGACATTCAAAAACCATATTTTAGATAATGGATTTCATATAATGCCATTTTACAAAAAATCAGCAATTTATGAGATTCTTAGAGATGTAAAAATAGAATCCAGATTGAAACTTGCAATTGTTGATAATATTGCATTCTATGATAATGGATTTCATCCTTATCCAAAAGGAATAGGAGATATTCTCAAAATGTCACTCATTCCATTTAGGAGTAGGCTATCACTCTTGAGAATATTACTACCCATGGCATTTATGAGTATGGAAAAAGCAGAGGAGTTAGATTCTGTACCATTAACCCAAATAACATCAAAACTTGATTTTCACTCAAAACAGTTTTTTAATGCTGTATGCATGTTGGCATTTGCTGATAGTCCAGAACATATATCACTTGGCGAATTTACAAGAACAATAATTAGGGCAAACCCATTCAAAGGTGGAACCAGTGAATTTGCATATCCTGAGATGGGGGGGTATGATAGAATTAGTGAATTAATGGCAAGCTATGTTGAAGAAAATAATTCTCAGATAAACCTTGGGTATTCAATCAAAAAAGTACTTATCAAAGACAAAAAAGTTATTGGTGTAGAATTATCTGATGGGAATGTTGTCGAAACTAATTGTGTAATAATTTCATATCCTGCATATCATGCAATAAATCAGTTATTTGACCCAGGAATATTTGACGATGATTTCATCAACCAAACAAACAGATTAAATAAAACTACTTCGGTGGTAGAAGTTCATTTTGCATTATCAAAAAAACTCGATGAACATCAGGTGATCTTCCCAGTAGGAGAAAATTATGTATCCAAAGGAATTTTTTTCATATCAAACATTACACCAGCTGTATCTCCAGAGGGTGAGCATCTTATCATTGTTGGAACTCCAGTAAAACCTGAAGAGGCAGATGATCAAGTACGAATAAAAGAAATTGTCTCAAAAATGAAGGAGGAACTTTCTGAAATTTATCCTGATTTCAATAATTCATTGCTTTGGGATAGACCTATGGCATGGAAACTGGTAGAATCTGTAGTAAAGGAGCCAGGTTTAGTATGGAAAAACAAAATGCCTCATTCTGTATCTCATATAGAAGGATTATTCTTTGTGGGGGATTCTACTGTAAGTTATGGTATTGGAACTGATTCTGCAGCTCATAGTGCAATATTAGCACATCCAAAAATCAGTGATTATCTGTTATCAGTCTGAGTGATTTTTTGCATAATATGCAAATTCATCTAATACTTTCTCCATGTTAGTTTTTATCTTATTTTTTGCAAATATTCCTAAAATTTTTAGTCCACCTGATAGTACAAAATCTACTTTGATAGTCACTTTTGTCTTTTCTCCAAACTCCTCATACATCTCATCAAATTTGGTACCTTTTACTTGGCCATCAAGTATTTTTACAATGTGTCTGCCTGGTTTTTCAATAATATGTTCTGTTGTCACGTTGACTGTTTTTCCCAAAAAATTTAATTTTTCAAGAATTTTTGTCACGTTTCCATGGGTTTCAATTATTTTTATCTCTTGAAAATGATCTGGTAAAACTTCTGTAAATTTTTCATAGTTTGTACTAATTGTAAAAAATTTGTCTCTGTTTATATCTACTATTTTTGTAAATGAGAATACTGTCATGCCAATTTCTCTTTTAGTGCTAGTTTAAATTATTAGATCAGTTCACAAGTTGGCACTATAATCATTAATAGGCACGTGCTTTATATATTAAATTAGGCGATAAATTTTTGTTGGAAAAAATCCTAGCTGGTATAGCAAGTGTTTTTATTTTTGCATCATTATTAGGTTATGCTGATGCAGCTAGTGTCCCAGATTGGGTGAAAAATAACGCCGGTTGGTGGGCAGCCGGGCAAATAGATGATCAGGCATTTGTTTCAGGAATGCAATTTTTAATTGAAGAAGGAATAATTACTGTTCCATCAACCACACGGAGTGCATCGAGTTCAGATAACATACCAGATTGGGTGAAAAATAACGCCGGTTGGTGGGCAGAAGGACAAATTTCTGAGAATGATTTTCTAAATGGAATTCAGTATTTAATAAAAATGGGTATAATGCAAGTTAGTTCTTCATCTGTCGGTGATGATATGAGTCAACCTTCTCAATATCAATCTCAGGAAGATCAAGCAACAAAATCAACTAGTAAAAGTGTTGATTCAACATTAGAAGAGATGATTGCACATTGTCAATATGAAGAAAATGCAAGATTAGTTAGAGATTGTGAAAAAGCTATCAAGGAAGATTATAATCTTGAAAAATATAAGTCAACTAGTGAGTCGTATCAAGTAGGTCCTATCACATATTATTATGCAGCAAATTGGCAGGAAGAATCTAGAGGCACCGTAAAACAATATAACAATATTGCATATACTGCAACTGGACAGGCATTATTGAATGTAAAAATTTTAGCTGAGAACACTGGTTCATCTAGTAATGTAGCAATGATGTGTACTAGTCCATCAATTTGTAACTATAACGTATGGGATGGTGGTCATAAATGGGTTAATTCAGGTTCAGACTTCACATCTGGTAATGTAGTACTGAAACCAGGACAAAATCGTTTCTTACAGATTTTATGGGGACCAGCAATTGGTTATGGAAGTTATGAGGACTTTTTGTTTGATTCTGGAAAGGACTATTACTTGAGAATCACAGAGCCATTTGGAAGCATAGATTTACCTTTGAATCTAGTGGTTGTTCCTTAATCCATTAACTTTCACTGATCTTATGACTGACATAATTTGGGGGACAGCTACAAAAATTTTAGACAATAGCAGCTTTGAACTTAATGTTACACATAGAAAAGATGAGAACAAAAATAATTATTCTGATAACGAAATAATAGTTTTTACGGAAATTGACATTGTTAGTATTCCATCTGATCCTAATATGAGAACAGTTCAACAGATTGAAAATGCACTTAAAGATAAATTCATCAAATGTGAAATTATGTCGCGTTCTGAAAACTCTGATTTAGTTTGTAAGGTTTTCCATTCAGGTGCAGGTGGATATTGATTGCAAAAATTATGGAGCCCACTTATTCTAAAGAAAAATGATAAGTTTTTGGAACTTGATGAACTATCAAATGGGAATATACCTGCAATTATTCTAAAACAAGCATTTTCGGAATCAGATTGTAATCATATCATTAAAAAAATCACAAATTTTGATATGATTTCTTCTGGTCCTGGAATATGTAACAAAATAGGAGAAACTCTGAATTCTTACATAAATAAAAAGAACGAATATTTTGAAAACACAAAAAATCTAGAAAGTAAACTTGAGCGTATTTTTGATGATATTGACGATCCTAGAAAATCAATGAAAAAATTATTAACAACGGTATTTGAAAAGAAAGTTTCACTAGCTAGAGAAAACAACTTTAATTATTCCAATGGTGTTTTTAGATTTCATAGTTCTGATGAAAATGTTTGTATTCATCGTGATTGTGTAAGATTTGAAGCTCCATCATACAATGTTTCAAGATTAAATCCACAATTTTCGGCAGTATTATATTTACAAAAGCCAAGATTTGGTGGTGACTTGGTTTTGTATAGAAAGATTTGGCATAAAGAGGATGAAATGTATAGGGTTCCAGATTTTGGTTATTCAGAAGATGTTATTTCAAACGCAGAATATGTTAAAATTGCGCCTATTACAGGTGACATAATTATTTTAAATCCAAATCATTATCATGCAGTTTCACATGTAAGAGGAGATTTGAATCGAATTAGTACCGGATTCTTTTTTGGACTATATGGCGGTTCAGAGTTTTTTTGCTGGTCTTAATTTACAAAGATTTCTATGGTATCATATTTTTTGATTGATCCAATCAGATCATTGAGAAGTATTGTTGATTCAATCTCGATCACTTTTTCTGATTTTTGAAAATTAGGTCGAAATTCTGTATATGCTCCAGTTTCCCCTGAAAAACGAACCAAATGTGGTTCATTCATAATTCCTATAATATTAAATGGAATATTAAACAGTTCATTATTTTTTGATGTTTTAATTAATAGATCATAATGTGAATTTCTAAAAATTATTTTACCATAAACTAATTCGTTTTCTGTATCCAAAAAAGAGATTTTTAATTTGATTGGTTTTTTTGGTTCCTTCATATAAAAAAACTTGAATAAACTAAATAAAAAATATTTGTTAGCACTAGTAAATATTTAGTTATTAATTCTTTAGAGTTACTAAATATATGAAAAAAATGGTTTTATTTCTAAATATAGTAATTATAGCAATATTATTAGTTCCTACATCTGCATTTGGTCACAAACTTATCCCATCTGATGGTTCAAATTTATCATTAGAATCTTCATTAGAAATCCCTGACCCAAATATTTCCTGGGCAATATATGAAAGCATTAATGGGAATGTAAAGTATTATTCGTTTTACGGTGAACAAGGTGAGATGTTTTATGCCAGTATTGTAATTCCCAAACTTGAAAACCTTGAAAACTTTGCACCATCAATGGCGTTTATTGGTCCAGAGTCGTTCTTAGAAATAATTGATGAGTTTAGAATTCAAAAAACAAACAAAAGTTTTCCTTTTTCATTACCTGATGGCTATGATGCACATGTTTTTGACTATATTGGAGATTTTCCTTCAAATGAATTTTATGAACCATTTGGGCAAGTAACATATTGGGAGAGACAGGAGGTCATATTTGATTTTCCTGTTACTGGAAAATATTATTTAGCAGTTTTTGATAAGGGATCAAATCCAGGAAAATATGCATTAGCAATAGGAACAATTGAGGATTTCTCTGCATCTGACTTTTTTACAATTTTACCGTATGCATGGTTAGAAACAAAGTTATTTGTTAACGATTATGCATCAGCAATTTCTGCAATAATTATTTTCTTTGGAATATTATCAATTATTGGATATATGTTGTATAGAAAAATTAGAAGTTACCAACTCTGAACTTTTTTATTTATCATTATTTGATAATTGTTATGAAGACATGTACTGGAAGAAAAACTTCATATCTAAATGGCAATTCATATGAAGACTGCAAAAAAATTGCAGAAGAAATTAACAAAAAACTACAACCCAAGATTAATGCCGATGGCAAGATTACTTGGACTCAATTATTAGAAGAAGTTGATCATGACGAATTAATCTATAAACTAGTTCTAAAATATCTACGTCGTGATGGATTTCATATAGGAAACAATAAAGAGCCTGAAGTTACTATAGGAATTAGTAAAAGCAACAACTGAGAATTCATAATTTTTATTTTCTGATTTTATATGTCGATATAAATCCCATCATCTTTTACATCGACATCATATTTTTGAAGTTTGACACCTTTTAGATAATCTAATAATTCTCCTGTCTTAATATTATAATGCCAAAAATGTAATGGGCATTCTACAATGTCTCCTTCAATTTTTCCTTCTGGGGCAATTGAGCCATCTTGATGTACACATATTGAATCAAGTGCATGATACCCATCTTGGTTAAAAATGGCAATTTTTTTGCCATCAATTTCAACTTCTTTACTTTTTCCAATCTGAATTGTACCCTTGTCAGCTACTTTTTTCCATGTCAATCTGATAGTTTGTTTTAGATGTGATTATTTAATATTATATTTTTTATAAAAATATAAGATAGAATTAGATATTGTATACTGATCCATTTAACTAAATAATGATTATATTGACATATAAAATCAATTCATTCAAATGGACAAAAATCGTTATTTACAAAATATTATATCTGATATTTTCAAGATCAACAATAAAATTCGTTTTGTGTCAGTTATTGATCTAAATGGAAATGTTTTCACATCAAAAATGAGAACTGATTTAGAATCATTACTTAAAAAATCAAGTGAAGAAAAATTCTGTAAACATGTC
>CEOQ01267350.1_pt1 | contig 10051 bp, 7 predicted proteins | sample 361351 | NCBI WGS metagenome assembly CEOQ01 (sample SAMEA2619907, study PRJEB7988) | marine metagenome | biome: marine biome (ENVO:00000447); feature: deep chlorophyll maximum layer (ENVO:xxxxxxxx); material: "saline water (ENVO:00002010), including plankton (ENVO:xxxxxxxx)" | depth 60 m | reverse complement strand
CAAAAAAAAAAAACAAGAAATCAATTTTAAAAAAGTTTAAAAATTTACTTGATTAAATTGATGACAAATAAAAAAATATATAGTCAGTATCAGAAAAAAATAAAAGATTTAAAAAAATATAACAAATTTTATTTTGAAAAAAGTAAGCCATTAATTAGTGATAAAGATTATGACAAACTTAAGAAGGAAGTAATTGATCTTGAAAACAAATATAAGTCTTTGAATGATGAAAACTCACCAACTAGGTCAGTAGGCTTCAAACCATCAAAAAACTTTATTAAACAAAAGCACAGATCACCAATGCTTTCTTTAACAAATGGTTTTAATTTAACAGATTTAAATAATTTTGAAAAAAAAATTTTCAATTATTTAAATATAAAAAAAGAGAAACTAGAGTATAACGTTGAACCCAAAATAGATGGTATATCAGCCTCATTATCCTACAAAGATGGAAAAATGGTATCTGGTTTATCCCGTGGGGATGGAAAAGTTGGAGAACTTATTACAGAGAACTTAAAGACAATTAATGAAATTCCAAAAATTATTGATCATCCAGATTTTCCGAATGATATAGAAATAAGAGGTGAAGTATTTATTTCAAATAAGGATTTTGAAAATATTAAAGATAAGTTTGCAAACCCCAGAAATGCTGCCTCTGGATCTTTAAGACAAAAAGATCCAAATGAAACAAAAAAAATTCCACTAAAATTTATTGCTTATACTTTTGGTTTTTTTAAAAATAATAACTTTAAAAAGCAATCAGACTTTATTGAGGCTCTTAATAAATGGGGATTTAAAACAAGCGGGTATAATCAAACTATCATTGGTACTGAAAATCTTGTTAAATTTCACGAAAAATTTGAAAAAAGAAGATTTGAAATAGAATATGATGTAGATGGTTTGGTTTATAAAATTAACGATTTTAAACTTCAAAATAGACTTGGTTTTATAGCAAATGCACCTAGATGGGCAATCGCGCATAAATTTTCAGCCGAAAATTCTTTTTCACAAATTCTTGATATAGATATACAAGTTGGTCGAACTGGTGCGTTAACTCCGGTTGCAAAAATAAAACCAGTTAATATAGGAGGTGTAGTTGTATCAAATGCTTCATTACATAATGAGGATGAAATTAATAGAAAAGATATAAGAATAACAGATACTGTTAAAATTGAAAGGGCGGGAGATGTAATACCCCATGTAATATCAGTTGATTTAAAAAAAAGAATTAAAAACACTAAAAAATTTACCTTTCCAAATAAATGTCCCTCATGTGGATCAAGAGTCGAAAAAGAATTTAACATTTTAACGAAGAAATTTGATGCTGTAAAAAGATGTCCATCAGAGGGATATGATTGTGAAAAAATGACAATAGAAAAAATTAAACATTTTGTGTCAAAAGACGCGCTTAATATAGAGGGACTAGGAAAGAAAGTTGTTGAAAAGTTTTGGGAATTAAATTTTATAAGATATCCACAAGATATTTTTAAACTTAATTTTGAAAAAATTGAGAAACTTGAAGGATGGGGAAAATTATCAGTATCTAATTTGATTTATTCAATTAATAAATCAAAAAATATAAATTTAGATAAGTTTATTTTTGCCCTAGGTATAAGACATATTGGCCAAGAAAATGCTAAACTTTTAGCTGAGAACTTAAAAACAGTAGAAAATTTATTAAATCTAACAAGTTCTTATGATTTTGAAACTTTTTTAAATATTGATGGAATTGGAGAAACTCAAATTAAGTCTCTAAAAAAATTTTTTTCAAATAAAACAAGTATAAAAGTTATTAAAGAACTTAAAGAAGAGCTAAACATATTAAAATTTGAAGAGAAAAAAGGAGGAAAACTAAAAAATAAAAATTTTTTATTTACAGGTAAGCTTTCAGGAATGAGTAGAGCGGAGGCAAAAACATTAGTAGAAAGAAACTCAGGAAAAATTTTAAGTTCTGTTAATAATAAATTAACTTATTTAGTAATTGGAGAAAAACCAACATCTAAAAAAGTTAAGTTAGCAAAAGAACTTAATATTAAAGTAATTACTCAGCTAGAATTTGAAAAAATAATTAAATAAGTCCGATTAACCATTTTTTTTCATCATTGTTCAAATATTTAGATATATTTGAAAAAGTTTCTAAATGATAATTAGATAAATATTTTTTTTCTTTACTACTTAGTAAACTAAAATTTATTAAATCTGTATCAATTGGTGCAAATGTAAAGTTTTTAAATTTTAGTTTTTTACCAACTTTATCAACGTAAACTAAGTTTTCTATTCTTATACCAAATCTATTTTCTTTATAATAACCCGGTTCATTACTTAATATCATTCCTTCTTTAATTGGTATTGAATTGTATTTTGATATTGATTGAGGACCTTCATGAACATTTAAAAAAAATCCTACACCATGTCCAGTGCCATGACTATAATCTAAATTAATTTGATTTAAAAAATATCTTGCTCTTCTATCAATTTGATGACCTTTATTTATAATATTTAAATTTGTATTTAATACAGCTATATGACCTTTTAATACTCTAGTGTAAATATTTTTTATTTTATTGTTTGGTTTTGTAAAACAAATGGTTCTAGTAACATCTGTTGTTCCATACTTATATTGGCCTCCAGAGTCACATAAAAAAATATCATTTTTTTTTATAACTCTATTAGATTTTTTATTAGCCCTATAATGAATTATAGCTCCATTTGGTCCAGACCCTGCAATTGTATTAAAACTTGGATATAAATAAGTTCTACTTTTTTTTCTAAACATTTCTAATTTTTTTTCAGCATCTAATTCTGTAATTTTTTTTTTATTTTTAACTTTTAGCCAGAATAGAAACTTAGTTAATGCCGCGCCATCTAATTTGTGAGCGTTTTTAGTATTTTCAATTTCTATTTTATTTTTTATAGATTTTAAAAAGTAACAAGGATCAATATCATTAACTAAATTAAATTTTGAATTAATTAAAGTTTCAAAAAAAACAGAACAACTTAGCATGTCAATTAAAAAGTTTTTTCCTTTCAATGATGACATAGTAGAAAAAAAATCTTTTTCTTCTTTAAAAATTACTTTTTTATATTCCTTGTCTTTACGTATTTTTTTTATTTTTTTAGAATTTGAAAAAAAATAAATTTTTTTATTTTTTGTTATTATCACTCTTGAATTTGGTATAGGGCTATTAGGATTATCTTTGCCCCTTATATTTAGTAACCAAGCAACATTTTCAGGAGCACTTATAAATATATTATCTATATTTTTTCTTTTTAAGATTTTTACTATTTTGCTAATCTTTGAAATTACCTTTTCTCCAGTTACTGTAAAGTTGAGTTTGTAAAAAGGATCGTTTTTAACTATTTTTCTATTTAAATTCATTGCATCAATTAAATTTGTATTTAAAGGAATAAGATTACACGTGTTCTTAAAATACTTTTTTAAAGTTAAATTAGTAAATAAACTTGGATCAAAACCAATTTTTAATTTTTTTGTAAATTTATAAAATATGTTATGTGGATATAAATTTGGAATCTCAAAAATAGAAAACTGTTTCCCACTTTGTAATTTTGCTTGGAGCGTATATCTCCCATCAACAAATAGATAACTTTTATTTAAAAGTATTATTGCAAATCCAGCAGACCCGCTGAAATTTGAAATTTCTTTTAACCTGTCAGGAAAGGCATATTCTGAGAAATAACAATCGTTTTTCGGTACAATGTAGCCATCTAATCCGTTATATTTAAATAATTCTCTTAATATATTTATTTTATTATTTTTCATTTTAGCCTTTTTTGATATCTAATCCATCCCGGACTTTTTATTTCATTTTCATAGTCTACATCTTGATTAAAATCAAATTGATCATTATCATCATCATTACTAAATAGGTCATTTTTTTTTATATTAGTTTCAGGTAGTTCATTTACAAATCTTGATGAAATACTTTCAATCCAGTCACCTTGAAAAAATCTACTCATAGAGAAGCTAATATTAACAATTTTTCTTGCCCTGGTAATTCCAACATAAGCAAGTCTTCTTTCTTCTTCTAAACCAGACTCACCTTTTTCTTCAATTGATTTTTGATGTGGAAAAAGACCTTCTTCCCATCCAGGCAAAAATACTACATCAAACTCTAAACCTTTAGATGCATGAATTGTCATTAAATTAACTTTTTGACCCTCCCATTCTTTATCAATTGAAGTAGATAAAGAAACATGATCCAAAAAACTTTCAAGGTTATCAAACTCTTTCATAGCATTAAGCAGTTCCTTAATATTTTCTAATCTGTTTTCATTTTCAAAATCTTTTTTATCTTTTAACATTTTACTGTATCCAGACTCATCCAATATGGTTTGTAAAATTTTAATATGATTTTTGTCTTTGTTAAAATCATTTCTCCATTTATTTAATAAATTTAATAAAGTGCTCAGTCCAATTTTTGTTTTTGGTTTAATTTTATTAAGTTCAATTAATTTATTTGATGCTAGTTCTAAATTATATCCATTTTTTTTTGCAAAATCATTTATCTGTTTCAATGTTGTATCGCCAATTGATCTTTTTGGCACATTAATAATCCTTTCAAAGGCCAAGTCATCTTTGCCTTGTGTTATTACTCTTAGATAAGCAACACAATCTTTAATTTCTGATCTTTCATAAAATTTTATACCTCCTATAATTCTATATGGCATACCAATTTTTAAAAATCTTTCTTCAAACTCTCTTGTTTGGAATATAGCTCTTACTAGTATAGCTACATTGTTAAGTGAATAATTTTTTTTTAATTTTTCTAATTTATCTCCTAATCCAGTAGCTTCATCTTTTCCATTTTTAAAACAGTCTAAGTATATAAGTTCACCTTCGTTACCATTTGTATATAAGTTTTTTCCAACTCTATTCTCATTGTTTTTAATTAATTCTGAAGCAGCAGTTAAAATATTTTGTGTTGATCTATAATTTTTTTCTAATCTTATTATTTTCGTATCGCTGTACATTTTGTCAAACTGTAAAAAATTTTTAATTTCTGCTCCCCTCCAACTATAAATCGATTGATCGTCATCACCAACACAACAAATATTTTTATATTCGAGTGATAAGTAGTTTAACCATTTACTTTGAATTTTATTTGTATCTTGATATTCATCTACCAGTATGTATTTGAAGTTTTTTGAATATATTTCTCTTATATCATCATTTTTTTCAAAAATTTTAACACAATGAAGAATTAAATCACCAAAATCACAAGCGTTTAATCCAATTAACTTAGTTTGATAGATTTTGTAAAGGTTTAGAATTGATTTTTCAAAAATATCTTTAGACTTTATTTTAACATCTTCTGGATACCATCCATTATTTTTCCACCTGTCTATGACTGAGAGAATAAAATTAGGAGAGATTTTTTTTATATCTATATTTTCACCTTTGCAAATATTTTTTATTAATCTTTGTTGATCATCTTGATCAAGTATTGAAAAATTAGAATTTAATCCAACAGCTTTAGCATGTTTTCTTAAAATTTTAGCACTAATAGAATGAAATGTTCCTAGCCAAGGCAATCCTGAAGATTTTAACTTAATTATATTTGAAACTCTTTGTTGCATTTCTTTCGCAGCTTTATTTGTAAAGGTGACAGCCAGGATTTGACTTGGAAAAGCTTTTTTCTTACTGATAATATGGGCAATTCTTGATGTTAAAACTCTAGTTTTGCCAGAACCAGCACCAGCAACAATTAACAAAGGGCCATCAATAGTAGAAACTGCCTCTTTCTGTTTTTCGTTAAGATTATTTAAATATTCTAAATTTAACATTTTGTTTTTTATAGTATAAGTCATTATCAAATTTCATGAAAAAGTACTTAAAAAATTTAAATATAATCGAGAGATTTAACTCTCTTGCTGAAAATATTAATTTCAAAATTAAAAATTCACGAATCGCCACCTTCAGAAGTGTTATTATAATCTATTCTATAATTTTTTCTATTTTCTTGTTTTTATCAATTCCTGGCTTATTCGATTTTGAAAAACGTAAAGAGGAAATAAAAAAAGTTTTTCAAAATGATTTTAATCTGCATGTATCTATTAATGATGAAATAGAATACCGTTTTGTACCGTCTCCTCATTTAATTTTAAAAAAAACTAAAATAGGATTTAATTCAAATAATTCATCGAATATCGGCGAATTTGATAATATCAAACTGTATATATCCTTATACCAATTATATAAAAATAAAAATATTGTAGTAAAAGAATTATTAATTAAAAAGGGAAATTTTTATTTTAAAAATAATTCATTTGAATTGTTTAATAATCATCTCGAAAAGACATTAATTAAACCGATTAAAATAGTTAATAGTAATTTTTTCTATATTAACAATAAAAATGAGGTTGCCACAATATCGCCGATTTATAATATTGATTACTATATTGATATAAAATCTAAAGAAAAAAAATTTAAATTAAAAGGGAATTTATTCGATATAAACTATAATTTTTCATGGAAAAAAAATTATAATTTTCCATCTATCACAAATAGTGATTTAGCTTTTAAAAATCCAAACCTAAGAATCAAGCATAAAAAAATAAAGGATAAAGAAAGTTATAACGGAAACTTTGAATTTAATTTTTTAAGATATAATTCTTATTTAAATTATAATTTTGAAGAAAATATATTAAAATTCACAACACAAAAAAAAGATTTTTCTGAATTATCTTTAGATGGTAAAGTTTCAATTAATCCGTTTTTCTTTAATATCAATACAAATGTAAAAAATCAAAATCTTGAATTTATATTAAATGAATTTATTTCAAAGCTTTATGACTATAAAGACGTATTACATAGTCATTTTAATGGAAATTTAAATATTAATTTTACTGATATAAAAAATACTTTTACTAAATCTGGATTTGTAAATATATTTTTTGAAAACTCAAAAATAAAAATTAATAATAAATTTAAAATAAAAAAAATTGGATTTATAACTTTTGAAAATTTAAATTTTGAGGAAAAAGATGAAAAAGTTTATATCAATTCTAGTGTTTTAATTGATATTGAAAATAAAGATGAGTTTTTTAGAAGATTTTCTATCTCAAAAGGAAATAAAATTGATTTAAAAAAAATTTCTTTGGAAATTTCCAAAAATATAGATACAGATGAATATTATTTATCTAATATTATTATTAATAATAATTTAAATAATAAAAATAATTCATCATCTGCTATTTATACAAATTACAAATTTTCCAATATTCAACAACTAAGAAGAATAATTAGAAATGAATTCTCAAAATTTAATTAGGATTTATCATTTTTTTTGGATCAACAATTTTATTATAATCTTTGGTATTTATTAATCCAGATTTAATAGCTTCATATTTAAGTGTTGTATTATTTTTTAAAGCTCTTTTTGCAATTTTTGCAGCATTGTCATAGCCAATGTATGGAGCTAAAGCTGTAACTAGCATTAATGAATTATTTAAATCATTTTCTATTTTCTTTTTGTTTGCTTTAATTCCTTTAACGCAATAAAGAGCAAAATTTCTAGTGCTATCAGACAATAAATCAATTGATTGCAAAACATTATCTGCAATTAAAGGTTTAAAAACATTTAATTCAAAGTGACCATGCGAACCTGCCATAGTTATACCGTTGTGATTTCCAATTACTTTAACACAAACCATTGTCACAGCTTCTGATTGAGTTGGATTTATTTTTCCTGGCATAATTGACGATCCCGGTTCATTTGATGGCAAAGTTAGCTCACCATAGCCAGCTCTTGGACCAGAACCTAAAAATCTTATGTCATTTGCAATTTTCATCAAACAAACAGCTGTCGTATTTAGTGTTCCAGAAAAATTAACTATAGAATCATGCGAAGCCAATGCTGCAAATTTATTTTTTGAGGGTTTAAATGGAATTTTTGTAATTTTTTTTATTTCATTTACTATTTTTTTATCAAAATTTTTTTTTGTATTTATTCCTGTTCCCACAGCTGTTCCTCCTTGAGCAACAAAATAAATTTCGCCAATAGCATTATTTATTCTTTTTAAACAATCTTCTAATTGAGATTGATAGCCTGAAAATTCTTGCCCCAAAGACAAAGGAGTTGCATCTTGTAGGTGCGTTCTTCCAACTTTTATAATATTTTTAAAATTTTTTACTTTTTTTTTAAGTTCTCTGTTTAATAAATTTAGCGATGGTAAAAGTTTATTTTTAGTCTCCAAAGCAATAGCAATATGCATTGCAGTTGGAAAAACATCATTAGTGGATTGTGATTTATTTACATGATCATTAGGGTGAACAGGATTTTTAGATCCTTTTTTACCTCCTAATATTTCTATAGCTCTATTTGCTATAACTTCATTTACATTCATATTTGTTTGTGTGCCTGATCCCGTTTGCCAAACTTTTAGAGGAAAATGATCGTCCAACTTGCCAACTATCACTTCGTTTGATGCTTTAATAATTGCATTTGCAATGCGTGAACTTACCAAACCATCCTTTTTATGAACAATTGCTGCAGATTTTTTAATTATTGCTATTGATTTTATCAATATAGGTCTAACTAAAAATTCCCCAATATCAAAATATTTTTTAGATCTTTGTGTTGAAGCTCCCCAATACTTATCCACAGGAACATCAATTTTTCCCATACTGTCATACTCTCTTCTTTTTTTCATAGTTTTAAAATTAACTTCAATGCTTTATTTCTTATACAATAAATAATTTAAAAATCATAGTGACAGATAAAAATTGATAGGAGTAAAATGACAAATTTTGAAAAAGTTGGCCTGTTCATGAAAACTTTTGGTCAAGAGGTTAAGTCTAAATCAGAATTAAGCTCAGAAAAAATAAATACATTAAGAATAAGTCTAATTAATGAAGAATTAGATGAATTAAAAAAGGCAATAATTGATAAAGATATTTTAGAAGTTGCTGATGCTTTAACTGATATTTTGTATGTTACTTATGGGGCAGGACATGCATTTGGAATCGATCTAGATAAATGTTTTAATGAGGTACAGGATTCAAATATGAGTAAATTGGGTCATGATGGTAAACCAATTTATAATCAGACAGGAAAAGTTATGAAAGGACCAAATTATTTTAAACCAGATCTATCAAAATTTTTAAAATAATTATTTTAACCAGTAGGGTTTTTTTATTTGTATAATAGCTTGACCACATTTAAAGTTACTATCAAAACTAAAATTTTCATCTTTGAATTTTATTAGCGCGAATGGAAATTTATCTTTAATTAAAATTTTACCAATTTCTTTATCATTTGAAAAAATACTGTCTACTTCAATTTCTCCCTCAATAACTTTTACTGGAAATAATCTTTTTGAAAGTTTATTTTTTAATTTTATTCTACTTGTATTTTCTTGACCAACGTAACAGCCTTTTTTAAAATCAATTCCATTTAGTTCCTCAAAATTACACTCTATTCCAAATAATTTATCTTGTAAGTCAGTTGTATCAATCTGTTGAATACCTAGTTCATAACTTAATTTATAATAAACATCAGAGTCTGAAACTTTTAAATTTAATTGCTTTGTAGATAAATGTAACTTTTCCAAATTAATAATTATTCTTGCTCCAAGATCTTTTAATCTTGGATCTAAAAAGATAGGATCTTCTCTAAATTTGATAGTACATCCTTCATAATCTTGAGTATTTTCAAATGATAAAAATTGATCTTTGCTTATTACCCCAACCACAAATTCATTACTTAAATTTAAGATTTCAATATTTGATCTAAGTTTATACAAAGTTAGCTGTTGCAATAGTTTATTGATAATCTTTTTTTCACAATCTAAAAAAAAACCATTTTTGTGTTTAACCAAAATAAAATCAAATAAATATTTTCCTTGCGGAGTCAGAAGTGATGCAAAACAACTATTGCTATCAGTTACTTTTTTTATATCATTTGAAATGATATTCTGTAAGAAATCAGAGGCATCTTTGCCACTAACATAAATTATACCACGATCTTCCAATAAATATATTTTGTTTTTATTCATAATTGATTGTTATTAATTTATAATATAATTACTT
>CEOQ01007641.1_pt1 | contig 10054 bp, 6 predicted proteins | sample 361351 | NCBI WGS metagenome assembly CEOQ01 (sample SAMEA2619907, study PRJEB7988) | marine metagenome | biome: marine biome (ENVO:00000447); feature: deep chlorophyll maximum layer (ENVO:xxxxxxxx); material: "saline water (ENVO:00002010), including plankton (ENVO:xxxxxxxx)" | depth 60 m | reverse complement strand
TGTTCGTGGGATCAAGCTCAAACATCACAATCTTTAATTCCTTATTTATTAGAAGAAACCCATGAAATTATAGAGGCAATTGAAACAAATAATATTGATGCCTTGAAAGAAGAACTTGGAGATTTATTATTACATATAATTTTTCAAGCAGAGCTAGCTAGAGAATCAAAACAATTTAATATTGCGGATTCATTGCAGAATGTAATTAGAAAATTAGTTAAACGTCATCCAAATGTTTTTAATGATAATGTGGTAAATGTTAATGATTCATGGGAAGTATCTAAGCAAAAAGAAAAAAATAGAAAAAATATTTTAGATGGTGTTCCTAAAACTCTTCCAGCACTTTTACGAGCAAGAAGAATTCAAGAAAAAGCTGCAAGCGTAAATTTTGATTGGAAAGACATAAATCCTGTTCTTAATAAAGTTGATGAAGAATTATCTGAATTAAAAGAAGCCATTATTAAAAAAAATACAGAAATGATAAAAGATGAATTGGGTGATTTATTATTTTCTCTTGTTAATTTAAGTAGATTTTTAGATATTGACCCTGAAAGTTCATTGCGAGGAACGATTTCTAAATTTGAAAATAGATTTTCTAAAGTTGAAGATGAATTAAAAAAAAGGGGAAAATCATTTTCTGAGTCTAGTTTTAAAGAAATGGATGAAATTTGGAATATAATAAAAAAGAGTCCATAAATAATATGGACTCTTTTTTATTAATTGAATTAAGTATTTATTTCATTAACATTAATTTTTGATGAAATGATTCATTACTAGTTTTCATGCTAACAAAATACATTCCACTTGGGTAATTAGATGCATTCCATTCAATAAAGTGCATACCTGAATTTTGTAAATCATTAAAAAGTGTTTCCATAAGTTGTCCCGATAAATTATATATGCTTATGTTTACATTGTCTTTTTTTGATAATTCATAATTTATGGATGCTATTGGATTAAATGGATTTGGATATATTGAATGTAAGGTAACTTTTTTTGGCATTTCAATTATGGAAGCTGAAATTCCATTCCCATGCCAATCTGATATAATATTATTATTTATGATTAGTTCTCCATCAAATTCCATTTCTATGGAATTGAATTCTTTTTTACCTTCAATGTCAACCATTATGATTGTATGATTATTTTTGAAAAATTCCCAACCTTTAGGTAAGCTTTTTTTGGTGATGACATAATCACCAGCAGTATGTAATTCTAATCCAGCCATGGAATTATTTGCTGAAATTATCATTTTATTTGAGCTCATTTTTATTTCAGCTTTATTAATCGTTTTATTTCTTGATAAATCATCTGACAAAATAAGATTAATAACAAGGATAATATCTTGTATGTTAATATTGCCATCAGCATTCATGTCAGCTAACATATTTTCATTTTCCATGCCTAATATCATATTAATTATTACGACAACATCTAAAATATTTACTATTTGATCCATGTTGACATCACCTGCCATGCCTTCAGATTCAACATATGCTGGAGGGAAAATCACATCATCTATCCATGCAGCATCTTCACAGTCAGTATTTTCACAATCAGTACTTCCGCCAGCGGCATCTTTTACATATGACCATTTAAAAGTATGTTCACCGGCAGACACGTCATAACTAACATAGGTCCATGGTGAGCTACCATCTGTAGCTGTTTGATATTGCCCCATCAATGTATTGTCAATATAAAACTCAAGTCCATCATAAAAATAATTTCCTGAAGTAGAATATTCTGCTGATACTTTATAGTAAAATTCAATTTGACCATTAGCAGTTACATCTAAGGTTACACTTATGTCTGAAGATTGGCTATTTCCAATTGACCCTGATTTTGCACTTGAAGAACCAGAATAAGCTTCAGATTCATTTGAAGACCAATTATTACAACCAATTCCACTACATGATAAATCCCATTCTATATTTCCTAATCCCGATTCAAAATTTGCTATTAATTGACCAACAGGGATTGTAAAAACAACATTTTCTTCATAATCTGTTGTTGGTGGCTGATTAGAGTTTACTGTTATTGAAAATTCTGCAATATGGCCTATTGGTGTTGATGGATTAACAGAAACAGATAGGGTAAGAATTTCTTCATTATTTATTTCATCACCATTATCCCAAACATAAGCATTTGTAAAAGATGATTCATTTATAGTTACATATGAATCTCCTACTACACTTACTACTGGAGAATGAATATCCGCGTCACCAGTATTTGATAGATAAGCTTCTAAGGTAGTTGTCATGCCTGGGTCTAAGTTACCAACTACTGCATCTACTTCAATGATTGGAGCATATGCTATAAAATTTAAGGATGATTCCCATGTTTCACCATTTGCTGAAATAGTACAGTTAATTTCAAAATCATGTTCATTTGGAACATTTGCATCTACCATAAATTCAAAACCTTCAGCATTATAAGAGTTATCAGAAGGTAGACTAAATACTGTAATTGATCCTGAAGTAATGTTAATGAAAGGATCATTTGTAGAAAGATTAATTTCAACGCCAGTTGCATCATCGTTTCCTACATTTTCAAGATTAAGACTTAGATTTACAGTTTCACCAAATTGAATAATATTTGATTCATCACCTGATCCAGAAGTGAAAGTTGTATTTTCTACCATAACATAAGGCCCTTCAGGAGATGCAATTAAAATTTCCCCAAAATAGGGTTGATGGTTTTGACATGTACCGACAATTTGAGCAGTTCCAGGCATGGTTGCGCCTGATAAAGAAAGCTCTATGTTTCCAAAGCTATCTAATCTACCAGAACCAAGTAATGTTCCATCATGCGTAATGCCAACATATGTATGTGGAGCACCACTTATGCTTATGGATGAACTTCCTAATGGAAGAAATTCAGTATGAGTTAAATTATTTTCAGATGGTATTCCAAAATATGTTGATATGGAAGGATCTCCCATATTATGATATATTTCCCAATAATAATCAACCAAGCTTCCCCCTGCTTCTGTAACTGCTAAATTACCTGCTAACATTAAAGTGCTATTTGCAACAGCCCAATTTTCTTCATTATTTTCGTGAAATGAACAATCATATGCACCTGGACCTGTTGCGCTATAAGTTGGATTGGCAACTATATTACCATTACCTACGCCCCACCAATAATCTTCATTCCAATATGTACTATTTGTACCTCCAATGTAACCAATCGCACCATTATTTTCAGAACGAAGAACAGCTTCACCAAACGATTCAACATCAAATTGTGCAGAATTACAACAATTACCAATCATCAAATTATATTCATGATCATTATATAGTCCAGGAACATCACTTACCGTGAAACTTGGATCTGCCCAACCAGACGGACTACAATGCGCAGTATAATTTGCAAAACCAACCCCTTCATTATAATCTTGAATTATGGCAGCAGCAGCACCAGCAGCATCGGATGCTGGATATAAATATGTATGCGAATAAATACCATGATCATTGTTAAAATAATAATCATTACCATAATTGATTTGTCCATTTCCATATGTTGAAGCATAAGAAGCATCTACACCTGCAACCATAAGGACTTCACCTAAATATGAAGGGTCGGGCATCTCATATTTTTCATATTCTAATGTTTTATTTATTTGAGATTGAAGCTGACTTAAGTTTTGGGCAGAAAATCTACCATGGTATATGTCTGGGATCATATCTCCAGACATGTCAACGTAGTATAAATCAGTAGGATGAGATCCTGTAGTGCCACTATAGGTTGGTACTTGTGCAACATCTCCTACAAATAAGACGAATGAAGGAGCAGTCATGTCATTTGAAGGATTATCATACAAGTTTTCAATAAAATTTTTAATTGAAGATGTAGAAGATCCAATTTCAGCGGTATTTCCTACTATGACATTAAATCCTTTTTGAGTTTTCCATTCAATAAAATCATTAAGAGTATTTAGAAAAATTGGATTAGTTATTATGACATAGGTTACAGGATCATTAATCATGTCATCTCTATTTTCTGATTGATAATTTGAAATTTGATTATAAATTGCATCAAAATAGGGAGATTGCAATTTATTTTTTATTGAAGTTGTTTTTTCATAATCTGCATTATCCATATGAATATTAATTTCAATATTCGTATAAACTCTTAAAATACCTTCAACTGGATTATAATCTATGGGTCTTATTAATAAATTAGCAAGACGCAAGGCTCTCATTTGTCCTAAAATATCAACTTCTACCATTGCTTTTTGAAGCATTTCATTTTTTGAATATGCATTATCATTTAATATAAATGGTAAGTCTTCAGGGTTTTGACTTTTAGACAAAGATGGTTGGGCTGGATATATTTGTGAATTAATATTATAATCACTAAGAATATAATCTTTATATTCATGAGAAATTATTTCAATTCTAGGATTTGAATTTATGGGGATTTCAATAAGGCTATGAATTTCTGGTAATTCTGGATCCCCTTCATCTCTAGATAGGTGATAGTCAGATAAACTTAACCTGACAAATTCTCCTTTATCTGTAAGGGTTGCAAATGTTGTTATGTCTCCAATTGAAACATTCACATTTAAAATATTTTGATTTATTTGTTCTAATTTAAGATTAGTATTTGAATTGTTTTCATTGATGATTTGTGTCGCTGATACAATTCCCATTATAAAACATATATAAAAAAGAAACCTTTGTAACATAATTCTCTCCCTAGAAATTAAATATAATTTTAAATAAAATACTTATTTTGGCATTAATCATTCAAATAAATGATTGTTACAGAATGAAACAAGAAATTTGTGGAGGCGGCGGGAATCGAACCCGCGTCCGAACATAGCGCTCAGAAAGCATCTACATGTTTAGGCTATTCTGAAATTTTCATCCAATGGTCATGGATAGCCTCAATTACATTAGACTAGCCTGTTACCCGAAGGTATTTAAGTTAGAATTGCCAGGCGCATATCTAACCTAGCCTACATTTAATGATGTCTCGTTAACTAGTGGTAGACACACCTGTTAGGAGACAGCTACCGTCAATTAAGCGGCAGCAGCGTAGCCGTAATCGGCATTTAAGGTTTTTCCTGGATTATTAAGGAGGTTACCAGAAATCCTCCACATGCAGCTAAAAGACCGTATATACCCGTCGAAACCAAGACGCCCCCAAACATTTCAAAAAACTTAATGTTAAATTTAATTAAAATTAATAATTTATCTTAATTCTTTCATTTTTTGGTGTTTGAATGAAAAAATAGAATTAAGATGTGTAAATTACATTAGATGGTAGTTAAAAAATTCAATATTCATAATTTATTATTATTTGTTTCAATTATTTCCATTGGCTTTAGTCAGTTTTTAGAAGCTAATGTAGAAATTGACATGAGAAGGCTTAGTGAAAGTGAACGTCAGTTGTTATATACTTTAGACAAAGATTTAAGTGAATATTTTATTAATAATCAATTTTCTTCTGATGCTTCTGATTTTGAAATGATTATTGATTTTCGTTTGGTTTTAGAATCTATTTCTACAAGCGGTAGTCAAACTACTATTAATGCTCAAGCTATCTTGACAAATAAATTAGATCAAAATTTTTATGCCAAAGGCATTCAATTTCCTTATAATAAAGGTCAAAAAATAATACAGGATTCCATCTTTGACCCTCTTGCAATATTTTTGGATTATTATGCCTTTATGTTTTTGGCTGCAGAGTTAGATACCTGGGAATACATGGGAGGAACATCTTATTATTCTAAAGCCATTGAAAAAGCAGACATAGGAAAAGATTCAAATTTTTCTCGAGGATGGGAAGATAGATGGAAAAAGGCAAGAAAGATTAAAAATAATCAATATTTACGAACTATGCGTTTTAATTATTTTTTGGCACAAGATGAGTTGATTAAAGAAAAAATTAATTATGAATTAGTATATGAATCAATGTTGATATTTTATGAAAATTTAAAATCCATCGATGAAAAATTAGGAAGCAATAAAGAAACTTTGAAATTTTTAAATGCTTATCATTTAAGTATTGCAGAACTATTATCTGTTCTTGAAATAAATAATGGTTTAAAATTACTTATGCATTATGATGATGAACATAAAAAAATATATGAATCTTATTTGATCAATTGATTTATAATCTAAAATTTTCCACTTATATTCTCATGTTTTTTTTATTATTGTCATTTCCATTTGGGAATGATGATAAATCATCAAAAGAAATTCAACAAGATATTAATATCAGAAATCGTGAATTAAATACTTTAAGAAATGAAATAAAAAACATCGAAGAACGATTGATTGATAAAAATAAAGAAGCAACTCAAAATACTGAAATTTTAATTGATTTGACAAATAAAATTTCATTAACTGAAAAACTTATTCGCTCTTTAGGAAGAGAAGAAAAAAACATATCTAATATCATACAGAATATAGATTTTCAAATTGATGAATTAGAAAAACATTTAATTGAATTGAAAAATAAATTAATTAAACGTCTACAATATCTTTATATACATGGTAGACAAGGTGCTTTGGAAACAATTTTATCTTCTAGCAATTGGAATAGTGCAATTTATAAAATAAAATATTTAGATATCTTATCTAAGCATGAACAAAAAATACGCAAAGAAATGAATGAAACATTACATTCATTAGAATTAAAAAAAACAAAGCGTAAAAATGAATTAAATCAAAAAAATAATTTATTAAAAGAAAAAAAGAAAGAAAGTAACAAATTAGAGGATGATAAAAAAAATCGTAATAAAATTTTAAATGCAATAAAGATAGAAAAGAATAAATTAGAAAAAAATCGTCAAGAAAAGGCGCAATTAGTTGTAGAAATGGAAAAATTAATTAAAAAATTATATTCTGATAAAAATGCCATGAAAAAGAGAGAAGAAGAATTGGCAAGAATTAGATCCATGCAAAAACTTTCTACAACAGGAAATTTTGAAAAAATGAAAGGTAAATTGCCATGGCCAATTCAAGGAAGGATAATAAGTAATTTTGGTATTATAAAAAATCAAGAAACTGGAACTGTTACTGAGAATGTTGGGATAGACATAAAAGCATCAAGTGGTTCTAAGGTGAAATCAGTATTGGATGGAGTCGTAAGTACAATTACATTTATAAGAGGACATGGAAATATTGTAATCATTGATCATGGTGGAGGATTTAGTACTGTTTATGCTCATATTGATAAAATAAATGTAATTGAAAATGAATATGTTCAAATTGGAGATGAATTTGCAGTAGTTGCATCTCCAAATTCGGGTGGTACTGCAAAATTGCATTTTGAAGTTTGGGGGAATCAAAAAAAATTAAATCCAGTTAAATGGTTAGTTGCTAAATGATATTTTCTGAATTAATTATTAATGATAAAAATTGGCAGCATTTATGTAATGCATGTGATAATGATAGATTGCCCCATGCATTACTTTTCCATGGAGACGAAGGAATGGGTAAAGAAGCCCATGCATTAGAATTGGCTGCGTTATTAAGTTGTGAAAATATAAAAAATGGAGATTCTTGTGGAAATTGTTCTTCATGTAATAAAATTAGAACATTTAAACATGAAAACATTAAACTCATAATGCCTTTTCCTAGAGGTAGTATATCATCTTCAAAAGATTCACCGCTTAAAGCATTTAAAAATGAAAAAGCATTTCAAGATTATTTGACTTTATTAAATAAAAAAAGTGATGATCCATATTTCCCAATGAGAATTTCAGGTGCAAATACAATTTTAATTAATTCAATTCGAGATTTAAAGCGTGAGGTATTAAAAAGTACAGTTAATGATGCATGGAAAATAATTTTAATATTTCAGGCAGAAAAATTATGTGTACCCAGTCCTGCAGCAGGGCATGCATTATTGAAAATTTTAGAAGAACCTCCAGATAAAACAATATTTATATTAGTTTCTTCAAATATGAATCTTATTATAGATACAATTCGATCACGTTGTCAATCCATGTTTTTCCCTCCGATTTCTGATCAAGTAATAAAACAAAAACTTATTTCCATGGGGCAAGATTCAGAACAAGCTACTATAATTTCTAAAATTTCTAATGGTAATATTTCATTGAGCAAAGAGCTTGCAGATAATTATTTGGAATTAATAAAAAAAATGTATGTATTGTTAAATTCATTTTTTACTAGAGAATTTTTAATATGGGAAAAATCTATTGATATAATAATTAGATTAAAACGAAAAGACATATATTTATTAGATCAACTTTTTAATATATTAATTCTATTTTTCAGAGATTTACATTATTATGCTAGTACAAGCGATCAAGATGAAATTATTCATTCCAATCTTATTGAAAAAATAATGAATTTATGTAAAAAATATTCTCAAGCTAATTGGAGTATATGTATAGATCACATAGAAAATGCGAGAGATTATATTCTTAGAAATGGTAATATTTCATTAATGGCAATAAATATGATAATTGATATTCAACAATCCATAAATGGCAAGAATGAAGAAAAATTTAAATTATCAGATTGGATTTCCATATAAAAAAAGCGATTAAGAAATAATCGCTTTTTATTTTTTATCATAAAAGAATTTTACCAATCATCATCATCTTCTTCATCTAGATATTCAGCTTGTTCTGCAAGCCAAGCTAAATATTCAGCTTCAGTTTCTATAGTAACATATCCTTTCATTCTATAATGAGAATTACCGCAAAGTTGGGCACATGCAATTTCATACCCCATTCCTTCTCTTTTTGAACCTTTTAATTTTTCTAAGAAATCTTTGGAAGTCATTGTTGGAGTGAAAAAGAAAGGTATTGTCATTCCCGGTATGGCATCTTGTTTAATTCTCATTTCAGGAATTCCAAAGCTATGAATCACATCTTTTGAGCTTAAATGAATCATCACCTGTTTGTCAACGGGTAAATGCATTTGATTTATACTGACAATGTCATCAGCACCATAGGTTGAATTTCTATCTAAACCAATAGGGTTAGATTCTTCATCTACCAAATCAATATTACTTTCTCCAAATTTTCCATCTGGACCAGGATAATGAATATTCCACGCAAATTGTTGAGCAATTACTCTTACATGGAGTGACTCATTATTTTTTGGTAAATCAGTTTTTAATTGTGCATATAAAGGGATTGATAATCCAATTAATAAAAATGCTTCAAATACTATTACTCCGTATTCTGCATATTGAGAATAGTGAGATTTTACTCCTATATAATCTGCATTAGGATTTCTTTTAGAATTGAATTTATAAATTACAATTATAAGATAGATTCCCCAACCAGCAAATAATAAAAACATTAACCAATGTACCCAGCCTATCATGTGATCAATTTCTAATCCATGGCTTGCTGCATTCATGGGCAAGCCTAAATGATCACTTAAACTACCTAAATTTTCGATAATTGAAATTGTATTAATGGGATGATGATCTTCTCCTTTGTGTGATGATCCATGTTTTTCTGAAGAAAAACATATGGTTAACAATAAACATATGGATATTAATAATCTAAATTTCATTATGTGAATTACCTTTATCTGTGATTTTTATTTTTTTTGTTCTTATTGCCATGGAAATGATTGAATATAAAATAATCATTAATATGAAAATAATGAAGCCCATTAATGTTAAAACACCCTTATTCATGCCATGGCTTAATGGTGAGTCTGGATTTCCGTAGCAAACAGCACAAGGGTAAGCAAGATTTATTAAACAAAGTATTAATGATATGAGCTTAATTTTATGCATTTAATTTTGAGATTTCTTTCATGAACCATTTTCCATATATTAAAATGCTTATGCATAAAAAAAGTCCAATGATAAAATAAATTAAATATTGCGCATCACCATTCATGGACCATTTGTCATAACACCAATAACTAAAGAATATTGAAAAAAGAGAGCTGATAAGTAAAAAAATTAAATGAAAAGATTTTAAAGACATTTATTAATGATTCCCCATGTTATTAATATCCCACATTACAGGAATGAATAATAGTGGAAGCAGTAAAATGACTGTAAGCAGAAGAATCCATAGAATCATTTTCTTTTCAGAATTTAG
>CEOQ01294406.1_pt1 | contig 10060 bp, 8 predicted proteins | sample 361351 | NCBI WGS metagenome assembly CEOQ01 (sample SAMEA2619907, study PRJEB7988) | marine metagenome | biome: marine biome (ENVO:00000447); feature: deep chlorophyll maximum layer (ENVO:xxxxxxxx); material: "saline water (ENVO:00002010), including plankton (ENVO:xxxxxxxx)" | depth 60 m | reverse complement strand
ATTGTTGAACCAACTGATTATGACTTGGTGGTTGAAGAAATAAAGACGCAGGGAACCTTGACTACAGAAACACGTTCTTACCTAGCTCATAAAGCATTCATGCATACGGCTTCTTATGATCATCAAATTAGTGGTTGGTTAAACAGAGACAGTCAAGAACTTCCTGACTCATTGCATATTGAACTCACAGAGGCAGAAACGCTCCGTTATGGAGAGAACCCCCATCAAAAAGGATCAAGATACCGCACAGCAAAATCTAGTTGGTGGGATTCAGCGGTAATGCATGGAGGGAAAGAAATGTCTTACCTCAATGTTTTCGACACAGACGCTGCTTGGAGACTTGTTCATGACTTAAGCGAAGAACCTTGTGCAGCAATTATTAAGCATGCAAATCCATGTGGAGTGGCTATTGGAACAGACATATCGTCTGCTTATCAACGGGCCCATGAATGCGACCCCGTATCTGCTTTTGGAGGAATCGTCGCGGTGAATCGCGAAGTCACAGAAGAAATGGCACAGCAGGTAGTTGAAATATTTACAGAAGTTTTAGTGGCCCCCGGATTTCACCCAGCAGCATTGTCGCTATTAACAGAGAAAAAAAACCTGCGTATTTTTGAAGCTGAAAAACCCGAAACAGCAACAAAAGAAATAAGAAGTATCGGAAATGGATTTCTTGTACAAACTACTGACCCGCTTCAAATAAATAGAGATGAGTGGGAAGTAGTTACTAGTCGACACCCAACAGAAAATGAATGGTTAGATCTTGAATTTGCATGGACAATTGCTGCAAGAGTGACATCAAATACCATTGTTTTCGCCAAAGATCTTCAAGCAGTCGGCATAGGTGCAGGCCAACAAAATCGACGAGACGCTGGACGTATCGCATCAACAAAAGCTGCAGGACGAGCAACCGGCGGAGCTTGCGCAAGTGACGCCTTCTTCCCATTCCAAGATGGATTAGATGCTGCTATTGAGGCCGGGGTTACATCTGTAATTCAACCGGGCGGATCAATAAGAGACGACGAAGTAATCAAAGCAGCTGAAAAATCCGGAATAGCGATGGTGTTTACGAAGGAACGCCATTTTCGACACTGAAATAAGAACTGAGTCGGGTAGAGTTCCGACTCATGACTGCACAACTATTAGAAGGCGGCCCAGTCGCAGAATCTGTATTAAAAGATGTCAGATCACGGGTTGAAACACTTCAAAGTTCAGGAATAACTCCGGGACTAGGAACAATTTTAGTTGGAGACGATGAAGCTAGCGCCGGCTATGTACGTAAAAAACACGAAACATGCGAAACCGTGGGGATTAATTCATTCCACCACCAGATCAACTCTTCCGACTCTCCTTGAAACCCTTCTAGAAGCAGTAACAGAATTCAATAAGAACCCTGAAATTCACGGCTACATTATTCAGCACCCCGTAGCAGACGGCTTTGACTTCAACCAAGCTCTTTCTGCGATGGATCCAGATAAAGACGCCGATGGACTCCACCCCGTCAACCTTGGAAAACTTGTCCTCCAAGAACAAGGCCCTGTGCCATGTACCCCAGCTGGGATCCAAGCCATGCTCATTCATTACGGGATAGATATATCTGGGAAACATGTTGTCGTGGTAGGAAGAGGCCCAACGCTAGGCCGCCCCTTATCTCTTTTGCTGACCACAAAATCACCAGGAGGAAACGCTGCAGTAACAGTGGTGCACTCCGCAGTAAAAAACATCCCAGAGATAACCCGTGAGGCAGATGTACTTATCGCTGCAGTTGGAATACCTAGCTTTATCACACCAGAAATGGTGAAAAAAGATGCAGTAGTAATCAGTGGAGGAATCAGTTGGGAAGGAAAAAAACTTCTCGCTGACGTTGATGAATCAGTAGCAGACGTTGCTTCATGGATTACACCACGTCTTGGCGGAGTTGGACCAACCACCGTAGCGATGCTCTTACGGAACACAGTTGAGGCTGCAGAAAAAACATTGTGAACATATAGGTTCTCTGGTGACCCATTTGGCCGATAAGGTCAGAAGATATGTCGGGAAAAATCACAATGGGAACAGACGGAAAACTTATTGTTCCTGATAAACCCATCATTCCATTTATCGAAGGCGATGGAACAGGTGTAGATATTTGGCCCGCAGCACGACTTGTTTTAGATGCCGCAGCAGCAAAACATGGACACGAAGTGGAATGGGTTGAAGTCTTAGCTGGCGAAAAGGCTTATAACGAAACTGGTGACTGGTTACCAACTGAAACCATTGAATCCTTGAAAGACAACTTGATTGGAATCAAAGGGCCACTCACAACTCCCATCGGCGGAGGATTCAGAAGTTTGAATGTGGCTATTCGACAAATTCTTGATCTCTATGTTTGTCTGCGACCTATACGTTATTTCCAAGGGGTTCCCTCGCCAGTAAAACAACCGGAATTAGTAAACATGGTTATTTTCCGTGAAAATACTGAAGACATCTATGCAGGTCTTGAAGTCGAAGCACTGTCAAAAGACGCACAAAAACTTCGAGAATTACTTGAAGAAACTTTTGGATGGGTCATACGCGAAGACGCAGGAATCGGAATTAAACCAATTTCAAAAACAGGATCTCAAAGACTCCAAAGAGCCGCTCTTCAATACGCCGTAACACATGAAATAAAAAAAGTTCATTGGGTGCATAAAGGCAACATCATGAAATTCACCGAAGGGGCCTTCCAACGCTGGGGCTATGAACTTGTCAACGAAGAATTTTCAGATGTTGCCGTTAGTTGGGCTGACTGCAATGGGGATGCGGGAGACAAAATACTCGTCCAAGACGTAATCGCAGACATCGCATTACAACAAGTGCTAACTCGACCCGAAGAATTCAACGTTGTTGCAACAATGAACCTTAATGGGGACTACTTATCGGATGCGCTTGCCGCACAGGTTGGAGGAATCGGCATCGCCCCAGGAGGAAATATTAACTACACAACTGGGCACGGCATCTTTGAAGCAACTCATGGAACTGCTCCAAAATATGCAGGCCAAGACAAAGTAAATCCTTCTTCAGTTCTACTTTCCGGAGTGATGATGTTCGAACATATTGGCTGGAACAGCGCCGCCAACGACATCGTTTCCGCAATGGAATCTGCCATTTCTGACAAAGTTGTCACTTATGATTTTGCTCGCTTAATGGATGGAGCGACTGAAGTAAAATGTTCAGAATTCGCTTCAGCTATTGTTGATCGTCTCTGACCTATAACTCAGGCATTACTTCTACTATGGACGGTGTTTTTCGAAGAGCAGCCAAACTAGTAATTCGTTCTTTCCGCCTACACCCTGTTCCTCACCTCTTAGCAGCAATGGGAGCCAATATATTCTCATTCGCAGTTGTTGGCTTCACCATAGTTATCGGACGGATAACCGATGAAGTGATTGTTCCTGGGCTTGATCAAGAAGGGGTAACTGGAAGAACTGTTCTGATTGGGATGGGAGCCATTGGAATAGTAGGACTATCACGAGGATCATCAATAATGATTCGACGCTGGTTCAACATGATGGCCGTCGCACGGACACAACGAACATGGCGCGAAAGCCTCACTTATCGGTATCTCTACGCTCCAATGAAATTTCATTGGGACTATCCCGCAGGAAAGCTCTTAGCCCACACTGACTCCGACGTTGAAGTCGCCACTTCAATGTTGATGCCCTTGGCGTTCGCTATGTCAGTTGTGGCGCTCATAATCATCTCGTTATTTAGTTTGCTAGTCGTACATCCGCTCTTTGCTTTAGTGGCAGTTTTACTTTTCCCAACTCTCACATGGTTAACTCGTTCAATGTCCAGCAAAATGTCTGGTCCCGCCGCACAAGCACAAGAAGAAGTAGGAAAATTATCGTCAATAGCCCATGAAAGTTTAGAAGGAGTTCTCGTTGTTAAAACTCTCGGCCGGGAAGAAGCCGAAGTAAACCGATTTGAACACACTGCATCTGACTTACGAAACCAACGAATCAAAGTCGCTCGGATTCGTTCAAATCATGCACCATTAATTTTCGCTCTACCCCAGCTAGGCAATTTAATTTTGTTGCTTATAGGGGGATGGCTCTACAGCCAAGATGTAATAACACTCGGCGAAGTAGTAAGAGCGTTAGCGCTGTTTTCCATCTTGGCTCTCCCAATGCAGATTTTGGGATTCTTATTTACTCAAATACCTCAATCAGTTGTCGCACAAGACCGCATTGACGGAGTATTAGAAGTTTCTACCGAACCAGAACTTTCAGAATTTGAAAGCAAATCATCTGATATAAGTTTCGAAAACGTTTCATTTAGTTACCCCGTTAATGACCAAAATGACCATTTGGTATTAAGCGATCTTTCGGTGCGTATTGATCCAGGAGAAACAGTAGCTTTAGTCGGCTCCACGGGATCAGGGAAAAGCACACTGGTCTCACTGCTTTCTGGCCTTATGCCTCCAACTGAAGGTCAGATAATTTTAGGTGGACATAATGTAGATGACTTAGGGCCCGAAGGCTCATCAAATATCGTTGCGCCAGTGCTGCAAGAAACTTTCTTATTCGCAGACACGATCCGCGAGAACCTTACTCTTGGCCGCGATATCCCTGACGGGGAAATTAACCGAGTTCTCCAATTAGTAGAAGCTGATTCATTTGTTTTTGAACTCTCCACTGGCTTAGAAACTGTAGTTGGAGAACGTGGAGTAACACTTTCTGGCGGGCAACGACAACGACTAGCTATAGCAAGAGCTTTACTTAGACGCCCAAAGGTGTTGGTGCTTGACGATGCTACTTCTGCAGTGGATCCAACCATTGAGGCAGAAATATTAAGCAATCTTCAAACTAATCCTGATAGAACGCTCATAGTTGTAGCGCACCGATTAGCGACCATACGGCTAGCAGACAGAGTTCTTTTCCTCAACGATGGAAAAATTGCAGCTGAAGGAACTCACGAAGAACTTCTGTTAGTCCCTGAATACTCCGCACTAGCACAAGCCTATGAACGGTCAGGCTCATGACAGTATTAGATGGCAGTGACGTAATCGGACCAGGCGATGAACCTGAACCAATGGCTCTCGTCGATATCGACGATGTTGGCGCGCTACAAGTCCTTCGACGAGGCGTAGCAGAATCACCAGAACTAAGAGAAGGATTTTGGGGAACAGTAATTAGATCTTTAGGAGTCGCCGGATCAAAACTTTTAGTCCCCGTAACTATCCAACTCATTATTGATAGAGGCCTATCCGGAGATGAAGTAGACCTCTCTAAAGTCGTTTCGTTTGCTTCACTAGCTGCACTCTTACTAATCGCCAGCATTTTCTTAGAACGGGCCACTTACTTCCGTCTGGGATGCATGGCAGAAAACGTTCTCAAAGGACTACGCGTAAGAGTTTTTGCCCACCTACACAAACTCAGTTTGGCTGAACATACCGCTTCAAAGAAAGGCGTATTAACTGCACGTGTAACAAGCGACGTTGAAACACTTACCCGTTTCGCACAGTGGGGAGCTATCGCATGGGTAGTTGACACCTTCCAAATCATCGCAGTGCTTACTCTCATGACCTACTACTCCTGGGAACTCACGCTCGTAACACTCGCAGTTCACATCCCCTTAATCCCAACATTACGAATCATGCAATACCGTCAACTTCGGGCATACGACAAATTACGTACCCGTGTATCAGAAACACTTGGCTCAATATCCGAAACTGTGATGGGTATGCAGACGATAAGGAGCTACGGGCAAAGAAAAGCTGCTCGTGAACGAATCGACACAGCTATAGACGCCCAGTACAAGCAACAAATGCGAGCAGCCCGATACTTCTCCTTCATCATTCCAATGACAGACATCTTTGGAGTGGTCGCCATCGCATCTGTTGTAGGAGCAGGTGTTTGGTGGGGTAACTCATGGGATCTAACTTCCGGCGAATTAATTGCATTCATTTTTTTAGTCAACCTTCTTCTTTCTCCAATCACGCAACTAGGAGAAGTGCTGGACCAAACACAAACAGCCTTAGCTGGATGGTGGAAGATACTAAAAGTTCTTGACACCCCAATTGAAATCCCAGATAAAAACACTGGCCCTGAAATTCAAACCGGTCCACTATCGGTAAAAGCAGAAGGAGTTGAATTCGCATATCGCGAAGGTGACCGTGTTCTACATGGAATAAACGTTGACTTACCTGCAGGATCTTCCGTCGCAATTGTTGGAGAAACAGGATCAGGGAAGACAACATTCGCGAAACTCATAGCACGACTTGCAGACCCAACCGCAGGAAACCTCTTTATTGGAGGAGTCAACTTAAAAGAAATGGCGTCACAAGATCGACGATCCGTAATACGCATGGTTCCACAAGACGGTTTCTTATTTGACACCACTGTCGCTGAAAATATTCGCTACGGAAGGCCAGACGCTACCGATGATGAAATAGCAGAAGCAATTAACTCGTTAGATCTCCGCCCTTGGATTGAAAGCCTCCCAGATGGGGAGAACACACTTGTAGGAGAACGAGGAGAATCGCTCTCCGTAGGTGAACGGCAACTGGTTGCTTTAGTCAGAGCACAACTTGCCGACCCAGGTTTACTCGTCCTAGATGAAGCAACCTCCTCCGTTGATCCTGAAACTGAAACAGTTTTAGAACATGCCCTAGAACGCCTAGCGGAAGGACGAACCACAATTAGTGTGGCTCATCGACTTTCTACCGCCGAAAGATCAGACTTAGTACTAGTTTTTGATCACGGAAACCTTGTAGAACAAGGACCACACGAAGTCTTAAAAGATCAAGGCGGGGTTTACAACAAACTTTACGACTCATGGCTAGGGAACACGAGAGAGGGATCAAATGGATCCTATTGATCCCCTTGAAGGAAACCAGGCTCATCAATGGGATCAAATAGTAGAAAAAATTCCATCATTTGAAATTTCTTGGCCACCACCAGGGCACATTATCTTTGTATCTCCACACCCAGATGATGAACTCCTTGCTGCTGGAGCAACCTTGGCATCTGCCTCAGATGCAGGAACATCAATAACAATTATTGGTGTAACCAATGGTGAATTATCTCACCCCTATTTGGACGCATCTCAACGAGAAGAACTCGGTAAAAGACGTGAACAGGAAACCATTTCCGCCTATAAACATGCAGGAATTAAAGCAGAAAGAATCGCTCTGGCAGCTTCTGATGGTTCTGTTGGACACCACCTTGAAGAAACTGAGAAAAAAATAAGCGAAAATATAAGAAAAGACACAATTTGTATCGCCCCCTGGGAAGGAGATGGTCACCCTGATCATCAAGCCTGTGGACTTGCCGCACAGCAGGCTTGCTCAAAAAATAAAACCCCGCTTTTTCTTTCGCCAATTTGGTCCTGGAACTGGGACAATCCACAAAATCCGAAGTTTCCTTTTACGCAAGCGAGATCGTTTAGTTTCGACGCTGACATTATGCGCCGTAAACAAAAAGGAATAAATTGCTACTCCAGTCAAATTGAATCTGAAGATGGGTATCGACCAGTTTTACCGCATTCCTTTTTAGAACATTTTTCTCGCCAAGTTGAAATATTTTTACCAGTAATCTGAAATGATGAAAGTATTCTTCGCACAACCAGAAAAAAGCAATTACCCTCAGAGACGGACAATTAAATTAGGAGAACACAGTGAGCCTTAAACCAGTTCGAGTTGCAGTAACAGGAGCTGCTGGACAAATCGGATACAGCCTTGCCTTTCGTATAGCAAGCGGCCAATTACTGGGAGACAACCAACCAGTGATTTTACAAATGCTTGAAATTCCACCCGCGATGGGCGGGTTAGAAGGCGTGGCGATGGAACTTGACGACTGCGCTTTTCCTCTACTTGATTCAATGGTGCTCAGCGATGACCCAAACACTGCATTTGATGGAGCAGAAGTCGCATTACTAGTAGGTTCTCGCCCTCGAACTAAAGGAATGGAACGGCAAGACCTCCTTGAAGCAAACGGAGCTATTTTCACTGTCCAAGGTCAAGCCTTAAATTCTCACGCAGATGATGCAGTCAAAATTCTTGTCGTAGGCAACCCGGCGAACACTAACTGTCTTATCGCTATGAACAATGCCCCTGATATTCCAAACAATAGATTTACTGCCATGATGCGTCTCGATCACAACCGTGCACGCTCGCAAGCCGCAACAAAGTTAGGTGTGGCCTCAAAAGAAGTAACAAAAATGACAATCTGGGGGAACCACTCAGCTACTCAATATCCAGATTTAATTCACGCCACAGTTAATGGAGATTCAGTCGCTTCAGTTATCGATAATCAAGACTGGATAGAGAATGACTTCATTCCAACTGTTCAACAACGTGGCGCAGCCATTATTGAAGCACGTGGAGCGTCAAGCGCCGCTTCTGCAGCTAATGCAGCCCTTGATCATGTTCGCGATTGGGTACATGGCACCCCCGCGAACGATTGGGTGTCTATGGGTGTTCCCTCTGATGGAAGTTATGGAGTGCCAGAAGGCCTCATATGCGGATTCCCAACTACCTGCGCTGATGGGGAATGGTCAATTGTTTCTGATCTTCAGATAGATGATTTTTCTCGAACCCGTATAGATGCTTCTGTTGCTGAATTAATGGAAGAACGAGAAATGGTTCAACAACTCGGACTTATTTAATCTGGGCGACAAGAAGCAAAGACATCTCCTAAGCCCTTAAACAAATCATGTTGTTCAACGAGAACACGTGGATCTCCACCAATTTCAAGTTTCCCAGCGATAATTGCTTCCAAAGGGTCTTCTGTTCCGTTAGCTATTTTTAAAGCGGTAGAGCGATTCGTTGTAAACCAAACATTCTCTGCGTCATCGGTACCAGAGTAAACACTAACTTTTCCTTTATTGACGGTTAACCCCCAAGAAGGACCATCGGTGATTCGATAACCCAACGTTAGTTCCGTAGTCAAAGAAATTTCTTTAAGGCCAGAGTGCGATACTGCAGCTTCGTTAAGAGCGGAGATCCATTCTGATGAGAGAAATTCAGCCATTATCAAATCCTAGACACGCTGACTCTCTTTAGTGCGGCCTAAACCGGTACGTTTAAAGGATGGAAGAAATTGGTCACGGGCAAAAAACCTTTGAATACTCCTCAACAAAAGGTATTTGGCAACGGTTAGAGGGGCCCGAAGATGTATTGGCTTATTTGGAAGATGACAATGCCGAAGGGGTGATCGCTGTAATCCGTGACGCCGGCGCTACTTTTTTATCACCAATTTTTGAAGATCTCGCCGGAGTGATATGTACTGGGGGAACAATTCGAAGCCATATCGGGATCATCAGCAGAGAATTTCAAATTCCTGGAGTTGTGGCAGCTGAAATGACTCATGAACCAGAAGATGGAACAGAAATTGAAATTGATGGAAGTGGCGAATTTGGGATAATCCGATTAAGCGATAGTTCGGAACGATAAAAGTGATCGAACGAGTTAACCATTTAATAGGAGAAATCAATAGTGTTTCACGAGACTTGATGGCGGAAAGAACACATTATTCTTCTCAACTCATTCCAGTCTCTGCTTACGTTGTTCTTTCAACAGTTGAAGCGTTTCTTCGCTACCCAGACATAGTGGAATCCATCGTTGAGAAAATGCCTCCAGAAGAGATAGGGAAACGAGCGCGAACGCCAGGAAGCCAAGCGAATTCTGTTTTCTTATGGGGAGTAGCAAATTTTTTCCTTATCGGCAGGCGAGTGATGTCTCTAGCTGACCCATCTATTGATTCTGTAGAACGAACCCATACGGTGCTTGATTTCTGGGCAAGAACTTCACAGGCTTACCGCGGCAACGATCATCTACACGCGGCGAATGCAAACAACACAATTCAGGTATACAGCGAAGAAACATTAGAGACGTTATTTGCAGGGGTTTCTTCCGTCGACAACGAGAGACGTCAAATTATCCGCAAAGCGAACGCAACACTTATTAATTACTTGTTTCTTTTATACTTCGACACTCGAGTTGGTCATGGAGATACCGGACCATATCGCTTACCCGATGGAAGATCAGTGATCGTCAGAGACTATTTCCGCTTAGGAGAGAGCGATTTTTGGTGGTCCG
>CEOQ01122479.1_pt1 | contig 10069 bp, 10 predicted proteins | sample 361351 | NCBI WGS metagenome assembly CEOQ01 (sample SAMEA2619907, study PRJEB7988) | marine metagenome | biome: marine biome (ENVO:00000447); feature: deep chlorophyll maximum layer (ENVO:xxxxxxxx); material: "saline water (ENVO:00002010), including plankton (ENVO:xxxxxxxx)" | depth 60 m | reverse complement strand
ATCAAATCCATAATTTCCTACGGGGTTATATCTCTCAGTATCTTTGATTTTATTTAAGTAGTCTTCTGATGTCATTGTTGGTGTAAAAAATATTGGGATAGACATACCAGGTATTGCATCCTGCTTAACTCGTAATTCTGGAACTCCAAAACTATGAATTACATCTTTTGAGGATAAATGAACCATGACCTGCTTATTTACAGGTAAATACATTTGATTGATACTAACAATATCATCAGCACCAAAAGGAGAACTTCTGTCTAAGCCAATGGGATTTGACTCTTCATCTACTAATTTAATATCAGTTCTACCAAATTTACCATCATCTCCAGGATAATGTATATTCCATGCAAACTGTTGAGCGATAACTCTGACATGATGTACTTCATTATCATTAGGAAGTTGAGTTTTTAACTGAGCCCATAGCGGCAAAGATAAACCAATAAGCAAGAATGCTTCAAAAATAATGACTCCATATTCAGCATACTGCGAATGGTGTGATTGTAAACCATTATAATCTGCTTTAGGATTATTCTTTTCACTAAATTTAATTATAGTAATAATTAAATAAATCCCCCAACCTACAAATAAAAATAACATTAACCAGTGTACCCAACCAATCATATAGTCAATTACATGGCCATGGCTTGCAGAATTAACTGGAAGCCCTAAATATTTACTTAAACCACCTAAATATTCAATCATAAAATTCCTTTATTTACCTTTAATCTTTTTTATTCTAAAAGACATCATTAAAATTGAAATTGCTATTGTTAATAAAACAAAACATATAAATATTAATAGTGTCAATACCCCCATATTCATTCCATGGCTCATTGGTGATTCTGGATTTCCATAACATACAGCACAAGGAAACAACATTCCTGATGAAATAGTTAATAATAAAACATATTTAAACATTAAAGCCTGAAACCTCCTTTGAAAACCATTTATTATACATGATTAAAATAACACATCCTGCTACACATCCAATAAAGTAAATCAGGTATTCACCGGTTTGATAATTCGACCATTGATTATAACACCAATACCCAAAATATATTAAAAATAAATTTGAAATTAATATAAAAAGTTTATGAAATGATTTTATAGACATTATTGATTACTCACATTATCTAAGTCCCACATTACAGGAATAAACAATAATACAAACAAGAAAAATACTGTTAATGCAAGCGTCCAAAGAATAATCTTCTTTTCTGAATTAAGATGCATAAAGTTAGCTGCAACAAGATAACCTTTTATAGAGGCAATCGTTAAACCAACAAATATCCCACCAGCAATTGAATCTTTAACATCAAAATTAACATATGATGCTGCCACTGTTAATACAGTACCAATCAATAAATAAATAAATACATTTCTGTAATTTATTATATGCTTACTCATATCTTTTTCAGACACTTTTTCTCCTTAATTTAATAAATAAAGCACTGGAAACAGAAATATCCAAACTAGATCAACAAAATGCCAATAGAGCCCTGCTACCTCTATACGATTTGTAAATCTAACAGGTTCTGAATTCCACATCTTAATTCCTGGACCCCAAAGATAGGCTAAAACAATTATACCACCGATAATATGTAAAACATGAAGGCCTGTCATTGTAAAATATAGAGCCATATATGTATCATGAGCAGGAACAAAACCTTCATGAATTTTGTGAGAATATTCAAAATACTTAACTATAAGAAATATAAAAGCACAAACTATTGTTGTTCCTAAATAAATCTTAAATTTACTTATATTTTTTTGTTTCAATGCCACCCATGACATAACCATTGTTACACTAGATAAAATAAGGACAACTGTATTGAATGTCGCATGAGGAATCGTATCTTTGAGCAAATGCACTATTGATCCGTGTTCACCAATTGGTGGCCATATTGGAGCACCCGTCCTTAAAAGTATATAAGCTGAAAAAAGGCCCCCAAATAGCATAACTTCAGATGCTAAAAAAAGCCAAATTCCTAATTTTGCATTATATAATCCTGTATCTTCTCTTAATTCTTCATTATAAGGTATTTCCATTATAACTTCCTTATTTAATTTTGAGTTTGTGGTGTAAAATCTTTTGAATCACCTGGAACACTATATTCATAAGGCCCCCTATAAATCTTAGGTGCCTTTTCAAAGTTTCCATGACCTAACGGTGGTGATGTCGTATCTGTCCATTCAACAGTAGTCGCATTCCATGGATTTGGATCAGGATCATCTGGTGTTTTTTGAATTATTGTTTTAATTAAATTAATAATAAATGGGATTTGTGCTATTGCTAGCAACCATGAAGAATATGACATAAACTCATTATATTGAAGTACACCTTGAGCGTGTGCATATGATGCTCCTCCATCCGCTAGTCTTCTTGAAACCCCTGCTAATCCTTGAATAAACATAGGAAAAAATATTCCATTCATAAAAATAAATGAAAAATAAAAATGAATTTTACCTAACCTCTCATCCAATATTTTTCCTGAAATTTTTGGGAACCAGTAGTAAATCCCAGAAAATAGTGCAAATATAGTACCTGGTGCAACGACATAATGAAAATGACCAATAACATAATATGTATCATGCAAATGGATATCAGGAGTTGACAAGCCAAGAGGTAAACCAGTTAATCCACCAATTCCAAACATTGGTATCCATCCCAATGCAAACAGCATTGGAGTGTTAAATCTAATTGATCCCCCCCATAGTGACAACATAAAACAGGATAGAATTATTACAGATGGTACAGAAATGATCATGGTCGTTGTTTGAAAAAAAGCACTCATTCCCTGCCCCATACCTGTTAAGAACATATGGTGTGCCCAAACTAAAAATGACATAAATCCTAAGAAAATAACAGAATAAACAAGTGATTTATAACCCCAAATTGGCTTACGAGTATTATTAGTAATAACTTCAGCAATAACTCCCATTCCTGGTAAAATTAATACATATACTTCGGGATGAGCTAAAAACCAAAATAAATGTTGCCATAAAAGCGGACTTCCACCGCCACTTACATCCAAAGCTTCTCCACCCACTACAAGACCTGTAGGTAGAAAAAAACTCGTACCAAATACACGATCCATTAATTGAAATATTCCGGCTGCTTCTAGCGGAGGAAAGGCTAACACTAATAAAAAAGAGGTTACAAGCTGACTCCAAATAAAAAATGGTAATCGCATCCAAGTCATACCTTCTGCTCTTAATTGAATTATTGTAACAATTATATTCATTGATCCAAGTAAAGAAGATGTAATAAGGAATATCATTCCTATCAACCAATAAGTTTGGCCTATGGTAGCAATGTCTGATAAAGGAGGATACGATGTCCATCCAGAGTTTGCCGCCCCTCCAGGTAAGAAAAAACTGAAGAACATAACAAATCCACCAATAAAATAAACCCAATATGAGGCCATATTCAATTTAGGAAAAGCCATATCGGGTGCCCCTATTTGCAGTGGAACCAAATAATTCCCAAATGCACCAACTATTAAGGGTACAACACCAAGAAAGATCATAATTGTTCCATGCATTGCACCAAAAGCATTATATAAATCGGCTGGTAAATTCCCATCACTTGCATATCCATTCACACTTGCTAACCATTTTATTAAACTTCCTAAAAATGGAATTGCTGTATCAGGATATGCAAGTTGCCAACGCATAATCATCATTAATGAAAATCCCAAAAATAAAAAGACTAAAGCTGTAATTCCATATTGTATACCAATGACCTTATGATCAGTTGAAAAAATATACTTTCTCCAAAAACTTTCTTGATGATGCTCTGAATCTTGCAAAATCACCTCCAAATAAATTGTTAATATGTATATAATTATTAAGTCTAAAATTATAATATCCTAAATGAGGGATCAAAATGAAAAGAGTAAAAAATTTAGATTTTTAATTAGTTACTTGTTCCACATTTAAAAAGTCTAATAAATTTTCATATAATAAGGAGACAAATAAATGATTTCAAGAATGATATGGGTAGTAGTTTGTAGTCTAGTTATAGATTCTAGCCTCCAGGCAGGTACACTAACAGGTAAAGTTAATTTCCAAGGCAAAGCACCAAAGAAAAAAACCTTAAAAATGGATGCTGATCCAATATGTGGTTCATCACATAATGAACCCGTATATAGACAAAGCTTTATTATGAGTGATGACGGATACCTAAAAAATGTTATGGTCTATTTAAAAAATGTTGAATATAAAGGTAAAGCGCCTGAATCCCCTGGTATTATTGATCAAAAGGGATGTATATATTCTCCCCATGTACAAGGTATAATGGCTGGTCAAGAGTTACTTATTTTAAATAATGATAAAACGTTACATAATATTCATGGATTGCCTAAAATAAACTCAGAATTCAACTTTGCAATGCCTCATGTGCTAAAAGAAAAAACAATTAAAATAGAAAAACCTGAACATGCAATTTATATTAAATGTGATGTTCACCCTTGGATGAAAGCATATGTTTCAGTATTTGATCATCCTTATTTTGCAGTTACAGATGATACTGGATCCTATAAAATAGAGAATATCCCTCCAGGCACTTATGAAGTAGTTGCATGGCAAGAAAAATTTAAAGATAGAGAAACTAAAAAATGGAAAACTTTAAATGAAACCGTTACAATAGGTGAGGGAACAGTTACCAAAAACTTTACATTCATTAAAGAACCTAAAAAATAGTTAAAAGAAAACTTAAATTTTTTTGATAATGTTAAGATACCTACTATGTCTTTTAGTTGTTATTTTTTTTACTAATTGTTCAAAAAATAAAAACTATCAAGTTACAGGTACTATTCTTGAATTAAGAAAAGAATCAAAGCAACTATTAATTAAGCATGATGAAATTCCTGGTTTTATGATGCCCATGACAATGCCATTCAATTTATTAGACACCTTAGGAATACAAAATCTTTCTTTAGGTGATAGTGTTAAATTTATTCTCACTGTAAATCAAAATGAAAGTTATGCACATGATTTTTTTATTTTAGGTAAAGGAACAATTATAACACCTGATTTAGATTGGCAAGATGAACATGAACCTCTTGAGATTGGTCAACTTTTATCAAATGCATCATTTTTAGACTTGGATTCACAGCTTGTATCTCTTTCCGATAGTGATGGTAAATTACGTTTAATTTCATTTATTTTTACGCGCTGCCCAATGCCTAATATGTGCCCCGCAGTCGTATTAAAAAATTCATATTTAGCTGAACAATTTAAAAATGATCAGATTGAATTCATTATTATAAGCTTTGATTATTTATTTGATTCACCATCAATAATGAAATTAAATTATTCTTCTTATAAAAACAAACATTCTAACTTACAATTCTATTCCAGTTGGAATAATATAAATAGCATTTACTCTATAGCAGGGCAATCTTTTGTGCGGTTTTGGGGAATAGAAGAAAATGATATAGGTCACTCTTTAAGATCAATCCTTGTTGATAATGAAAGACGACTTCTTCTATCTTATGATGGTCTTGACTGGAAGCCTGAAAAAGCAGCTAAAGATATTAAAAATATACTTGATACTTATAATTTTTAAACTACTCTTTTTTTCATTCTGAAATTTAAAATATTTATAAATATTATATTTATTATCACCTTAAATGCTAATATCTATGGGCAAAATCTAGGAAATGTAAAAATAGGATCTAACTTTAAGAAACCTATTTTTATCCATGGGCACCCCGAAAACTCCAACCATTTATACATTTTAGAACAAAAAGGGCTTATATGGGAAATAATTGATGGTATAAAAATTAATGATCCATTTATTGATATTAGAGACATCACATACAACCCAAGACTTCCTGGTGATGAAAGAGGGTTACTCGGCTTTGCTATTCCTATTAATTTTGAAGCTAGTAATCTAGTTTATATAAACTACATCAATAAAAATGAAAAAACTACCATTTCAAGATATAATGTTAAATCAAAAGATGAGGAAATTCTCATACAATTCAAACAACCATATTCTAATCACAATGGAGGAATGATGGCATTTGGACCAGAAGGCTTCCTTTATATTGGTGTAGGAGATGGTGGAAGTTCTGGAGATCCTAATAATTATGCTCAAAATATTAACAATTTTTTGGGAAGTATACTGCGTATTGATATTAGTGTTGATAAAGGCTATTTAATTCCTAAATCTAATCCCTTTATTAACAAAAATAATGCTAAACCTGAAATCTGGTCGTATGGATTAAGAAATCCCTGGCGTTTTTCTTTTGATCGATTAACAGGTGATCTATATATTGGTGATGTGGGACAAAATTCCTGGGAAGAAATTAATTTTCAAAATGCAACTTCATCTGGTGGTGAAAATTATGGTTGGAATTATTATGAAGGATTAGAAAAATTTAATAATAATGAGTATAGTAATAAGCCAGATAAAACTACTAAACCAATATACACATACTCTAATGATGCAAATGTTTATAAAGTTATTTTAGGTATTAGTGAAATTGATGTTAGTGGTTGCTCAATTACTGGTGGATATGTTTATAGAGGTTCAAAAATTCCCTATTTATATGGACATTATATTTTTTCTGATTATTGTACAGGCCGAATATGGTCATTTAAATATGAAGCAAATCAACTAAATAGCTTTATGGATTTAACAGAGATGATTAATATAGAAAATGGAGAAAAAACTATTTATGTATCATCACTAGGAGAAGATGCTGATGGTGAACTATATTTTGTTGACTACAATGGTGGTATTTTTAAAATGATTGATTCAAAAATAAAAGAATAAAATATTATGCTTCACGTTGGACTTCACTTAACTAAAAATCCAGAAAAATATAAAAAATTATTAAAATTATTAATTTCAAAAATTGATAATCCAAAAAAATTCAACTTCATTCAATTATCAACATCTAGAGAAATTTCTAATGCAATGGAACAATTAAATATTTTGCATTGTTACCAGATAAAACCAGTTTTTTTTAAATCAATTGAAAATTTAAAATGGATTCAAATTGGTGCATCAGGTATTGAAAATAGTCTCTTTAATGATGTTCTGAAAAGCAAAGTTATTATAACAAATGCCTCTGGAATTAATGCTCTTCCAGTATCTGAATATGTCTTCAGTTGTATATTTTATTTTAGTAAATGTATCTTTGACTTTATAAAATTCAAACAAAATCGTGAATGGTCACAATGGGATATTGTCAAAAAAATAATACAAATACAAGATCAGACTATTGGGATTATTGGATATGGTAACTTAGGCAAAGCAATTGCTCAAAAAGCTAAGGCATTCAACATGCAAGTTATTGCAACACGACGATTACAAAAAAAAAATGAAAAGAAAAAATATGTTGATCAATTAATACCTCTTTCTAGTTTAAATATTTTACTCAAACAAAGCGATTATGTTGTTATTGCATGCCCCCTAACTCCATTGACAAAAAATTTGATTAACTTAAAAGAATTTAAAATAATGAAAAAAAATGCTATCATTATTAATGTCGCACGAGGAGAAATAATTAATGAAGATAACTTAATTTATGCTATAAAAAATAAAATTATTAGAGGCGCTGCTTTAGATGTTTACAATAATGAGCCTATCAATAAAAACAACAAGTTATTCAAATTAAATAATGTTCTCTTATCTCCTCATATAGCTGGTAATTATAAGGGTTACCAAAATGATATGATTAATCATTTTGCTGAGAACTTAAATAGATTTATTTTAAACAAACCATTAAAAAATAGAATTTGTAAAAAAAGGCTCTATTAATCTAATTCGTTATATATTTGATATTCAATGGACTCAATTTCTTTTAGCAATTCATTCGAAGAATGATAGTTGGGATTAATTTGAATGGCTTTTAGAGCATGATTTCTTGCTTTATCTATTGAATTGTTTTCTAAATACATTCTCCCTAATAATACATGAAAACGTCCTATAGATTTAGGATAGATGCGTACTGCACACTCTAAATATTTTATTGATGTATTATAATTATTTGCATCATAATTTTTCAAACCTTGCCAAATTGAATATTTGATTGTAGCATGCCAACAAAAAATAAAAACAATTAAGAGTCTTATCGATTTAATAGCTATTTTATTATTAAAATAACTCTTTAATGCAAAGAATTTGATAGCCACAATCGATGCAAGACCAAATGAAAGGAAATGCCCCATGCCATAAAGTCCATCAATGGAAAAACCAAAAAATAAAATTAATATCAGTATTATTAAATCTTTACTATGTATTGATCTAAATTTTTTCTTAATTATTGGTAAAGAATACATATCCTTATTTAAAAAGTAATGTTTGAATTGAAAATTTTCTTTTAATGGATTTTTCCATTGATACGTAATGGCTTTAGATGGACAACCATCAATACATATCATACATGATGTACAGTTTGTATTAGTAACTTTTTCATAATGATTTATTTCATAGCTCACATCTATACCTACAGGACAGCTAGATGTACAATTTCCACTTTCAATACAACCACCTGAATTTCGAACTTTAAACATTGCGAGTGTATTAGGTATTTTAAGAAAGGCTCCCCAGGGACAAATATATCTACAGAAACCTTTTCTTCCCAAAAAATATACTATTAAAAAACCATCTATAATAAATGTTAATGTTGCTATTGTGAAACCAGGTAAAAATGCCCAAATACTCGGATTGGCCATTTCTATAGTAATTGCTTCCCAAGGCTGATTTACAGCATAAATAGCGTTTGGCAAAATATAAAAATTAATTAACATAAATAAGGGCAATATTGTTATAATACTTGAGTTTATTGTCTTAGGTCTTATTCCTAATTTCTTTAATATTGCCCATGATAGTTCTTGTACAGCGCCAAAATGACATCCCCATCCACAAAAAAAACGACCAAAAATTAGAGTAACAATAAATGCTATAATGACTAAAATAACACCTGAGTTAATGATGCCATATTTTATAAAAGAATGGAAAAATTCCTGAAAATCTACACTACCAACTACTTCATCACCAAAAATATAAATATGAGCGAGGATTAAAACATGGATTGTAATAAGTGAAAAAATCCTAAGTTTTTGTGTCATTAGTGGAATAAAATGAAATTAACTAATCGAATAATATCTAAAATGTTTAAACTATTTGAATAATTGAAATCGGCAGCCCAAATTATTTCAGGAGTAAATTCAGTACTACCAATTACATGATTTACTAAAATAATAATATCTAAAATATTTGATTCCTCATTTAAATCTAGGTCTCCTTTTTTACCTACAAATCCTAGGTCTTCTACGTAAACATAAGACTCATTAGAAAAAACAGGTCCATCAATATATGTAATTTTTCTCTGATTAGTATTAATATCTCTACTAGGCCAGTAAATTGAAATTCCTTCTACTTCATTATAATTATTTAGACCAAAATGAAGTTCAAGAGGGTCCATATTACCATGACCTTTACCCCCAATTATCTCTCTCATGAGATTTTGGCCTGGCAGATGAACAACTACTCTTGCTCCAATAGCTGATCGATTAGATTTGTCTGACCATTCTTGATTAAATAAATTATTTTTTGAACCCTCTAATCTTATTTTTAACCAATTATTATTTGAGAATGTCTCATCAGTAGTTACGTTTTTATATAATAAACTTGAGAATTTAGCTCCTGGTGGGCCATCAATCATTTTTAAACCAGCGGCAAAAATATCTAACCAACCATCATTATTATAATCAACAGAAATGACATCTTGAGTTGCTGAAAGAAAAATAGGGCTATATGTTGAATCCCATTCATTATCTCCCAAGTTAATATATAGATCATCATGTTTTTTTATATTTGCACTCCATAAATCTAGCAACCCATCATTATTAAAATCTCCCCATGCTGCTCCATTACTTAACGAATCAGATTCTAGCTTATATGATTCTGCCATATTTTCAAAATAATTATATTCATTTCTGAATAGTCTATTTTTTCCCCAATTAGTTAAATATAAATCAAAATCTTCATCATTATCATAATCTCCCCATGCTGCTCCATATCCTTGGCTACCATCTTCTTGGT
>CEOQ01065250.1_pt1 | contig 10077 bp, 5 predicted proteins | sample 361351 | NCBI WGS metagenome assembly CEOQ01 (sample SAMEA2619907, study PRJEB7988) | marine metagenome | biome: marine biome (ENVO:00000447); feature: deep chlorophyll maximum layer (ENVO:xxxxxxxx); material: "saline water (ENVO:00002010), including plankton (ENVO:xxxxxxxx)" | depth 60 m | reverse complement strand
TTTTCGTTTTAGTCCAATCACATTATTATTTAATCGCATACGATTTTCAAAGTTTGATAATTTTTCTTCAAAGTCTTTTGGGATTTTCTCATCAAATATAGCCATAGTCATAGTGCGAACATTAGCCATAATTCTTTTTTCCATCTCAGTTGTATAAGCCTTTGCAATATCTACCACTGTTGATTCCGGTGAGTCACTTTCCATAATTTTTTTTGCACGAAGTATAGTGCTTTCAGCAGTAAAAATATCTGTAAATGTATCTGAGAGCATTTCTGTTATTTGTTGCTCATGCCTCAAATCCTGTCCGTATTTGCACAGTGCCTCATTAAAAATTAGTAGGGCTAATCTTTTTGATGCTTCTACAGATTGAGATTCATTCATTAAAATTTCATCAGCTGACTTTTGTTCATTATTAGATAAGTATTCCTCGATATTCGCAATGGCATTATGAAATGGCAGTTCCTCTGTTAAAGCTTTCTTCATCGTAAAACCGGCTATGATTTGTCGATTAATCTCATTGGTTCCTTCCCAGATTTGGTTGATTCGATCATCGCGATAACCTGATGCTATGGGATAGTCTTCAAGAAATCCATAGCCTCCATAAATTTGAAGCGCTTCATTAAGAACATATTGACTGGTTTCACTAGCAAACACCTTTACCATTGATGTTTCTATAGCAAATTTTTCCATAGCTTCGCCCATATGGATATAATATTTGGAATCTTTATTATCCAAAAGATCAATCTCATTCTGCAAAAGTCCAATCGTTCTATAAATCATGCTATCTGTGGCAAATGTTCGTATAGTCATTTCACCTATCTTTTTTATAATAGCATCAAGTTTTGAAATTGTTGTACCAAAAGCTTTTCTTTCCTGCGCATAATTAGCCGCAGCATTGATTGCTAACTTTGATCCACCAAGGCAGGAACAACCAAGTTTAAATCGTCCAATATTTAAACAGTTAAATGCGATAGTTGATCCTTTGCCAACTTCATATAGTAAATTCTCAACGGGAACTTTTGCATTTTGAAAAATCAAAGAAGTAGTTGAAGATCCCTTCATTCCTAATTTTTTTTCTTCAGGGCCAACTGTAAAACCTTCAGTGCCTTTTTCGATAAGAAAAGCACTGAATTTATTTCCATCAACTTGGGCAAAGACAGTGAACAATTCAGCCCAGCCGCCATTGGTAATAAAAACTTTCTCCCCATTTAATATATAATGTTTCTTGTCATCTGAAAGCGTTGCTGTTGTTTTTGCTTCCATTGCATCTGAACCTGATGAAGGTTCAGTAAGTCCATAGGCACAAATCATTTCTCCGGTAGCTAGCTTGGGTAAAAACTTCTCTTTTTGTTCATCCGTACCAAACCATATTAATGGTAATGCTCCAATACCTGTTTGAACACCCCAAGCCACCGCAAATGATGGATTACAAACTAATGCTTCTGCTGTAATAGCTGTGGTGATTTTATCCAAATCTGTTCCACCAAACTTTTCTGGGATATCGATACCAAGCAATCCAAGCTCACCTGCCTCTTTCAGTAAAGACTTGCATAGCTCTGGATCATGTTTTTCAATTTCATCTTTTTTAGAAAGGATTTTTTCACGGTCAAAATCCATTACCATATTATATATATCACGGTGATCATCAGAAAAATCTTCTCTTGAAAAAATCTCAGTATCTAAAATTGAATCTAATAGAAATTGTCCTCCAGTTTTGAATTGTTTTGATTCTTTGCTCATATTTTCCTTATTTATTTTTTAATAAAACTACTGAGAATGCATTCAGTGATAGCTTCAATATATTCTCGACCCTTAACACCATACAATAAATTATCTATCTCAAATTAATTTTATTTATTTAAAAATATATTTGCATCCAAAGTAAATATTTGTTTAATATTTAATAATGAGACTAAGTCTCATTATCTGTTTTCGAAGCGTGTAAACCCTCTAAAAGCCTTTGGTAATTCATTCTAGAGAGTCAAAGGCTTTTAAAGGTGATAAGTAAAAAATAATTCAAAGAGAAAAAAATGGCTGAATTAATTATTGTTTTTAGAGAAGTATTAGAAGCAACATTAATCGTTGGTATCCTATATACTTTTTTAAAACAAACAAATCAGGAAGAATCCCTCGCTAGGTTATGGCAAGGTGTATTGGTTGCTTTGGCAGCTAGTATTGTAGGTTCATTTTTATTTCAACAATTTGCTGGAGGATTCACAGGTCAGGCAGGGAAGCTATTTGAAGGTGTTGTAATGATTGTAGCTGCGGGTGTTTTGGGTACCGTTATTGTTTGGATGGCAAAGAACAAGAATATTGCTGAAGAAATTAAGGGAAAAGCAGAGCAGGCTTTATCAAGTAATAAAGTAGGCCTTGGCATTTTCCTCTTAGCTTTTATATCAGTTTTTCGTGAAGGTATTGAAACAATACTTTTTCTTTATGGCGTTATGATGAAACAGGGAGGATTATCAATTAGTCTTTCATTGATGGGTGCCGCAATGGGAATAGGAGCGGGCTATCTAATTTTTGTTCAAGGTAAAAAAGTTCCACTTAAAACATTTTTTAATGTCAGTTCAATTCTTCTGATCTTTGTTGCATCAGGTATGTTTGCTTATGGAATTCATGAGCTAGAATCAGCTGGAGTGATTCCTGATTATGGAAGAATTTGGGATATCAACCCTCCCAAACTACCAGATGGATCATATCCTTTGATGCATGATAAAGGATATGTTGGAAGTCTCTTAAAAGGATTATTTGGATATAATGGAGATCCTAGTTTAGTTGAATTATTAGCTTGGCTTATTTCATTATCTGGGTTGAGCTATCTTTGGAAAAAAGCATCAAAATAAAATAAATAGCGGGGAAAATAATATCATGAAAAATTGTTTAAATCTAATTGCATCATTTTTGCTCATTTCAACTATTAATTCTCAGATAGTTATAAATGGTCGCGTAATTAATGATTCTAATAAAGAGCCTTTATCAGATGTAAATATTGTAGTCGTTGACAAAAATATTGGAGCTGCGACAGATGATAATGGGTTTTTTCAGTTAAAATTACCTAATGAAATTTCATCTTTCACACTGCAAGCAAGTGCTATAGGATTTGCTTCTATATCAAAGAAATTAGAAAGTGAAAAAGTAAATAATATTGTTATTTTTCAATTAGTGCCAAAAATTATAGAATTAGATCCTGTCGTAGTTATTAATAATATTACTAGACTAGATAACGCATTTCTTAGATCGCCTGGCTCTAGTGATTTAGTAAGCCTATCAGATATAAAAAGATATAACGACACAGATATTAATAGAATTTTGAGTAGGGTACCAGGTATCTATGTCCAGGAAGAAGATGGTTTTGGTTTACGGCCAAATATTGGTATGCGCGGTACTGGGGTTGAAAGAAGTTCTAAAGTGAATTTGATGGAAGATGGTATTCCTATTGCACCAGCTCCTTATTCTTCACCTGCAGCGTATTATTCTCCAACTGCAGGACGCATGCATGCACTTGAGGCAAGAAAAGGTTCATCTCAAATAAAATATGGTCCTCATTCTACCGGTGGCGCGTTAAACTATGTCTCAACACCAATTCCGAATAGTTTCAACTCTAATTTAATTTTAAGCGGAGGTAATCATAGCTCATACTTTCTTAAAGCAGATATAGGATCATCAAATTCAAAATTTGGTTATTTATTTGAAGTTCTCCATGATGAAAATAGTGGATTTAAACTTTTGGACTATGTCAGTGGAAATACTGGATATGCTAAAACTGATTTAATGGGAAAAATTAGATATAAAACAAATTTGATAGATTTCCCTACTGCCTTTGAATTAAAACTTAGTTTAACAGATGAACTAAGTAATGAAACATATCTTGGTCTCACCAATGAAGATTATAATAAAAATCCTTACAGCAGATATTCTTCTTCTCAAAAAGACCAAATGGATGCAGATCATTTTCAAATATCAATAATGAATTCTATACAATTATCTCAAAATTCTAACCTATCATTAGTATTGTATAGAAATAATTTTAAGCGTAATTGGTATAAGCTTTCAAAAGTGAATGGTACTTCAATAGGTTCTCTATTATCAACAGGGAATACTCATAAAAATTATTCATTTCTTTCTGTAAAAGAAACTGTTGATGATACTTACCAGATTAAGGCAAATAATCGAGAGTATTATTCCCAAGGGATACAATTAGCTTCAAACATTAAATCTAATTTTATTTTTCAACATAACTTGATGATTGGTTTGAGATTTCATGAAGATCAGATGGACCGTTACCAAAAAGTAGATAAATATGGTATGCAAAACAATGAGCTTAAGCTTACTACAAAAGGAACTTGGGGTATTGGTTCAAAAAATAATAGAGTAGATGACGCATCCTCAACTTCATATTTCCTTGAAGACCAGTTTACTATCAATAATTTCACTATTACAGCTGGAGCTAGATATGAATCAATTGAGCTTAAACGCCGAGATTGGAAAGGTGATATAACATCAAATAATCTGAGTTGGAATGATCCAGAAAGACAATTAGACCCATCCCAAAAATTAAAAAAATTGAATATTTTAGTACCTGGGATCGGCTTTGTTTACCAATTCAATTCGGATATTGAATTCTTAGCAGGAATGCACAAGGGATTTTCTCCTCCAGGCCCTGGCTCAGATGAATCAGATGATGTGAAACCAGAAGAAAGTGTGAATATCGAAACCGGCGTAATTATAAATAAAGGTTTAAATAAAATAAAAACGGTTTTCTTTAATAATCATTATTCTAACCTTCTCGGAGATGATACTCAGTTTACTGGTGAAGGCACATATGATCAATTTAATGCTGGTGAAGTAAAGATTAGCGGAGTTGAATTATTTCTAAATAGAAATTTGATGTTTGGAAATTATTTTATGCCTCTTGAATTTAGTTATACTTATACGAGTTCAGAGTTTTTATCAGCCTTTGAAAGCAAATTCGAGCCATGGGGATCAGTGCAAAAAGGCGATGAATTGCCATATCTTCCTAAACATCAACTTTTCACTGAAATTGGTCTTTTATCCCAAAAGGGAAATATTTTCTTTAGGTTAAAAAATATTAGTGCAATGAGGACCCAAGCTGGAAGTGGAACCTTATTAAATGAGTATTCAACTGAAGATTTGACCCAAATTGATATAACGAGTGAATATAAATTAAACAATCAATCAAATTTATTTTTTACGGTAAAGAACTTAACTGATTCAAAGTCTATAGTGGCTAGGAGACCTGCTGGATTGAGGCCAACACTGCCACGAACTTTTTCGGCAGGAATAAAGTTTAATTTATAGAATATCAAATTAATTTAAATAAAATGTTTCATGTAAAGTGATTTAGTTTAAAATTCGACTATATATTCGAAACATAAAATTTTAAGTTGAATGATATCTGATAGACAAGCAAAAGAACGAGAAGTACGTAAAGATCAAATCCTAGAGAGTGCTCTCAGAGTATTTAAAATTAATGGGTTAGAAGGCACAACCATGGATGAAATTGCTAAAGAGGCCGACTTTGGTAAAGCTACTTTATATTACTATTTCAGTTCTAAAGAGGAAATATTTGTAGAATTGTTGGATAGAGGTTGGGAAACAATATGGGAGTCAATTGAACCAGTCATTCATGACTCAAGTAAGCCAAAAGAGTCCTTTATCAATGCTTTGAATGTTATTGGTGGTCTTGTTAGAAATGATCAAGCATTATTTGAATTTTTGTTTACAGCGCCGCAAACAATGCCTAGTTCATTAAATGAAGGAAAACCAGCCTGGAAAAATTATCAAACAAAAATGTATGGTGTCTTTCAGGGTTTGCTTGAAGAAGGCATGGCAAAAAATGAATTTCCGCAAATGAGGACTGATCTACTGATGCGCGCAATTGGCGGATTATTCCATGGTTTATTTTTTCTAGGCCATGAAAAAAAGCCAATGTCCAGAGAAACAATGGAAGAGTTTATCACGACTTTTATTGGGAATTACGGAACAACATAAAATATAAGATTAGAGCGGGGGAACAAATTTATTATAAGAAATCATTATTAATAGCAATAGTCAATATTGTTGTTCCATTGTTATCAAATCAATATGAATCAACTATTAAAGGGATAGTTGTTGATTCAGAATCTGGAGATAAAATTTCTCAAGTTAATGTGATCATCGTTGGAAGTGAAATTGGAACATCAACTAATGAGTATGGTGAATTTATTTTTGATAATCCTATGAGATATCCGATAACACTAGAAGTTTCTCATATAGGTTATAAAACTCATATAGAACTAATTGAAAAACCGAAAGCAGGTTCAATAAATATTGTTCTGTATAAGCACTCGATCGAAATGGAAAAATTAGTTGTTACAGGCACACGATCAAAAAGACTCCATAGTGATACTCCGATTGCTACAGAAGTTATCAATAGAAAAGATATTGATAACTCTGGTACAAGAAATATAGCTGAACTTTTGTCCCAGAGGGCTGGTGTAAGTCTTCAGACTTCTGTAGAAGGCGGGTCAGTATTAAATATTCTTGGCATGGATTCACGATATATTTTAATACTACTTGATGGACAGCCTATTACTGGAAGATTTAATAATAGAGTTTCACTTGATCAAATACTAACTGATCATGTAAAACAAGTCGAAATTGTGAAAGGGCCCAATTCATCACTTTATGGAAGCGATGCTATGGGAGGAGTTATTAATATTATAACGGATAACAATTTTAATTCGCAAAAAATTAATGTTACAACTCGTTACAGTAATACAGAAAACAATATTAGAAATGTTGGATTAAAAAATGGTTCTAATAATTACAGTATTAATGCTATTCAGCCATTAAATGATATAATAATCGATTTAATTCTAAACGTAGATGAAATTCAAAATGATAAGTCTGTTTTAGAAATTGAAACAGATAAAGTTCGTAAAACATCAATTGGAGGAAATATCGATTGGAACCTAAATGATTCACATAAAATAAATTTTAATTCAAACGCTTATGATCAATTAGATAGAGGTTCAACCAGATTGATGGACACTAGTACGGATATCAAACGCAAAAATTTTTCTATAAGTCATGAAGGGAAAAATCAAAAAGGGTGGGATTTACACCAAACAATAACATCTAGTAATTATTCTCGAAATTATGTACAAAAAAGACCTTCGGGAAATATAGAAAAAAATGATCTTACAACTGAAAATTATAATGAATATGAAATCTTACTAAATAAAGATAGTGGTTCTAACGAATTGAATGTTGGATTTGAAATTTATAGAGCAAATTATTCAAGCGATCGTATTTCATCGGGGAAACAGGAAATAACAAACAAAAGTTTATTTGGTCAGTACGATTTTTTTCTATTAAAACAATTAAATATAATTTGCGGAATACGTTTTGATGATTATGTTGAGTATGAAAATGTTTTAAGTCCTCGAATCGGTTTGATGTATGCATTTAGAGATAATTGGAAAGTCCGAACTTCATGGGGGAAAGGATTCCGAGCTCCATCGTTTATGGAAAGATATATTGATTGGAATCATATTCAATTTAATTATGTAGTATTAGGAAACCCTGATCTTAAACCAGAGCGATCAAATGGTATTACGTTAGGATTAGATTATCTTGGATCTTCTAAAAATCAATTAAGTGTGATGTTTTACCATACTCAATTTGAAAATCTTATTCAAGATTATGCAATTAGACCTGGCTTGTTAAGCTATCAAAATATTAATGAAGCCACATTTGAAGGTTTAGAATTACAGCATATGTTGCAGATATCAGAAAGATGGGAAACTAAATGGGGATTTAATTGGCTTAACAATCGTGACGGAGATAATAAAATGATTCCAAATACAATTCCATTTTCAATTAGCAATTCATGGAATTACAATAATTCTAATTATGGAATTAATACTTCATTTAATTCAAAATGGGTAGCTCCCTATAAACCTCAAGAATTTGATCCTGAAAAGGGAGTATATGCTTTTGCAAATAAAAAAATAGAAGGATACGCTATAATTAATTGGCGTACAACGGTTCAGATTAATAAATCGCTAATCTTGAGTTTTGGCATTAATAATCTAGCTGATTATACTAATAAAGATTTTGGTCCATTTGTTGGTAGATCGGCCTATCTGGAATTTTCAAATAAAATAAAAAGGGGATAAAAATGAATCGATTAATTAAAGTATCTACACTCTTAATGGCTTTGTTCATCATTGGATGTGAAGATAAAGATGCTGATAATGATAATATGACAATTTATGAAATAACCACTGACAATGTGAGTAGTGGTCCGTATTATTTCAACTTTGCAAGTGGCAAAAAGGATAATTCAGCATGGCATTTATCATACGCTAATGTGGATGCAGGACAAGGATTTTCAATGCCTAGTTTTTCTTTAAATAACAGCGTTATGTTAACGGTTGATAATTCTAGTAAATTTGAGGATATTGAAAAATCTCCATCACCATCCGCGTTTGCTCCTGAAGGAGGTAGAATGGGTTATGGAGGAGCTAATGCAGCTTTAAACTATAATATGACGACACATAAAGTTTCTACATCCAATGATAACTATATCGTTTATGATACTGCAACTCATAAAGTGTTCAAAATACATTTTGATGAATATAGTAGTGGAGTTGTTTTATTCAGATATGCTGAGTTACCTGGGAAATAAATGATTAAAGATATAAAGTCTTTATGTTTTAAAGAGGGCTGGATTATTCAGCCCTCTTTTTTTATAATTAAAAGTTAGGTTTTATTTTTTCAAGATTCCTAGCTGTCGATATTTCTCCTGATATTTATTATATAGGGATTTATGTTTGTCACCCATATCTATTTTTCTACCTTGTATATATGCTTGCAATACGTTTGTCCTAATTTCTAATGGATCACCAGTTGCAATGAACAGAGTTGCATCTTTGCCAGACTCTAATGAACCTACTTGTGAATCAATCCCTAATATTTCTGCCGCAGAAAGAGTGATCGATTTTAATGCTACATCTTTAGGTAATCCGTAAGCTGCAGCCATTGCTGCATGATTTGGAAGATTACGAACACGATATGCACCACCAGCAGATCCTGAACTTGAAATACAAAACTGGACTCCAGCTTTATATAGCATTGCAGGACCTTTGTAAGCTTGGTCATAATCTTCATAACGTCGAGATGGAAGGGCAGTCACACCTTCATAGATAACTGGTACTTTATTTTTTCTTAATAGCTCAGTAGTTCTCCAAGCATCTTTCCCACCAACAATAATGGCTTTAAGTTCGTGTCTTTTCGCCCAATTTACAGCAGCTTCAATTTGCCTAACTTCATTCGCATGAATATAGATTGGTAACTTACCTTCAACATAGGGCATCATACTTTCCCATCTTAGATCTTCATCATGATAATTTTCTGCATTTCGGATATTTGTTTTTCGAAGTCGTGCATATGCCCGACCGTGTTCAATCATATCATCAAGTTTTTTTAGTGCTTTTTTTCTTCTTTCAACTTGACGATTGACTGGCATGTTAAATCGCCGTCCACCACTTCTTGTCCCCATTTGAGGCCAGTTAATATGCAGTCCACTTGGATGTGAAAATGTAGCATCTTCCCATGTCCATCCATCCATCATCATAATACTGGATTGACCTGATACTACACCTGATCCAGGTGCAACATTGGCAATAAGTACGCCATTAGATCTTGTGGTAGGAATAATGTGAGAGTCAGGATTGTAAGCTACATTTGATCGGACATTAGGATTAAAATCACCTCTTTCAGAGTGATCATTCGTAACATCAACAGCATTAATCTCTACAAGCCCAATTCCAGATACTGCAGCAATTAATCCTGGATAGACATGTTTACCATCTAGGTCAATTACTTCCGCATTATCTGGTGGAGAAATATATTCACTGATGCGGATAATTTTACCCTTATCAAATAGAATTGATCCTTTAATGACCCCATTAGATATAGTATGAATTACTGCATTTTGTAATACAATTGGATTTTTTTGTGGCGGTGCAGGTATTTGTTCATTTCCATATATTAATGAAACGATCA
>CEOQ01047678.1_pt1 | contig 10082 bp, 4 predicted proteins | sample 361351 | NCBI WGS metagenome assembly CEOQ01 (sample SAMEA2619907, study PRJEB7988) | marine metagenome | biome: marine biome (ENVO:00000447); feature: deep chlorophyll maximum layer (ENVO:xxxxxxxx); material: "saline water (ENVO:00002010), including plankton (ENVO:xxxxxxxx)" | depth 60 m | reverse complement strand
GCCATCTGTTCCCTCTGAATCACTTCCAAATCCTTCCACCTCCACTATTGTCTCTAATTGGTTGTTATCTTCTATAACTTCATCAATGGAATTGGTGCCATCTATTTCCACAGAAATGGAAATACCTATGCCGACTTCCATAAGTTGAACATCGCATATTGCCATTTTTAGGTCACCAGGGGACAATTCTTGAATGGCCCCAGTTCCAACTAAAACATCATTCACCCTACAGTAAAAGGTAGCATTTTCTGCAACACCTCTGCCTTGGTTTCTAACAAATCCTACTATCTCAACAACATCGCCCTGATTGAACCTTTCTCCACTTAATCCCCCGGTTCGGACCTGCAGGCTTTCGACCAGCATGTCAGGTTTCGCAGTCACAATAACAGAAACCTCTCTGGATACTTCAGAATAACCGTCGCTGAATGTGATTATCAGGCTATGCTCACCTTTCTCGACAGGCTTAATGGATATGGAACCATCATCAGCAATCAGGGCCCAAGATTTACTACTTGAGATGGAGATTTCTTCTGAATCACGATCTACTGCTAAAGGGTGGATAAATACTGTCTCTCCCAATTCCACGTACAGTAACTGTGGAATCCCCGAGACTTCTGGGGGGTCTTGCACTGGCTCGATGACTACGGAGAAGTGACCTTCCCACGAGTTTCCGGATTCATCAAAAACTGATATCATTACGTCTACTTCCCCACTAGCATCTTCTTGAGGGTCAATTTTCAGAATGTTTCCTTCACCCAATACTCTTAGGATATCGATATCACCACTCTCGGCCGTGACAAGAAGGTTTTCTGAAGCAGTTATGTCATCAGTGCAATATGAGGCCATGGAGAGAATTCTACCACCTTGGTCCTCAATCATGATCAAGTCGCTGAAGTAGTTGCAACTAGGATCGCGATCCCAATCAACTGAGAAACCACCCGAAATCGACATCGATCCGATGTGGACAACTGTGGTTTCAGACGTCCCATTAGAAGACCATTGGAACCTCGCCCCTACTCCAATTTCCATTTCTCCCCCTAAAGTCGGCAGGGCGTGCCCTATTGGTATGGAAATGGAGAATGGACCAGCCCTCATCTCTTCGCTGTGGATTAGATTTTCCCCAATGGCGAATCGAATGTAACTAGAAGATGCCGATAATCCGTCCAATCCACCAGTAATCCTGCCGCTGACTATCAGGTGCGGGTCATTTACATCCACTCTGGCTCTAGAGACGCATCCATCTTCGATAATTATTCTAATACTGTAACTTTCTTCCGAATGTTGCAATAAATCTCCAGATTCCACTTCAATATACTGGTCTGAACCTGCATTCGATGCCCAAACCGAATGATTCCCTTCCCCAAAAACGTGAATCCTACCAAGGCTCTGATCCGCAGGGGGGTCGACAGTGAATTGCCAAACTGCCTCGCCAGTATCGTCAGGTGATAGTCCACAATTTTTCTGAATTAGCCCTGAAATTTCGCCATCGTAGGGTCCAAAGTCGATTACTGGCATTCCAGAGGCAGTAGATTTGTGCACCGCCTTCGAGTTTTCAAAGGAATACCATGGCTCATGGAATTTAACCCTCAGCCCTACAGAATCTACTCTTACTTCCGAATCATCGGCTCCTTGATTATCAGAAACGTAGTCGACAGTGAACTGCGTGTCTTCCAATTCATGCCACCCCCAATCAATGAATTCGTCTAGCTGAATTACGAGGGGGGTGGTCATTCGGTCAATCCCACTTAGCGTCTTTGCAAAACTTCTGACTAGGATATCCGAGCCGTGGTTCTGCAGGAGTATGTTGACTTCATCATCATTCAAAGAATCTGGAATCGAGAAGTAGATTACCAGAGACACGTTCTCTATTTCTCTCGAGTGGAGTCCGGGATATTCATAACCGCTCATGGTGATGTCAGGTCCCCTTGACCAAGAGTAGACTCCATCCGCCTCTCCGAATGTAGCATTGCAGGCAGAACATCCAGAACTAGCCCAAGCCGTCTCCTCCAGAAAGTTATCCGGTCTGGAATGCGTGAATGACATCTCCTGGTCTGCCACCATTCCTATGGTGTATTCTGCAGGATCTTGAGAAAATCCCTTAGTACTGCTGAATTGCCATAAACCACTGTCTTCGAAATTTCCTGCATCTAGGAGCGCGACCTCTTCAGATGAAATTACCGTGTCGCCTGAAACTGCTGCCGAGGCCATAACTAAAACTATTGAAACGACAATAATTCCGGCACTTTTCGCATCACTCACGATTGGTAACGAGGACCATCTCGGCTTCAAGGCGTTGGTTAGTGGCTCGCCTCTTCATACTTGCAAAACTGTTGAAATACGTGCGATGCACGCCTGTTTACTATTGGCTGTGATGGTGTAGCGGTTAGCACGGTGGGTTGTGGTCCCGCCGGCCCGGGTTCGAGTCCCGGTCACGGCCCCACTATTCTCCATTGATTAACGACTCATCGCTGATGTGATGTCCCATTTTATGGGCCTTAGTAGAAAGGTATTCCAGGTTCCCTTCCCCGACTCCAACAACCAGTTGCACCCTCTCAACTACGTTTATTCCATGTTCAGAGAGTTGGATCACCTTGTCCGGGTTGTTTGTCATCAGATTTACCCTGTCGATTCCCACTGATCCTAAAATCTCTGAAGCAATTCCGTAGTCCCTGGCATCCGCTGGATGACCCAGCATTAGATTCGCCTCCAAAGTGTCAGCACCCCTATCCTGAAGGTTGTAAGCCTGGATCTTAGCATGCAATCCAATTCCTCGACCTTCTTGTCTCAGGTACACCAAGCAACCCCAACCGTTCATTTGTATCTTCTTCAGAGCGGTTTCTAGTTGTGAACCACAATCGCACCTCAGACTTCCAAAAGCATCACCAGTGAGGCATTCCGAGTGGACCCTTACAAGTACCGGATCTGGACCCCCCATGTCGCCCAGCAAAAGCGCAACATGGTCCAAACCGGTTTCTTCTTCGTGGAAGACCCTAATCCTGAACTCCCCATGTTCAGTAGGTAGGCGAGCGTCAGCTGGGACCTCCCCAACTTCGTAGACTCTCGGGACACTCATATGTTTTCCAACAGAAGGGACCATTTGAATGCTACAGGTCCCCAGTCACCTTGGCAATAGTGAATTTGTAAATCCCTGAGTCTTCCTCAGCACTATCCAATAGGAAACCTAGCCTTTCGCAAAGTGCAGGAATGTCATGCAGTGTCTCGGGATCATCGCAAATCACCTCTATCACTTCTCCATCATTGATTTCCCCAAGGGCTCTCCTAGTCTCATGAACAGGGATGGGGCAGAGAAAACCGAGGAGGTCCAATCGCCTGCTAATTTTCACGCCCATGTAGCTTGGAGCGGGTACTTCGCTTCAAATCTGCTCAATTCTTCGAGAACTGGAATTCGTCGTCTTCGTGAGTCCTCATGTAGTTAATTGCTGTGTTTTCATCGCTTTCCAGCTTTCTCCCACGGCTCTTTCCGTTACTTGCTTCATCCCATCTGTCCATGAATACCCCCTCCTCCCAGTCGTTAATGAACATGGGTCGGATGTATGAGGACCTGCATACTGACCTGGTATTCCCCAAGTCGGCAGCGACAGTATCAATCACTGCTAGCAAAGTCGCGCTCCTCTCTTTCTCGTTCCCTCCTGGCAACTTTCCAGCCTCTGCTAATTTGGAAAGCCCTTCAGCCCCCTTCAGAGTCTTCCCTCCCCAATTCAAGTAAGGTGGGAACCCCGACTCTTCGGATTTCTTGACTGCCTGGTCGTGAAGTTTCGGCAGTTTTTCGATTTCTTCCTCGCTCGCTTCTGAAACCATCGCTAATCTGGATGCCGTCTTCCAAGAGGCCGCCCATGTTCTGAAATCCTTTGCAGTGTATCTGTGATTCATGTGCTTCTCTAGATAGTTGTTGATGTGCTCGGCCTTGATGTCGAAGTCTCTCCCACTATCATCCAGGTATCTGAACAAATCTTGCTTCTTGTCTTTGCCACCAATTTTCCCGGAGTCCTCGATCAGCTTTGCAATTGCATCGTCCTTGATCAGCAATTTCCACTCCTTCCCAGATTTGCCTACGAAGTTCAGAACCGCATCGATATCCCCTTCAAAGGCATTCTTTCCTTTCCAGAATTTCACATGACCCTCCTGGAGTGTCGTAAGTCCGTAGGACTCATTTTCCTGTGCGTACTGATCTGAACCAACTCTGATATGGTACCTGTCGATCAACCTCACTACAACTGCTACTACCTTGTCTCTTGACATCCCGTCCATTTCTAGGTCAGCCTCTACTTCCCTTCTCAGCTCGTTTAGTGCAATTGCGAACTCATCAACATTCTGGTATTTCAGAATAGACTTGTACTCGTTCCATTTGGGGTGATATCGGTACTGAAGTCTTCCGTTCGAGTCTTTTCCAGTAGCCTGAATATGGCCATTCTCAGCAGTGCAGAACCAGACATCGGTCCATGCGGGGGGGACTGCTAATGAGTTTAGGAAATCAATCCTCTCCTCTTTGGTTACGGGATCGCCACTTGGGAGTAAATAATTCCAAGAAAGAACCGTCTTCCCTTCCTCTTCGGATTCTGTTTCTACTCTTTCTCTTGAAATACCAGGCTCGTCTCTGTCGCTCAAAATAAGTCCAGCTTTCTCTGCTGATGTTTCGGAATCCTCAGACTTCATGAGACGGGGTCGATCAGTAGGTTTGAAGAGATTTCGCAAGCCCCTCATTCGGTAAACTGCGATAAAAGGCTCTCCAGTGCTCTTATGTCGTTCTCCAGGATCTCTCTTTCCGCTCTCTTCAGGTCACCTTCGGCGAGTCTAGCTTGGAGTAATTCTAGCTCCGCCCTTGCTGAGTCCCTCTCCTCTTCCATCTCTGCTTCGTCCCTCATCATCTTGATCCTCGAAACGTGTTGCCTGGTGGACTTCATACGTCGCATTCTTTCACCGGCCTCACCTTCGGGGAACGGGCTTGGTTTGCTCTGTAGCTCCACGGCTACTGGATAGGGTATGCTTATTCCTTCTCTCAAGAAGGCATTGTCTATTTCTCTCAATATCCAGTCAGTTGCTATGAATTCCTCCCCATAGTCGCTTATCCAAACGTAGAGCCTGTAATTCTTCGAGAAATCACCGAACTCCCTAAGCAGGACCCTTGGTGCGGGATCTTGCTCTATATTGGGGCATTTTCTGGCTACATCCAGGATAACTTGCTTCACATGGGCAGACCTCTCATCGTAGTCTACACCTATGTCTAGGGTCAGCGTGACCCTCGACCCAACTCCATCCCCCCCTCCTCTGGCGAAGTTGGTTATGGTGGAGTCGACCAGTCTGTTATTTGGAATCACTACCAACTGCTCTGTCAGTGTCAGTATCTTTGTGGATAGGATCCCCACTGACATCACGGTCCCAGTAACCCCGTCGACTTCTATTCTGTCGCCAACCTCGAAAGGCTGGTCTATTGCAAGCATGAATGAGTTCAACATGTTTCCTAGTGTCTGCTGCACCGCCAGTCCGATTATGATGGAGAAAACAGCCAGAGATGCCATAACTCCTAGAAGCTCAATTCCCACTTCGCCCAGAGCCAGGTAAAGTCCCATGAACCAAACGATGCCCCTTGACGCAAAAACAACCAGCGGATTTCCTCCGGTCACTGTAACGCTTTTGTTCGTATTGTACTTGTCCATCGCTGCAGGTACGACAAATTTGATCGCTATACTGATTATCGACGCGGAAAGAACGATGTATATTCCGGAGAAGTAGGGCGCTACTGCAGCATAGATGAAATCCCTCCTGCCTAGGGTCCATATCATTGTCAGCTCTACCCCTGCCAGTAGTAGGAAAATGTAGAGTCTGTTGAAAATCGGATCAAGAATATCGTTATCCCACTCTGCTTCGGTCCTCTTTACCAACCTCCATGCCATTCTCAGAACAAGGTACCTTGTGATGAGGAGTGCGAATAGGGTCAGTCCTAGCGAGACCCCAAGTTGTGCTAGGATGCCGATCTCCTCGATCATTTGGAGGATTTCGCTAAACTCTTCATATGCTGTACTAAATGGGCCTGCCATACTCGCTTCACTCCAGACGTCTTCCTGTCAAATGCTTATCGTTTCATCCTCTTTGCTTGAAGGACCCACTCGTCCCTCTCTATCCTGCCCGGACCAAGGCCAATCGCCTCATTCACTTGCTCGGTTATTTTCTGGTCCATATTAGCTATTTGTGAAAAGTTGTATATTCCAATCGAGTTCAGTTTTTCTTCGACGAACCTGCCGATTCCATCGATCTGCTTCAGATCGTCTTTCTCCTCTTCCGTTCCAAAACCAATTTTTCCGAAGTCAACAACCGACTCATCTGAATCAACTTCCTCGGTTCCTGAATCCATTTCCTTGCTCTTCAGTAGTTCTTCGGCCATTTTCATCCTCCTTGAAACCTCTCTTTGCCGCTCAGCCTCTTCCTCCTCGTGGGCCATCTCTTCCTTTGCCTCTGAAATTAAGTCAAAGTCAGAGGGTGCCTCTTCCGTTAGATCTGAGGTATCCTCATCGACCTCTTCAATCAAGTCCTTGGCCTTCAATGCCCACTCGTCTCGGTGGATACGTCCGGGGAAGAATTCTATGGCGTCGTTGATCTTCTCCTCCAGTTCTTCGCTCATCCTGGAGATTTGTCTGAATGTGAAGATCCCCAATGCATTCAACTTCTCTTCTATGAATGGTCCAATGCCGCTGATTTTCTGCAAGTCATTCCTTTCTTCTTTCGTAGCGAAGCCAATTATTCCGAAGTCAATGTCCTTTGATTTCTCGGAGATTCTGAGTAAGGCCAGCTCCTTCTTCCTCTCATCCTCGCCCATCTCTTCAAGGTGCCCTCTCCTCTCCTCTAGCTCCTTCTCCATTTCCGCAAGCCTCTCCTCGGCCTTCTTTCTGGAATCCTCGCTCTCTCTGCTATCCTCCTCTTCCTTCTTCTTCCTCTCAATTGCCCTCTTTCTGAGCTTCTCTTTGGCTTCCATAGCTTTCATCTGTGCCTGCCTCTCTTCCTCGGCGGCCTTTCTCGAAGCCTGCCTCTCTTCCTCGGCGGCCCTTTCCTTCGCCTCTTCTAGCAATCTTGCTGAGAGCTTCTCTGCCTCCTCATCGGCTCTCTTAGCCTCCTCCTCGGCCTCTTTCTCCTCGGCCTCTTTCCTGGCCTTCTCTGCCTCCTCCTCGGCCTTCCTCTCCTCGGCCTTTTTCCTGAGCATAGCTCTTAGTTCAGCAGCCTCTTCCTCTGCCTTGCGCTCTCTTTCCTCTGCCTCCTCGGCCTCTTTCCTGGCTTTCTCCTCTGCAGCAGCCCTTTCTTCGGCCTCTTCCCTCTCGATTCTTTCTGACTCCTCTGCACGCTTCTTCTCCTCAAGCTCCTTGGCCCGCCTAGCCGCTTCCTTCTCCATCTCGAAAGCCCTCTTCTCAGCCTCAATAGCCTTCAATTCGGCAGCCGCTGCTCTTTCCTCTGCATCCTTCTCGATTTTGGCAACTCTGCTTCTTAGATCATGCACCCTCTGTGCGGCCTCTTTCTTCTCACGTATCTCGTTATCAGCGGCCATATCTGAGCTCCTTTTCTCGATCTCTCTGGCCCTTTTCCTTGCCTCCCTCTCTATCTGTGCCGCTCTCCTTTTGGCCAACTCCTCCTCGGGAGTGTCCTTGATTACCTCGACTTCAACATCCCACTGGAAGTATACCGTGGATTTGCCGAGTCTGATTAGTCCTGTGAATTCTGTCGTCAAGGGGGTTTCAGAATCGTCCCTGAACTCTAGCCTGAATTCGATCTCTCCCTTGGTGTTGGATTTTATGGGGCTCATTTTGAATCTGGTGCCGTTTTGTTCTGCTGACATGTCCGTGAATTCGCAGGTAGTCCTTGGGGTAATGTTTGTGACCGTTATCAACTCGTGACTGTGGGCGAATGACCCTTTCCTGACTCCCCTTACGGTTCTCAGTTTGTACGGGTCATCGTATTCTCCGGTTCCTTCCCAGTCTCCATCTGTGTAGGTAAATTCGGGCTCCGGGCCAAGAATTTCTTCTTCATCTACTGAGAAAGGATTCAGAAGCCATAGCAGCACCAACAACAGCAGCAGTAGTGGGAAGCAGCATATCCATAGGATCTTTACCGCATCAGGTACATATTCTTCCAGGAGGTTGCAAACCCCATCTCCATCGTCATCCTTCGGGACGGATAGGTTGTCCTTCGGATCTGTCCCGCAACTGGTCTCGTTAACATCGAGCCAACCGTCGTTATCGTCGTCGGGGTCCTCTATGAGTGTGAAAGTGCAGTTCGCCGAGTCGGTCAGGTATATGCAAGTCAACTCGTCGGGCCATGTGTCGTTGTCAGTATCGTCCCAAGCCGTTGGGTTCTTTGGGAACATGTCTATTGAGTCCCCTATGTTGTCACCGTCGTCGTCTTCGTCAATGTGGCTGCAGACTCCGTCAAGGTCTATGTCTTCTGGGAAAGAAGAGTTGTCATTTGGATCCGTCAGGCACTCAAGCTCGATTTCGTCTGACCATCCGTCACCGTCGTCATCTGTGTTGTTGTCGATTGGCGGGAATATGTCGAAGTCAACTCTGTAGGAGAATTTCCATTGAGAGTTTATTGCGCTGAATGTGTGTGAGTACTCGATAAGTATGTGCCTGAAAGCCTCTTCAGGAGTCCCAGAGATCACCCCGGTTGTTGTATTCAGAATCAGTCCATCGGGGAGGTCCGGAACAACTGAGAATTCCATTATTTCTCCGCTGGTGGGGGCAATTGTTGGCTCCAGGGGTTCCATTTCTTCTCCAACTGTGAGTACAAGCTTGTCTATGGGGTAGAAGAAAACTAGAGGTGAATCGTCGAATTCGTCTAGTGGGTCGCAGATAGCATCCCCGTCATAGTCATCGGGAACGCTCAAAACGTCTAGAGGATCCGTTCCGCAGTCGATTTCAACGGTGTCGTTCCAACCGTCCCCATCATCATCGGGGTCGAATAGGTCTGGAATTCCATCTCCGTCTGTGTCCAGGTAGTGTGCTTCAATTCTGATTTCGAAAGTGTTTAGGAATAGCGTGTTGCTTCCCGTGATCGTGAAAGTTGTTCGATTCAACACTTCCTGTGGGGTGCCATTGAGCACTCCGTTCGTTTGGTTGAATTCAAGGCCATCTGGCAGTTGGGGTGAAATCGACCAGGAAGATATGTTTCCCCCGAAGATCTGCGGCTCAAGGTACACTTCGTCGAAGAAGGTAGTTAGGTTGAGGGAATCTTCTAGGTAGATTAGATCGAAATCGCTGTCGTCTGGGTCTGGCACCACGGACTGGAGGGTGATTTCAACCGAACTCTGGTATTGTGAGTTGTTTGCCCATACCGTGAAAATACCAAGGTCGAACTCGCCCATCGGGGCTCCGGAGATAGTGCCATCTTCCGCATCGAACCTGCCCATCCCATTGAGTGTCAGTCCCGCAGGCAGTGGCGGCCAAATTTCCCATGTCCTGACATCACCGCCGTAGGTAGTAGCGATAATGGGGTCAATTGGCTCGTTTACGAATAGTAATTGTGAGATCGTGTTGTAGACTAGGAAGATCGGCGAGTCGTCAATGTCGTCCACTCCGTCGCACTCCCCGTCCAAGTCGCTATCAGTCGGGAAGGATATCGGATCTAGCCCGTCCGTTAAGCAGGCGGTCTCGTTCGCGTCAGTCCAACCGTCGTTGTCGTCGTCGGGGTCCGTCTCGTCCGGTATCCCGTCCCCGTCCGTGTCCAGCAGGGAGGCAGACATGCGAATCGAGAAGCTCGAGGAGTGCTGGCTGTTGTTTGCCCACACGGTGAAGTCGGTCGGTCCGAAGGAGGTCGTAGGCGTCCCTGAGATCACACCTGTATTGTTGTCGAACTCGAGGCCTGGAGGCATCGCCGGATCAACCTCCCAGGTCCTGACGTCCCCTCCAAAGACTATTGGGGGGAAATTCGTTACAGAGATGTTCACGGTGAGTTCGATTGAGTCCTGGGGGAATGCGAGGCTGATCGGCGAGTCGTTAGTCAGGTCGTCGAGGTCGCATATTCCATCGGCATCCTCGTCCTCCGGGTTGCTGGCATTGTCCAGCGGATCGGTGTAGCAGGCG
>CEOQ01264328.1_pt1 | contig 10083 bp, 9 predicted proteins | sample 361351 | NCBI WGS metagenome assembly CEOQ01 (sample SAMEA2619907, study PRJEB7988) | marine metagenome | biome: marine biome (ENVO:00000447); feature: deep chlorophyll maximum layer (ENVO:xxxxxxxx); material: "saline water (ENVO:00002010), including plankton (ENVO:xxxxxxxx)" | depth 60 m | reverse complement strand
ATTCATCCTGATGTTAATCCTAACGCCAACACAGAACGTTTAAGTCAAATTGTTAACGAGGCAAAAGAAACAGTCCTAAAAGATCTTAGTTAGATAATTTTAAAGATTTTGCCAGCACTTCATTATACGAAATTTTATCTTTACCTCTTGTATTGTGTCCGCAACTTTCAATACTTTCACCTTCCGGAATAATAATGGATATATTTTTTGAATACATTCCATAAGCTGCTGGGGGAGAATCCATAAATAAAATTATACATTTTAATCCTAGTCCTGAAGCTATATGGGCAAATCCTGTATCGTTACATATTGCATATTTGCAAGATGCAATTATTGGTATTATTTCTTCAACTGATTTTTGTGATAAAGAGACACAATTTTTTGCGATTGAGGAATTCATTATATTTTTAATTAGTGATTCATCATTAATTCCAGCTGCTAAAAAAAATTTACAAGAATGTTTTTTACTAAGTTCTTCAAGAAGTTTTATATAATTATTTATATCCCATCGTTTTGTAGGACCAGATGCACTCGGAGCAATTATGTAGTTTTTTTCTTCATGAGTTATATTATATTTCCTTATTGCTTCTTTAACGTCCTTTTTATCACAATAAATTTTTGATTGAGAATCAATTTCTATTTTTAATATTTTTTCTGTAAATTCTTTTGCTGTTTTAAAGAAATTTTTTCCTTTTTTTGAGAAAAATTTATAATGAAAAATTTGTTTAATGTTTGAAAGTTTTGAAATTAAAAAAAGTCTTATACTATCGGAATAAATATAACATTGATCAAATTTTCTACTTTTGATAATTTTTATAATATTGAAAAAACCTTTAATCTCTTCATCGTTTAACTCTATAACTTCTTCAACATTAGGATCATTTTTTAATATTTCTTTAGCTCTAGTGTTTTTTTGAGCCAAAACAGTTATGGGATACCCATTTTTTTTACTAATCGCGTGTATATTGGTAATTAAGATACATAAATCCCCAATTCCCATGCTTTTTATTATTACGAGTACTTTACTCATATTTTGTATTTTATATAATTTCTAACAAATAAATTGGTGAAAATATGTCTATAAAAAAGGGAATCTATGCAGCCTCATTAAGCATTTTCCATGAAGATTTGATGCTTGATGTCGATTCTACAATTAAACATGCAGAAAAGGTTATAAAAAATGGAGCTCACGGTGTGTGCTTATTGGGAAGCACAGGATTTGCACAGTACATAGATTTGTCATCAAAAAAAAAATTACTTGATAAAATAAATGGTAATAAATTTATTGATAACTTTATTGTTGGAACAGGCAGCAATTCATTAATTGAAAATATAAATTTAATGAAACATTCTTTAGAAAATGGAGTAGACAAATTTCTTTTGATGCCTCCTGCTTATTATAAATATTCTGATGAAGGGGTATATTCTTATTATGCAAACATTGTTCAGAAAGTTCCTGAATGCAAAATAATTTTATATAACTTTGAAAAACTTAGCGGGTATAAATTTAGTCAAAAAATTGTAGAAAAACTGGTAAATGATTTTCCCCAGCAGATGGTCGGGATTAAAGATAGTTCCTATAATTTATATGAAAAACTTAAAATTCCAAACTTTATGATTTTTCCAGGATCAGAAACCAAACTTTTAAAAGGCTTGGAACTGGGTTGCGGCGGGATTATTTCGGCAATTTGTAATGTTACCGCACCACTTGCAAGGAGAGTTTTTGATGATTTTTTTAATAATAAAAAACAAACACTTAATGGAAGACTTTGTGCAATTAGAGAAGTTTTTGATAAAACTAATTTAATTTCAGGTCTTCACAGTTTTCTTTCGTTTGAAGATAAAAAATATAAAGTAGTTTTGCCACCACTATGCTTACTTTCACAAAAAGATGAAAAAAAATTAATGTCAGAACTAAAAAAATTGGATTTTTATCCAGAAAAAAATATTGCTGCTTAAATTATGATGCTTGCTAGATTTTTGTCAAAACTTTTTAAAACTGAGGGAATTGTTCTCATAGATTCGCGTGGACAAAAATATATATGCGGTGAAGTTTCCAATAAGGAAAAACCTTTAACTCTTAAATTATTGAAAAAAGATTTAGATTGGAAATTATTAATATATCCAGATCTTTATTTAGGTGAAGAGTATTCTAAAGGTAATATAAAAATAGAAAATGGTTCAATTTATGATTTTCTAAATCTAGCTCTCAAGAATCTTGGTAGGGAAAAAATAAATTTTTATTCTGCTATTGTAAACAGAGTAAATTATGCGATTAATTTTTTAACTAAACATAATTTAATAAAGACTTCAAAACGTAATGTCGAAATGCATTATAATCGAGGAGAAGATCTTTATGATTGGATGCTTGATTCAGAACATAGACAATACTCTTGTGCTTTATTTAAAAATCCTAACGAAACTTTAGAGCAGGCACAAACAAATAAACTTTCACATATTATTAAAAAATTAAATTTAAAACCTGGCCATCGTGTTTTAGATATAGGTTGTGGCTGGGGAGGTTTAAGCAGATATATTGCTAAAGAAGCAGGATGTGAAGTTTATGGTATTAGTCTTTCATCAAATCAAATTGATTATTGCAAAAAAAAAGCAAGAGAAAGTAAATTAGACAATTTAGTTAGCTACGAGTTATGTGACTATAGAGAGGTCAAAGGTACCTGGGATCGTATTGTTAATGTTGGTTTCTTCGAGCATGTTTCTCCAAAATTTTATAATACTTTTTTTAATAAGATTAATGATTTGTTAAAGAGCAATGGCGATTCCATTTGCTTAACACATACAATAGCCTCTACTAACCCACCAAGTCCTACTAATCCTTTTATCAGTAAATATATTTTTAATGGGGGAAAAGTACCAACGGCCAGTCAAATTACAAAAGCTATAGAAAAAAGTGGTTTAGTTATATCAGGTTGGGAAAGTTTAATAGATCACTATAATTTAACACTTGATCAATGGAGAAAAAGGTTTTTGCAAAATGTAAATAAAGCAAAAAAATCTTATGGTGATAACTTTGTTAGAATGTGGGATTTTTATCTCTCAAGTTGTAGCGCAGCATTTAAATGGTCTGATCTTTTGGTTTATCAAATAGAAACTGTTAAAGATTTTAAGTCAGTTCCAGCTAGAACAAGAGACTATATTTATAATTAAGTAATTGTTAATATAGTTTTCTTTATTTCATGAAAAAAAATAAGAAAAAATCTAAAAAAAAAAAAGTAAAAAGAAAAAAAATAAGGTCTAAAAAAGTACCTAAAAAAATAAGGATTAAAAAAAGAAAAAAAAAAATTAGGGCAAAGAAAAAGAAAAAAAAACCTAGATTTAAAAAAAAGATTAGATTTACAAAACCTAAAACACAAGCAGCAATAAAAAAGATCTCCTTTATTAAGAAGATAACTTTTCAGAGGGTTATTGACATAATTCTGCAGCCAATTTTTGCAGCATATGAAAATTATAGGGAAAAAAGAAAAATTGAAAAATTAAAGAAAATTGCTTTAGAAAAATTGGAAAAAGAAAGGCAAAATAAAGAGGAAAGACGTTTACGTTATGAAGCCAAAAAACAACAAGTACGCGAGGAACAGAAATTTGCTAAGGAGCGTGAATTAGATTTAAAAAGGTTTTTAAGAGAAGAGCAGGCAATACTTAGAAAAGAACAGGCGCAAAAGAGAAAAAAATTTCTCGAGGAAATTAAACTTGAGAAGAAGATTGAGTCTTTCAGGAAAAGAGAATTAGAAGAAATAAAAAATTTAGAAAAATTGGCATTAAGAGAAGAACGAGATGACTATAAACAAGTAGAGGATAGACTAGAAAAAATTAAAGAAAAATACCGTCTAATTAGAGAACAAAAAATCAGAGAACGAGTAGAATCTTTAGGAGTAGAAATTTCAGATTCAGATACCAAGGAAGATTTACTCCAAAAGGAAAAAGAATATGCAGAACATAGACAAACGATTGAGCTTGTTTTAGAATCTTTTTATCGCTCAGCTAATTCATTGATTTTTCAGTTAAACAAAAAATATATACCAAAGCATAAAAGCATTCTTAGAGTAATAGATCGAAGATATGAGTCCAATGAGTGTTTCATCAGATATGATGATAGCCCAGATGAGGATTGGTTGATTTTAATTTATTTAGAAGATTCTGATGCAGGAAAAGGAAAAATTGTAGTTGAAAATAAAGCTAATCCTGAAAAACATGAAACTAAATCATTCGAAACAAAAGAAATATTCGCTTATTCCGATTATTTAGTTCATGCAATGATTTCGCATATTGACCAAGAAAGACAGAAAAAAGAAAGCTAACATTGTTTCTCTGTTTACATTAATCAGAATCAGGATTATCTATTATTAGTATGCAAGATTTGATTCTATACGTTGTTTTATTGTTACTTATTTTGGTTGTTTATCTTTTAATAAATCAAAATAAACATAAAGACGATAAAAATAAAAACGATGAATTAGATAGATTAAAAGATTCATTAACTAACTCTATTAATACAATGTCCACATCATTTAATGCGTTATCAAAAGATGTTACTCGCGATATGACACAGGCACTTACCAAAGTTGATGAGAAAGTAAGTGTTTTTAATCGTCAGGTTGATGCGATAAACAAAAGCCAGGATAGTTTTGCTAGAATTTTAGCCGGAGTTAAACAATATGGAAGTTTAGCAGAGTTTTCATTGGCCGCTTTGTTAAAAGATTTATTACCAGCCAATCAATATATTGCCAATGTTAAAATGAAGCCTGATGAAACGCGTGACGTAGTAGAATTTGCTGTAAAGTTACAAAATGATGTTCTGTGTCCAATAGATAGCCACTGGCCAATTGAAAAGTATAAGGCGATTGACGAAGCTTATCAGTCAAAAGATAAAAATGCTTTGACCGAAGCAAGAAATGAATTGGCATCAGGATTTAGAGTTAAAGCAAAAAAAGTTTCAGAAAAATACATTAAACCTCCCAAGACCACCGATTTTGCAATTATTTATGCTCCAACGGAAGGTTTATATGCAGAACTTGCAAGTTATAGAGATCCAAAAACCAAAGAATTGCTGATGGAAGAATTGAGAACTAAATATAAAATTACTATTTCCGGACCAAATACATTATGCGCAATTTTGCAAGCTTATCATTTAGGTTTTCAAACACTAAAGGTTCAAAAACATGCCACACAAATTCATGATGACCTCAAAAATATCACTACGAGATTTACCAAACATTTTGATGGCATTAAAGGACTTAGAAAAAAATTAGAAGAAACAATGAAAATAACCGATGATTTTGGCAGAGATGCCAGATCAATTATGAGAACTTTAGAAAACATAAAAGATCCTGAGCAAGTTGAAAAAACAATTCAGGAAGAGGTTGACAAAATTAAAGTATTGAATAAGTAGTATTTAATGACCAACCTAGTTTTCTATGATTTTGAAACATGCTCATCCAATGTATCCTATGGTCAAATTATTCAAGCCGCAGCAGTACTTGTTAACGATAACTTTCAAGAATTGGATCGATACGAGGGAAGATGTAAATTAAGCCCTGGTGTTGTTCCAGAAGCAATGGCGCTATTGGTAAATAAAACAACTCCAAAGATGCTAAAAGAAACTAATTTATCCCATTATCAAATGATAAGGCAATTGGTTGATAAATTTAAAGAATGGAAAAATTCAATTTTTATTGGGTACAATTCAATAAATTTCGATGAAGAATTTTTGAGAAGAACTTTGTGGAAAAATTTAGAATATCCTTACATAACTAACACAAATGGAAGCGAAAGGGGCGATCTATTTAGCTTAGCAAGGGCCTGCCATCTTTATTATCCTAGCTGTATAAAAACGCCAATAAGCGATAAAAATAATCCAGTATTTAAATTAGAAAAATTGGCACCAATGAATAATATAAAACATGATGACGCTCATTCAGCCATGGGCGATGTTTTGGCTACAGTAGAAATTGCAAAATTACTAAGCAAAAAAGCCCCAAATGTATGGAAAGCAAGCTTAATGACAACGAATAAAGATAAAACATTTAATCTTATTAAAGACGAACAATTATTTTGTACCGATTTTTTCTATTATGGAAAATCTGTTCCATTTGTTTTAACATTTGTTTGCCAGCATCCGCAGTGGAGTTATCCAATGTGTTTTGATCTTAAAGCAGATCCAAGCTATTATTTTAATTTGTCAGTTAAAGAGCTAAAAAAAGAATTAGACAAGAAACCAAAAGTTATCAGGACAATTAAACATAAAAAACACCCAATTATAATGAATCCAAGTTATGGAATGAATTTTGATAATTACAAGCAGCTTGGAATTAAAAAATTAAAAGAAAGAGCTAAATTAATTCGAGAAAACAAAGATTTTGCTAAAAAGGTTGCTTCAATATTAGATGATGATGCTAGAGAAAGACAAGAGCTAGACTCACAAATGGATGTGTACCCAGAAGAATCTATTTATATGAAATTTCCTCCAGATCACGATAATAAGCTAATGCCAGAATTTCACAAAGTAGATTGGAAAGATAAGTATTCAATAGTTCAACGATTTAAAGACGATCGCATGCAATATTTTGGAAAAAAAATTCTTTACGAAGAAAGTCCACAATCTTTACCTAAAGAACAATATAATATGGTTCATAAGGAAATCGCTTTACGAATTTTAAGTACCAATGAAGAAAAATGGAATACAATTCCTCGGACATATTCTGAAATTGATACTTTAAGAAATAAATTTAAAGAAGATGAAAAAAAATTAAATGCACTTGCAGATATCAATTCTTATATTGAAGAAATGGAAAAAATATATCACAAGGCTAGTTGACATTAAGAAAAAAATTACTAAATTAAAAATATCTTATGGCTACCAAAAATATAACTGATGAGAATTTTGAAACTGAAGTCTTAAAAGGATCAAAACCAACTTTGGTGGATTTTTGGGCAGAATGGTGTGGTCCCTGTAAGCAGATTGGTCCAATTTTAGAAGAAATTTCTGATGAAATGAGTAGTGAGATTGTAATTGCAAAGCATAACATTGATGAGCATCCAAACCAGCCAACAAAATATGGCGTTCGTGGAATACCGACCATGTTACTATTCAAAGATGGTGAACTTAAAGCCACTAAAATTGGCGCGACTACGAAATCAAATATAGTTTCTTGGATTAGAGAAAACATTTAATTTAAATTTAATATCTCACCAGCAAAATACAAACTTCCGGTGCAAAAAATAATCGCATTGCTATTTTCTTTGGCAATATTTTTAAGAGCTGTTTTAATAGATTTTTCTGATTTTGATGGTATTCCACAAGACTCGGCAATTTTTGAAAGTTTATTTTTTTCTATAAAGTTCTCTTGATTTGGTATGTCCAACGTAATTATTGCGTGAACTCTATTTTTAAATATTTGAATAAATTTTTTATGTTCCTTATTAGCCATCATACCAAGCAACATAAATATTTTTTTCCCAGAGCTTAGTGTTTCTAGGTATTTTTCAACCACAGAAGCCGCCATAGGGTTATGAGCCCCATCAATTAGAATTTGGTTGTTATTTGATACATATTTTCTTAATTTACCTTTTTTAATAAACTGCAATCTACCTTCGCTTCTTATTTTCGTTATGGCTTTTTTAATATGAGATTCATGTACTTTAAATTGATCCAAATTTCTTACCGTATTTATAGCAGTTGAAATATTACTTATTTGAAATTCTCCCAACAAATTAGGTTGAGGTAATTTTAATTTACCCTTGTTGTCCTTATAAACAAATCCGTTAGAATTTTTTGAATATTCAAAATTTTCACCAAAAATAAATTTCGTTGATGAATTATTAGATAGATTTTTTTTAATTTTTTCTAAAACATTAACGTTTTGTTTTGATATAAAAATTTTAGACCTCCCAAGAAGATGCGAACATTTTTCATACACAATTTCGTCAATAGTACCTAACTTTAAAAAATCTTTATGATCCAAGCCAATGGGCATAATAACAGAAGCTATATTTTTTTCTAAAACGTTGCTAGCATCAAGTCTAAAAAAGAGACCAGATTCTATGATATTTAAATCACATTCATTCCTTGATGCAGCAAGAAAAAAACAAGCGCATATAAATTCATGAAACGTAATTGATTGATTTTTATTTATTTCTTCTACCTCAGTTAACAAATCATAAAGCTCATCATCAGAAATATGATTGCCTGATAAATAATATCTTTCATTAAATTTCTTTAAAGAAGGGCTTATATTCATATTTACTGAGTAACCGGCGGTTTCATAAATTTCTCTTAAAGAGGAACAAAAACTAAATTTTCCATTAGTTCCAACTACTTGAATAGCATTATTAATTTTTTTTTCAGGATTATTTAAATCTTTTAAAAGTCTTTTAATTCTACTTAAAGATAAATCTATACTTTTAGGATGTAGTTGAAGCAGTCTTTTTAAAATCTTCTGGATCTTCATATGCTTCTTCTTTTAAATTTTTTGATTTTAACTCTTCTTTTTTCAAAATTATATAAGCTAACTTAGTTATAGTCTCTTTTAATTCTTTTCTATTTTCAAGAGTTATATCAGCCAAACCCGATTTCATTACTCCAGGAGCTGTACCAAAATCATCAGGAATCTGATCTGTTCCTTTTAAAATATTTGCTGTAACTCTTTTTCCAGAAAAAAGTAAGTTTTCTACACATTTAGACTCAATTATAATAAAATCATGCATAAAAAAACTTGAGGCATAGGTCCCGCCAGCTGTAGCGCGTGCAGCAACACAAAAAGTTGGAATATTATTTTTTTTAATTTCATTCATAGCAATTATACTTTTTGTCATTCCAGACAAGCCCATTACTCCAGTATGAACATCAATTCCTGAACTTTGATATACTACAACCCAGATATCTACTTTTTCTTTAACTGCAAAATTTGCTGCCTTTAAAAAATGTTCATTTTCAGCTGGCCCAAAGCGTCCAGCTCCGAATTTTGGATTAAAACATACTACTACCGCTTTTAAACCAGAAATATCTCCTGAAGCACAAATCAAAGCAGTTTCTTGTCCAGTAATTTTTTTATATTTATTAATTTTATTTATATATTTATAGCCTTCGCGAGCTCCATCTTTAACCTCAAAATCTAATGGATCAGGATCAATATTATCTGGCGCTTCAATAATTTTATATTCTGAGTCGAAAAGTGATTGCAAACGTAATTTAGGAGGCAAATCAAAATGAAAAGAACATTCACATATATATGAATTGCTATACAAATCTGGTTTGTAGGATATTTTTTTACACTGTGGGCAATTTTTCCAATCAGTAGATTCATTTCCCGAAGGTTGTTTTTTAAATATTTGCTTTACTTTGATCCCAATTTTTTTCCAACGAGTTATCCAATTCATAATAATTTTTTCTTCAGATTTTTTACCATATTACTCACATTTGTGACAGGATTTTGTTTATTTTTTATTGATATTGAAATTTTCTTGCATATTTCCGACCCCACAACACATCCGTCCGATGTTTTAAATGATGAAATATTTTTACTTGTTATTCCGAAGCCAATTACTAAATTTTTATTTTTACTCTTCATTAATTTTTTTATTTTAGCATATTTTTCCAAAATTTTTTTTGGAGAAATCTTCAACTTTCCACCAGTTGTAGATAACATACTAATGTAATAGAGCATATCATGAGAGCTATTTATAATTTTTTTTATTCTCATTTTTGAAGTAGTTGGAGATAATAATTGTACAAAACAAATAGAGTTTTTTTTGCATTTTTTTGCAAAGTTTTTGTTATCTGGCCAAGGCAGATCAACTACGATTAAACCATTTACTCCTACTTGTTTACATTTCTTTAAAAATCTATTTTCCCCGTATTGAAATATCATATTAAAATAACCCATTAAAATTACAGGTTTTTCATTTTTATTTTTTTTAAATTTTTTGACTATTTTAAATACGTCTTTCATTTTTATGCCATTCTTAATAGCCCGATATGAAGATGTTTGAATTTGTCCACCATCAGCGATTGGTGTATTATGTGGAAAACCTATTTCACAAATATCTGCATAATTTGAAATTGAATTT
>CEOQ01271603.1_pt1 | contig 10085 bp, 6 predicted proteins | sample 361351 | NCBI WGS metagenome assembly CEOQ01 (sample SAMEA2619907, study PRJEB7988) | marine metagenome | biome: marine biome (ENVO:00000447); feature: deep chlorophyll maximum layer (ENVO:xxxxxxxx); material: "saline water (ENVO:00002010), including plankton (ENVO:xxxxxxxx)" | depth 60 m | reverse complement strand
GCAGAACAATGCTCCCGGTGTGCTCGACCTAAGCAAAGAGACCCCGGGAACGCTGGCGATGTATGGTATCGGAGAGAAGGCGACTGATGATTTCGGGCGCCAGTGCCTGATGGCACGCCGACTATGCGAAAACGGCGTTCGCTTTGTTCAGGTCACCTCTGGTGCAACGGGTGGGATTGGCAGTTGGGACCAGCATTCGAGATTATCCGAACACGCAACTCAGGCAAAGGCTGTCGACAGACCGATCGCAGGGCTGCTGCAGGATCTGAAGCAGCGGGGGCTTTTGGAAGACACCATTGTCTGGTGGAGCGGTGAATTCGGCCGCACGCCCTACGCTCAAAATCCCACCAAAAAGAAAGAGTCCGGGCGCGATCATAATGCCAACGGGTTCACGACCTGGCTGGCTGGCGGTGGCGTCAAGTCCGGCCTCGCCTATGGCGCAACCGACGAGTTCGGCCACAAGGCAGTCGAGAACAAGGTCCACATGCACGATCTCCACGCCACCTTGCTTTACCTGCTGGGACTCGATCACGAGCAACTGACCTATCGCTATGCCGGGCGCGACTTCCGCCTGACTGATGTCCACGGCAACGTGGTGAAGGAGATTCTGGCATAGCCGCACAGGCGGCGGTCAAGTTCCTCTTAGGATCGCGCTTCCTCGACAGCAGGCTTGGATGCCGCTGGCGATGCGCCGCGGAGTTTCTCAATAATCGGAGGAAGTTTCTCCAGAAGATGATCGACCTGGGCATCGGTGGTGTACTTGCTTAGTGAAAGCCGCAGGGAGCCGAGGGCCTGAGTGGGCGTGCGGCCCATGGCCATCAGCACGTGCGATGGGGCCAGCGAACCGGTGGTGCAAGCAGAGCCGCTGCTGGCGCAAATTCCCTCCCGGTCGAGCAACAGCAGGATGGCCTCGGCCTCGCAGTTGGCAAAGGAAAGGTTGCTGGTGTTGGGCAGCCGCGGTTCCCGGGCTCCGTTGCGGGTGACGCCGAGGATGGTGTTCAAAATGGTATCCTCCATCCGGTCGCGTTGGGCGCGAATACGGGGGACATCGTTTTTCAGGCTGTCGGCGGCCATGGCGGCGGCCTGCCCGAAGGCGACGATACCGGCTACATTCTCCGTGCCGCCTCGGCGGCCGTGCTCCTGTCCGCCTCCCATCACATAGGGTTGCCACGGAGCGCCCTTGCGGGTGTAGAGCACGCCGATGCCCTTGGGGGCATGCAGCTTGTGGGCGGAGAGTGAGAGGTAATCAACGCCGAGCGTGCGGACATCCAGCGGCAGTTTGCCGGGAGTCTGCACAGCGTCGGTGTGGAAGAGCACGTTCTTGCTGCGACAGATGGCGGTGATTTCCTCCAGCGGGAAAACGACGCCGGTCTCGTTGTTGGCATACATGACGGAGACCAGCGCGGTGTCTTCGCGAATGGATTCGTGCAGTTGATGGATGTCCAGCTCGCCGAGAGAATCGACGGGGAGCCAAGTAACTTCGACGCCGCGTTTTTCCAGTGTCTGCCCAAACTTGATGTTAGCGGAGTGCTCGACGGCGGTGGTGACGATGTGCCGCTTGCCCGGCTGGCTGAGCAGCGCGCTGTTCCACGCGGCGTTGTTGCTCTCGGTGCCGCAGCTGGTGAAAACCACCTCGCGCTCGTCGCAAGCCAGCAGCGCGGCCACCTGTTCGCGCGCGTTGGCCACGGCTTCGCCCACGCGGTTGCCGAAGGCATAAGCACTGGAGGGGTTGCCCCACTGCTCGGTGTAAAACGGCAGCAGTGCCTCCACCACCTCCGGTGCAACCCGCGTCGTGGCGTTGTTGTCAAAATAGAAAACTGTCTCGTCGCTCATGGCGATGCCCCCGGCCATGCGGCAAACAGTGGGGAACCGGCATTAGAGCAGGGAAATATCGCGAAAGGAAAGCCTTTTCACGTCATGCGCGGGTGGCAGCGCTTAATGGTCGTCCGGGATTGAATTCCGCGCGGTCGCATCCTTGATGAGAGATTCCATAGTTTCATGGTCGAGACTGCCCTCTTTCTCGAGGTCGCGGTAGACTTTTTTCTCTAGGGCGAGGAGGTGGTGCGTGTGCATCTGCGTCTCAAGATCGTTGAGAGTGGGCGTGTGCTTGAGCATGTCGGTGATGCGCTGGTCATTGGCGGCGCGGCGCTCAAGGAGGGGCACGTGCAGTTTCTCATAAGTGGCCCGGGAAAGGGTGCCTTGGCGCTCAGCTTGTTCCAGTTCATCGAGCAGACAGCGGATGGCTTGGCGGCGGGCGAGGGCTTCTCGATACTCAGTTTCCTCCTGAGCTTCGCTGATGAGTCCGGCACGTTTCATCAACCAAGCCATCGTCGTGCCTTGGGCAAGGATGGAAAGCAGGACGACACCATAAACGATATTGAGAATAGTATCGTGATGAGCGGTGCCGGCGTCCGTCGTAGCGACGAGCATCATGGCAAGGACCATGGAGAGGCTGCCGCGAACGCCGGCCCAAGTGATGACAGGAAGCCAAGGGCGTGGCAGACGGAGTTCTTCGCGGCGAACAAGAGTGGAAACGCCACCCACGACGATGGCGCGGACGAGGGTCATGATGGCAAAGAAAGCGAGGATCAAGCCGGCGTCGCCCCAGAAGCCGCGCAGGTCGATTTCCAGACCGATGAGAATGAAGACGAAGGAGTTGGCAAGAAACGCGGCGAATTCCCAGAAGGAAAGGACTGCCTCGTGGGTGGTGGGGCTCATCCCGCGCTTGGTGCCGATGTTGCCGATCATCATGCCGCAGGTCACGACAGCGATGACGCCGGAAGCGTGGAGATGCATGGCGAGAGCGTTACTGCCGAAAGCAGCGATGGCAGTGAGGGCAACCTCGATGAGATGATCGTCGACCTTGCTGGTGATGTAAGAGATGCCAAGACCGGCGGCCAGACCAATGGCAGCGCCCAGGAAGACTTCCCACAGGAAATGGCCGAGAACAGCCATGGCTTGGACACCGCCAGCGGAGTCCAAGTGGGGCAAGGTGAGGCCAAGGTGGTCAGCAGTAATCTTGACGACAACGCCGAAGAGGACCACGGCAATGCCGTCGTTGATGAGGCTTTCGCCTTCAATGATGATGGCGAGACGCTTCGAGACGGTGAATTCCTTGAAAAGAGCCACAACGGAAATGGGATCAGTGGCAGCAAGCATGGCGGCGATGAGCAGGGCAGCCTGCCAGTCGAGACCCGCGCCGATGGCCTTGGTGACAGGCACGAAGAGTACGGTGGCAAGCAGCATACCGATGATGACGCCGGGGATTGCGAGGCAGAAGATGAAGCGCTTGTTCCGCAAAAACTTGCTGAGATCAACATGGAAAGCGGCCTCGAAGAGGAGGATGGGCAGGAACAACTGGAGCAGCAGATCGGGCGTCAGCTGAAGATCGATGCCCAGCCGGTTGGCATCTCCGGGGCCGTTTAGGGCGCTGGCAACAAGGCCGGCAATGACAAGCACGACGGTATACGGCAGCTTAAGCCGCCGCGCCAAGAGCGCCATAGCGCAGGCGATGATGAGAATGGCAACAAATGAAATGGTCATTCCACGTGGCCGCACTTTTTACCACGAATCGGCCCATGAGGAAAGGTGCGGGTCAGCGGCTAGAATGAATCCGTCCCAGTCGATGATTTAAAGTCCGCAAATCAAGTTAGCCGTGACAATTTGATTCCCACAAGCATCACTTTGAATTATGATGTCTTCGTATCCGATGAACTTGCGAAGCGCTGTTTACTTTGTCCCGCTGCTGTTGGCCGCACATGCGGTTTCCGCGCCACCGCCGGAACCGCCACCACCACGCAAGCCATCCTCGCCCTTTTGCCAGAAATGCCAAACCCCAGGCCGGATGGCGTTCCTGCGAGGTCTGGGTGGCGCTCCTGTTGCCCTTGCCACAGCGGTTGACGAGAAAACAGTCAGCCAATGGCTGGCTCGGCAAGTCATCGATCCCCAACTGCCGCTGGCCGAAGTAAAAGTGTTTACGGAGACACGCGTGCCAAACATGCCCCGTGTGCGCAACGCCGCCGAGTGGCGCACGATAGCTGCTAAAACGCGACGCGACGTGCTGGATAAGGTGGTCTTTACCGGCGGTGCCGCCCAGTGGCGGAACACGCCACTAAAGGTTGAATGGCTGGACACCATTGAGGACCTGCCGGGTTATCGCATCAAGAAACTGCGCTTTGAGTGCCTCCCGGGCTGGTGGATTCCCGCGCTCTTGTATGAGCCAGCGGAACTCGCCAACAAGGTTCCCGTTGTGCTCAACGTCAACGGCCACTCACGCGCAGGCATGGTGACTCCCTACAAACAGGAGCGATGCATTAACCTCGCCAAGCGAGGCATGCTCTCGATGAATGTCGAGTGGATCGGCATGGGCCAATTCGCCAATCGCATGGGGCATTACCAGATGAATCAGCTGGATCTCTGCGGCACGCCAGGCATCGCGCCATTTTACTTAAACATGAGCAAGGCTCTTGATGTACTACTGTCGCACCCTAAAGCCGACCCCAAGCGCGTGGCCGTGGCAGGCCTGTCCGGCGGCGGCTGGCAAACGATCTTCATCAGTTCGCTCGACCCACGCGTGACATTGGCCAATCCCGTGGCTGGGTACTCCAGTTTCAAGACCCGCGCACGTCATGGCACTGACTTGGGGGATTCCGAGCAAACGCCAAACAATCTGGCCGTTCATGCCGACTACACCCACTTGACCGCCATGATGGCTGACCGAGCAGCGTTGCTGACCTACAACGCCCACGACAACTGCTGCTTTGCGGCCGGCCACGCACTGCCGCCGCTTATGGATGCTGCCGCGCCGATGTTCAGCCTGCTTGGCCGCCGCGACCAGTTGCGCAGCCACATCAACTACAAACCCGGCGACCACAACTTCGGCGTGGACAACCGCCAGCAACTATACCGTTTCATCGGCGACATGTTTTATCCCGGCCAAAAATTCGATTGGCGCGAGATTCCCAGCCAAAAGGAAATCCAGTCTAAGGAAAAACTCTTCGTGCCGCTGCCAAAGGACAACCTGAGCTTCAATGCCATTGCCAAACAACTCGCCGCCAAGTTGCCTCGCGACCCCACCGCCAACCAACGTTTGACTGACGATGCCAAGCGCCAAGCACGCCTTGCCAGCCTCAGGCGCATCGTCAATACCAAGGACTACGCGCTCACCGCGAAAAAGGTGACCGGGGAAATCAAGGCCGGTTTCACGGCCACGTACTGGCAATTTGCCATGGGCAAGGACTGGACGGTGCCCGCCGTAGAACTGTCACCCGCCAAGCCAACCGGCACCACGCTGTTGATTGCCGACACCGGGCGCAAGTCGCAATCCAACCAAGTGAAGACACTGCTGAGCCATGGGCAACGCGTCATCGCGATCGACCCGTTCTTCTTTGGTGAGTCCAAGATCAACCGGCGCGATTTCCTGTACGTGTTGCTGATCCACGCTGTCGGAGAACGCGCGCTGGGCATCCAATCCAGCCAAGTCGCCGCCATCGCACGCTGGGTAAAAAAGACCCACGGGCATGCTCCTGCGCTCACAGCCGTCGGCCCACGTCTCAGTGTGGCCGCGAGAATCGCCGCCGCGCAGGAACCCGCCATCGCCTCCCTTGAGCTTTACCAGCCCATGGCCAGCCTAAAGGAGGTCATCGAGAAAAATCGTGGAGCCAACCACTTGCCGGAGTTGATGTGCTACGGACTACTCAAGGAATTTGATCTCCCCCAAATCGAAGCGCTCATTGCCCCGCGCCCCGTGGCCAAGTAACCGGAATTCCAAGGATCGGTCCTCAATACGCGCGCGGATTTTCGCACCCTTTAAGCAGGCTTTGTCAGGATAGTCTGCGTCGGGAACGCCATCTCGACGCCACCGTCGGCGAAACGCTTGAGGATTTCCAAATTCACCCGGGTTTGTGTGCCGAGGATGTCCGAGCCTTTCTTGATGTAGTAGACGAAAACCACATTCAACGCAAAGTCACCAAACGCGTTGAACCCAATGCTTGGCCCTTCCTCAATGTCTTCCGCGTTCGCCGTCGCAATCTCCTCCAGCACCGTCATGGCCTGCTCGATCTTCGCGGCATCCATGTCATAAGTAAGGCCAAGGTTCAATACCACCTTGCGCGAGGGCTCAGACGAAACATTCTCCACCGCCTTGTCCGAGAAGTCCGCGTTGGGGACGAACACCGTGCGGCCCTCCAGCGTCTTGAGCTTCGTGCTGCGGAGGCCAATTTCTGTGATTGTGCCGTCATACCCGCCAATCTTCACGCGTTCACCGACTTTAAAGGGTGTGTCCGTAAAAATGGTGAACACGCCAAAAATGTTCTTGGCCGAGTCCTGTGCTGCCAATGCCAGCGCCAGCCCACCAACGCCCAAGCCCGCCAGCACTGTGGTGATGTCGTACCCCGCGTTGTCCAGCGCCATGATTATGGCCATCACCCAGATGATGATTTTCACACCGCGCCGTAAAATAGGCAGCAGGATATCATCTAAATCGGTCTCTGTATTTGCCAAGATCGGTGCGATATACTCATCCACCAGTGAGTCAAACAGACGCGCCACCAGCCAGGCGCCGACGAATGTGATAATCACCGCGAAGAACGCGTTCACCCAGTGATCCACACTGGCCGGGAAATCCAGCGAATTCACCCCCAGCCAGATACCCGCCAACGCCGAAGCCGTCACCATCGGTTTCTCAACCGTGTTAACAAGGATGTCATCGATCTTTGTCTGTGTCTTCTCGGTTAGCTTTTTGACATATTTTTCGATCAGCCAATAGATCGTGCGCGCAACGACAACGGCCAACAAAGTGATGATCAGGGCCAGCAGCCACTTGTCCATCGTGTTGCCGAATAACGAATAGTCCTTCAGGACCTCCGGCATGGGAATATGGTCCGAGAGTTTTGTGGTTGATGTGGCGTTGCTCTCCGCCTGCGCCAATAAAATAAAACTACGCATGGTCACCTCCTTGATCCAAGCGCGCGGATGCTATAACCGGGACGGAATTCCGTCAATCAAATTGGGGATCGAACAACCAGTCCACCAGTCGTTCCGCTTCGCGAAAATCGGGAATCACTGCATGTGCACCGGCACTAATCAGACGACGACGTTTCCACGTGTCCGGCTGGCCACTACGTCCCGCCTCATCGCTAGCCACTGCTACCGCCAGCCCGCCGACCGCGCGCACATTTTGAATCTCCACATACCCGTCACCAAACCCCACCAGCGCACGGCCGTCGATACCGTTTTCTGAAAGAATGGAATCAATAATCATGGCCTTGGAAAAGTCTCGTGGATCATCCTTTGCCCCAAAAATGCGCGGTCCAAAAAATTTGTCGACACCCAACAAAACCGCTTCCTCTTTCACGTACTCCTCGTCCGTCCCACTTGCCAAAAACAATTCCACCCCGCGCGTATGCAACAATTCCAGTAACTCAAGTGCTCCTGGCACACGCCACTCCTCCGCATCGCCCCCCGCCCGCAACGCCGCGCGCCGTGCTTCGATCCGTTCCATCAAGCGGGTGTGATACTCATGCTTGTAATCCAATGGATCCCGCGGTGTGCCGCCACGCTTGGTCACTTCCTCTGCCAGCCGTATCATCTGATAAATTGTCTGTTTGCCGTTCAATTCCATTACAAACGACTCGCAAACACCATGCAACGCCTCATCACTTTCCTCCGTCCCGGCTTCCTTCAATACTTCGACCATCATTGGGATCATTACCCCAGGCCAACCTTCACGAACGAGACTCAACGTCCCGTCAAAATCAAACAACACCTGTTGCGGTTTTTCACGCATAGGCAAATCGCCAACAAGTTCAATTTGAGACCCTTGAAGAAAACGGGTATCCACCGCATCCACTTCCACCACCGACTGGAAATCCCCCTCCAGCTGCATACTCATGGCGTTGCCGCAAACTCTTTTTGCCACTTCCCAATTACCTTGGCGTCAACCACACCGCGATGCAGCACCAGCCGGTAGCACAAAACCAGCGGCTGTTTCACAGGCAATCGTTGTGCATGCTGGCCTGGCCAGACTGCATTCTGCATGCTGCCTTTACGCCGCAAAATCCAAGGCTGGGGAAACCCCGCCGACTTTGGGTGTGTCAAAACCGTGACCCCGCTCAATCCATCCCCTGCAAACTTTGCCGTCATGTCCATCCATGGCCCCGCCGTCACTGCCGTCCGCTGCGGTTCCACCTCCCCTTTCTCTCCCAGGAAACGGATTCCTTCCGGCAACCGGATGCGCGGTGAAAACCCGCCATACCCTTTGTCATTTTCCGACCCGCCAAGCCGCATGTTCGGTTCTACCGCCAACAGCCGGATATCAAAATCGATTTTCCGCAAACCACTTTTTTGTGGATGCACGCGAATGAGGGCTGTCTCCTTCACCAGTGCACGCCGGCCGTCATGCCAAAGGGGAGATTTCCAGTTCACTTTAGTTTCAATTCTCGCCGTACCATCTGCCGCCACCGCAGCCTTCAACGAATACACGTCCCACTCCAAATCCTTGGCAATCCACCCGTCCCCAATCTTCCGGTCGCCCACCCACAATTGATGCCAAGCCCAAAAAATTCCACGATGATGCCGGTGATCCGCCGGAAAATCCTCCGTCAACACATTGCCATCCAGATCAAACAACGGGTGCACATAATTCGCACGCGCATATTTACCGTCCAACGACTTCGTAGTCCGTTGAAAAAACAAGACCTTCCGCCCCCCCTCCTTTACCCAAGCTCCCTCCGGTAAAACCTCCGTCCGCAATCCAGCGAACGCATTGAACGCCAATAATACGCATACCGAGAAAACCCTAACAGTGGACATGCACCAAAAGTGCCGTCGCATTCTCTGTTGCGCAACCAACATTTTGTGCGCGGCACGCGCTTTTTCTTTCTTTATTAAACAGTCTCGAAGGCTTTTCGAAATGGCTGTTTTGCGATACCGTCTCCACGGTGAATCTTGTCCGTTTTATTGTCCTCGCAGGGTTAACACTCGATGGTGTGGTTTTGGCAGATTCGGTGGTAACGCTTGGCGGACAGAAACTGGAGGGGCGCATCGTACTGGCAGAAGGAGCGCTGAAAGTAGGAAGCACTACCGTTGCACTTAAGGAGGTGAGACGGGCGCAGTTTGATGCCGAGTTAAAGGATACTACGCTTGAACCCAAAGATGAACTGTCCAAGTTGACCAGTGGACTTTGGGCACTGCGACGACCGGGAGTGTTGTGCTGGAATGGATCGTTTATCGCCCGTCCGGTAGCAGGTATGGACGATACGAAGGTGACATTTCAAGATGCGCCAAAAGGACTGTTCGTCAGCAAGGTCAACACAGCGGCGGTTATCTTTGGGCAAGTTTCCTATGCGCAGGCGATGATGCTGCAAGACAGGCGCGCGGGCGTGCTGCTTGCTTCAGGAGATTTCGTGGATGGAATGCCTCGATCAATTACGAATGGCACGGTGGTAATGGACTCGGTGTTGTTCGGACGCAAATCTTTCGTGATGGGAACGGAGGCAATGGCGGTTTTGCTGCGCACGCCTTCAGTAACCGCAGGGGATTTCACTATTCGGATGCGCAATGGCTCGGAGTTACTGGTCAAGGCACCCGTGTTCAAGGATGGTGTGATCGTATTGAAAGAAGGCGTGTTCAAGGAATTTCAAGTGAAGCACGCAGACTTGATTGAAATTCGCCGCGGGGATGCGGCGGATATATTGTCCCAAGCGTGGACAAAAGTGAAGAACTCGGGCCCGGCGGAACGCACACAGTTGATGACGAACGTGGCAAACGTTGGGCAGGCGATACAGTTGCATAACCTTGTAAAACAGAAGGCAGAAGATTTGCGTGAGGCAACGATGTTGCTGGAAAAAGCCAACGCGGAACGGGCAGCGGTGTTGGCCCTGCGAACCAAGGTTCAGCAAAAGGGAACCCAGGCGCGTTTAACATGGCGCCAGCACACGCAAGCATACACACGGGCCAAGTCGGATGCGCAGCGATTAAAATTGCAGGCGGATGTGAGCAAGCGAAATGTGGACCGATTAAAGCGAGCGGTGGACAGTGCTCGTCGAGAAATCGAAAATCAGGATCGCAAGCTGAAGGATTTTAAC
>CEOQ01041919.1_pt1 | contig 10088 bp, 6 predicted proteins | sample 361351 | NCBI WGS metagenome assembly CEOQ01 (sample SAMEA2619907, study PRJEB7988) | marine metagenome | biome: marine biome (ENVO:00000447); feature: deep chlorophyll maximum layer (ENVO:xxxxxxxx); material: "saline water (ENVO:00002010), including plankton (ENVO:xxxxxxxx)" | depth 60 m | reverse complement strand
GATTCAATTTGATGTGCGAGTTTTTTTGTACCTGCTTCTTGGAAAGCTTTCATTACTTTTGGGTGTTTTGGCATACCTCGAAGGGCCTGAAGAAATTTATAACCCGAATCACTATCCTTTCCTTCTTTCATTAGTGCTTCACCTTCTGATACAATTTGTGCAACTAAAGAGTTTTGTTTCTGAACTAAATTTTGGACTAATGGACGGAGTTCAGTAAATGTTGTATCTACAGGTGCATCCACTGCACCAGAAATAATAAGAGGTGTCCGAGCTTCATCTATCAGGACAGAATCAACTTCATCAACTATAGCAAAAGCATGACCCCGCTGAACTTGATCATCTTTTTGCAATGCCATATTATCTCGAAGATAATCAAATCCAAATTCATTGTTTGTACCATAAGTTATGTCGCAACCATAATTATTTTTTCTTTCTTGAGGGCTCATATTATTGAGGATGTATCCAACAGATAAACCAAGCCTCTTATATACTTCACCCATCCACTCTGCATCACGCTGTGCTAGATAATCGTTTACTGTTATTAAATGAACACCTCTACCTGTTAAAGCATTTAAATATATAGGAAAAGCAGCAACAAGAGTTTTGCCCTCTCCTGTTTTCATTTCAGCTACATTTCCTCTATGAAGAATTATTCCACCAATAATCTGGACATCATAAGGAATCATTTCCCAACTTAAATCGCGACCAACAACACTCCAGCTAGACCCACACATCCTTCTACAAGTCTCTTTAACCATTGCAAAAGCTTCAGGAAGAATAGCTTCTAATTTTTTATGTTCTTGTTCAAGGATATATTTTCTTTGTTCACTCTTATCGGAAAATTCCTTTGAAGCGTGTTCTTTGGCTTTATTATTATTATCAATTAATTCAGCCCTTAATTCTTCTGAACGATTTTTTATATCCTGATCAGACTTATCTTTTAGAGACTCAGCTAATTTATTGATTTCATCTACCAATGGATATAGTTGACGTATTTCTCTATCTGACCGTGTCCCAAAAATCTTTTTGATCAATCTTTGAATCATACCTTACTACTATTTACCTCATTTGGAATTGACTTATAAATATTATCTAATACCCCATTAATAAAACCAGGGCTCTCTTCCGTTGAATATTGTTTTGCAATCTCAATTGCTTCACTAATTGACACTTTAGGTGGCACATCATCAATAAAAAATATTTCACTAATTGCCAAAATAAGTAATAAACGATCTAACAATGCAACCCGTTCAAATTCCCAATTATTTAACCTTTCTATAATTTTTTCTTCACACCATTTTTTATTTTTTACTGAAAGATAAAATAAATCTTTTACAAAAATTTCCATATCATTATCAAAAGAATGTCTACTTAAAGTATCTTTTAATATTTTATTTTTATCTTCATTTGAAATCTCATAAGCATATATTGCCTGAAGGGCTGTCTCTCTACCAATCCTTCTTGGGTGTTTTGAATTTGGCATAATTAAACTTGTGATTTTTTCAAATTACTTATAATTGAATTATATTAAAGTGGATATACCCAACCAAATGGATCTTCCATCTCTTCATTTTGTATCATCATAAGAGTTTTTCTTAAGGTCTTTGTTATATTTCCATAGCCGCCATTTCCAAAATTGTAATCTTTTCCATCTTTAGTTACTTTACCTATAGGTGTAACAACAACAGCTGTACCACTACAAAAGACTTCATCAGCACTTAATAGTTCATCTATAGTTAAATCACCTTCATCAATTTCTAATCCTAAAATTTCGCTTGCGATTTTCAATACAGAATTACGTGTCACCCCTGGTAGAATTGAGCCACCTAGCTTTGGAGTTTTCAAAACCTTACCCATTATTGCGAATAAATTTGCTGAGCCCATTTCTTCTACACAATTTTCGTTAGCTGCCCGGAGATATATCACATCGTTATAACCTTGAGATTTTGCACTTGTTCCAGGCAATAAAGAAGCTGAATAATTACCTATAGCTTTTGCATTCCCAATACCTTTTGGTGCTGCTCGATGATATTCATTTGAAATAAGTAAATGTAAAGGTTTAACACCATCTTTAAAATAGGATCCAACGGGTGAACCAAAAACCATAAATAAATAATCTACAGCAGGCCCAACACTTATAGATGGGGTAATGCCAAATGTAATAGGTCTTACATACATGCTTCCTTTGCCATGTGGTGGGATATAATCGATATTGTCTTTAACAGTTTTTGAAACAGCATTAATAAAATAATCTTTTTCCATTATAGGTATGCATAATCTGCGAGTTGATTCTTTCATACGATTAGCATTACGATTAGGTCTAAATAAAACTATCCGATCTTTTGCAGAATGATATGCTTTCATCCCTTCAAAAACCCCCTGTCCATAATTCAATACACATGATGCAGGAGACATTTCTATTTTTCCATATGGTACTAGTTTACCATTAGACCATGTCTCATCAATTTTACACTCACCCTTCCAAATACTTCGAGTGGGATGAACATTAAATCCTAAATTGTCCCAGTCAATATCTTGTTTTTTAGTTGACACAACTTCCTCCTAAAATTTTAAATTGATAGTTAAGCATATATTCATTCTATCTTTCAATTACTAATGCTGAAGCTTCGCCTCCGCCTATGCAAAGAGTAGCCAATCCTCTTTTGACACCTCTTTTTTTCATTGCATAAATAAGCGTAGTTAAAATTCTTGCACCACTAGCTCCAATAGGGTGGCCTAGGGCAATCCCTCCACCATTTACATTCACTTTACTTTGGTCTAAATCAAAATTATTTATTACAGACATAGGAACAACTGCGAAAGCTTCATTTATTTCCCAAAGGTCAATATCATCAACTTTTAATGATGATTTTTCCAAAACCTTATCAATTGCTCCAATTGGTGCGGTGGTAAACCATTCTGGGTCATTTGCATAAGAAGATTGCCCTACTACAGTGGCATGAATTTCTAATTCTAGCTCATTTGCTTTCTCTCTAGTCATCAATAATAAAGCAGCTGCACCATCATTTATTTTAGAAGCATTAGCAGCTGTAATTGTACCATCTTTTTCAAATACCGGTTTAAGTGAATCCATTTTTTCAAAATTAGCTTTAAGTGGCTCATCATCCTTATCAATAAGTAATGGTTCACCCTTTATTTGTTTATTATTTACTGGTATGATCTCATCAGCAAAAGACCCATTTGACTGAGCTTCTTGAGCTCTCTTGTATGATTCTTTAGCAAATAAGTCTTGGTCCTTTCTAGAAAAATTCTTTTCTCTAGCACATAATTCAGCGCAGCTACCCATATGTTTATCATTATATACATCCCATAAACCATCTACTAATAATGAATCAATTATATTGTTATGCCCTAATCTTAATCCTTCTCTTACTTTTGGTAATAAATAAGGAGACTGGGACATACTTTCCATCCCTCCAGAAATAATAATTTCCGCATCACCTAACTGAATAGATTGGGTGGCTAACATAACAGCCTTCAAACCCGATCCGCACATTTTATTAATAGTAAGACATTCTGTAGAATTTGGCAATCCTGCTTTAATTGCAGCTTGCCTTGCTGGTGCCTGACCTTGTCCAGCAGATAATACATTTCCCATAATTACTTCATCAATAGAATTTGGATCGACTTTTGTTTCACTTAATAAAGATTTTATTATAAAGCTTCCTAGATCTGAAGCAGTGTGCGAAGACAAACTGCCTTGGAAAGAACCTATAGGTGTTCTTTTGGCAGAAACAATAACCGTATCATTTAGATGTGACATAATTGATTATTTTGTAAGAGTGTTTTCAGCTGAAGGAAAGCGTCTTACCACAGATTGAATATGAGTATGAAAATTCAATGAACAATTTTTTAGTTTTTTTATTAATAATTTTAAGTGCTAAAGCACGAATAATCGTTTATTAAACCAGTAAGAATTTAAGACAAATGAGTAATCTAAATTTGTAGATTTTGACTTTTGAACAGATTGATGATTATTGCTTATCGTAAGCTTTAATAATATCTTTAACTAACTTATGGCGAACAACATCAGAAGGACTTAACATGCAAAATTCTATGCCATCAATTTTTTTCAATAGATCAATAACTTGAATTAAACCAGATTCAGATTTTTTTGGTAAATCAACCTGAGTTACGTCACCAGTAATAATTGTTTTTGAATTAACTCCTAATCTAGTTAAAAACATTTTCATTTGTGTAGTGGTTGCATTTTGAGCTTCATCTAAAATCATAAAGGCATTGTTTAAAGTTCTTCCCCGCATATAGGCAAGCGGTATGATTTCAATTGTATTATTAGATAATAATGGTTTTAATCTTGTAGAAGGCATCATACTTCTAAGCGCGTCATAAAGAGGTGTTAGATATGGATCGACTTTTTCTTTTAAATCACCGGGAAGAAATCCCAAATTTTCCCCAGCTTCTACTGCAGGCCTACAAAGAACAATACGATCAATCTCTCGATTCTCAAGTGCACTAACCGCAAACGCCACAGCTAAGTATGTTTTACCAGTACCAGCAGGTCCTACAGAAAAAACAATATCATTGTTTCTAACTTTATTAATATAGTCTTCTTGTCCTTTACTCCTTGCAGAAATTGCACCATTTTTCCCATAGAGTATCGTTGATTCTGAGATATTACTTTGATTCCCATTCTGGGATTTATTTACATTGATTAAAGTTTTAACATCTTTTTGTGTTAATGAACCTTTTCGATTTAAAGTAGCCCCCATTTCATGAAAGACATCATTGATAAATAAAACTTCAGATTCTTCTCCAATAATTTTTATTTTGCTACCTCTAACAATTATTTGACTTGAGAAAGCATCTTCAACCATTTTTAAGTTTGCATCTGCAGGACCAATCAATTGCGCAAGATCTATACCCTTAATTTCGATTGTCTTTTCCATCTAAAAATATAATATGATTAGATTCATGTTCAAATTTAATCATATTAGAAGGAATTCATCGATTCGTTAAAGCTTTAAATAAATATGACAAAAAATTATTTTATTTACATTTTTACCATTTTATTAATTGGATGCAGTAATAGACCAGATTCTTTTACCCCATATCTAACTAAATCAAAAAATATTGATTTCTTAGTTCAAAAAGGGAAAACTCATTGGGAAAAAAGGGTCGAACCAAATGAGGCTATTCAGTCTAATATTTTTTTATCTAAAGCATATGATTTAGATCCAAATAATTTTGAAGTAGCTGTTCTTTATTCTAGGTCATGTTATTTTGTTGGATATTATATTGAATCTAATCCAATAAAGTCAGACTCTTTATTTTTAGAGGGGATGAATACTGCTTGGGATTTTATTATTTCTACAGATAGTTATCAGGAAGGAGCAGCATTAATAGAAGGTGATTCAAAGGTAAAAATAATTGGGGGATTACAAAATATCTCACAAGATCTCATTCCTTTATTATATTGGTGGACAGCAAACTATTCACGTTATTTAATGACAAAGCCTGTAATGAATCGTTTAGAGAATAGAGATAAAATTGAAGCTGCACTTCATCGAGTTATCTCATTCAAGCCAGATTTCTTCTATCATGGAGCAAACCGTATTTTTGGAGGAATGTATGCACGCTTACCTGGAGTAGATTTAGTACATGCTGAAAATAATTTTGCCAAATCAATTGAAGGAAGCCCAAACTATTTTTCAACATATGTTATTAGAGCACAATATCTTCACACTAAAAATAGTGATCGGGAAAAATTTGTTCAAGATCTCCAAAAAGTTCTAAATATGAATCCAACTATACTACCAGAAGTATCTCCTGAAAACCTTTTTGAACAAGAGAATGCAAGAAATCTTCTTTCAAAAGAAAATTCACTTTTTAAATAATTTTTATAGTTTTGCCTAGCTAGTGTTATACTTTTTTATTGAAATTTGGCAATAGGTCTGAAGGAAGTCTTTTATATAATCCTATTAAGAATTAAGGAGTAATTATTATGAACAAGAAAATTTATTCTTTTTTATTTTTTTCAATTTCAGTTTTATCAGCTGATTCATTAGATGTCTTTTTTAAAGATGCTGCTCAATGGAGAAATATCGGTCCATTTAGAGGTGGTAGATCCCTAACGGCAGTTGGTGTTCCATCAAAACCTTTAACTTATTATTTTGGTTCTGTAGGAGGTGGAGTTTGGAGAACAATAGATGGTGGGCTTGAATGGGAAAATATATCTGATGGATATTTTGCTACTGGTTCAGTAGGCGCACTGGCCGTATCAGAATCTGACCCAAATGTTATTTATGCTGGAATGGGAGAAGCATGTATCCGTCCAGTAATGACTTCTCATGGAGATGGAGTATATCGCTCTAATGATGGAGGTGATTCATGGGTACATATAGGATTAGACGAATCTAGGACAATATCTTCTTTAGTAATTCATCCAAAAGATCACAATGTTGTTTATGTAGGTGTACAAGGCGATCAATACCAAGCAAGTAAATCTAGAGGAGTATATCGTTCAGTTGATGGTGGGAAAAATTGGGAAAAAGTATTTTATGTAAATGAATTTTCAGGTGTTAGTGGTTTAAGTATGGATAGAAATAATCCTCGAATATTATATGCTTCTTTTTGGGATCACCAAAGGAAACCATGGCAAATGCGAAGTGGAGGTGAAGGAAGTGGAATATATAAATCTACAGATGGTGGGACAACATGGAAAAAACTATCAAAAGGTCTACCTGAAAAAATGGGTAAAACTGATGTATCAGTATCTGGGGCCAATTCTAAAAGAGTTTATGTTATTGCTGAAGCTGAAAAAGGCGGATTGTTTCGATCTGATGATGGTGGGAAAAGTTTTAAACGCGTTAATAGTAACCGTACTCTTATAGCCCGAAGTTGGTATTACATTCATGTTTTTGCAGATCCCCAAGACGAGAATATCGTATATGTTCTCAATGCTCCATTCTTGAAATCAACTGATGGTGGGAAATCTTTTAAAAGAATTAGCGTACCTCACGGTGACAATCATGGCTTATGGATTAATCCAACAAATAATAAAAATATGATTAATGCTAATGATGGAGGTGCCAATATTTCATTTAATGGTGGCCAATCTTGGTCAACTCAGAAAAATCAGCCTACAGCACAATTCTATCGAGTCATTACTGATAATCGTTTCCCCTATTACGTATATGCTGGACAACAAGATAATTCAAGTGTAGCCGTGCCAAATCGTACAAGTGGAAGAGGTATTGACTGGTCTGACTGGTACTCTGCGGCCGGTTGCGAAAGCGCATATCTTGCATTTGACCCAGATAATCCTGTAGACGTTTATGGTGGATGTTATCAAGGATTAATAGAAAAACTTAACGTAGTTACTCGTAAAAGTAGAAGTATTATGGCATATGAATATTTAGGATTGGGCTCAGTACCAAAAGATCAAAAATATCGATTTAATTGGAATGCCCCCATTTTTGCATCTCCTCATGACCCAACTATTATTTACCATGCAGCAAATGTCCTTTTTAAGACAGCTGATGGTGGTGATTCTTGGGAAATTATCAGTCCTGATTTAACAAAGAATGATATTGAAAAGCATGATTTAGGGAGTGTCCCATTTACTAATGAAGCGGCAGGTGGAGAAGTCTATAATACAATTATGTATGCAGTAGAATCTATACATGAAAAAGGAGAGATTTGGGCTGGATCAGATGATGGTTTAATTCACTTAACTCAAGATGGTGGTAAGAGTTGGAATAATGTAACACCAAAAGGAATGAACGAAGGAATTGTAAACAGCATTGAAATTTCTCCACATGATAAAGGAACAGTTTACGTAGCTTTTACTAGATATAAATTTGGTGACCTATCACCTTCAATATATAAGACAACAAATTATGGCAAAAGCTGGACGAAACGTGTAAAAGGGATTGAAGATGACGCTTTTGTAAGAGTTGTAAGAGAAGATCCTGTAAAAAGAAATCTTTTATATGCAGGGACCGAAACTGGTCTTTATTTATCATTAGATGGAGGAAAGTTATGGGAAAAATTTCAGCTTAATCTTCCTATAGTTCCAATTACTGATCTAACAATTCGTAATAATGATCTTGTCGCTTCTACACAAGGTCGGTCATTTTGGATATTAGACGATCTTACTCAAATTCATCAATATGATAGAAAAATAACATCTGAAGATTTTCACTTATTTAAACCTGGTATTGCTTATCGCACTAGCGGAGGAAGTAGTAGATCAAAAACTATCGGACAAAATCCTCCTAATGGTGCAGTTATTATTTACCATCTTTCAAATAAACCCGAAAAAGATACCAATGCTAAATTAGAAATTTTATTTGAAGACAAGGTAATTCGTACAATTAATAGTAAGCCTGGTGAATCAGCAATTACATTTGATGGAGGTGTTTATTCATCACCAACAATATCTTTAAAAAAAGGAATGAATAGATTTTTATGGAACTATAGAATTGATGATATCACTATGGTAAAAGATGTTTCATTTTACGGAAGTTATTCAGGATATCGTATGGGGCCTGGAAATTATACTGTTAGGTTTTCTCTTGGGAAAGAGTCTATGGAACAACCTCTAACAGTAAAACGTGACCCAAGAATAGAAGTGAAAGATAGAGATAATAGAGCACATCAGCAGATGATGTCTGATTTATATATGCAAATAAATGATCTTCATGATTCGATTTCTAAAGCAAGAAATATTCGAACCCAAATTAAAAGAATGAATATTGAGATTGATGGTATGAACGATATGGAAGAATTATTACAAACAGGTAAAGAAGCTATAGACGCTCTTAATCAATGGGAAGGAAACGTCGTTCAAACAAAGATGGAAACATTTCAAGATGTAGTTAATTTTTTAAATCGTTTAAATAGTCATATGATTAACCTACTGGGAACAATTGACGGCTCAGATCCTCCATTAACTCAAGGGCAAATTGATCGATATAGTGATTTAACAGATGAATGGTATAATTATAAGAAAAAACTAGATGAGATCATTGATGAGCAAATAAGATCATATAATGAGCTTTATCGTCTTGCAGGCTTACCTGCTATTATCATTAAGGATTGATCTATAGAATAACATTTATTCATAATGATGACCAGGTTCATTTGTTTTACCTATGAAAATTTTATTAGTTGAACCATATTTTTCAGGTTCTCATAAATCGTGGGCAGAAGGATATAAATCTTTCAGCACTCACAATGTTAAAATTATTTCCTTGCCAGGCCAATTCTGGAAATGGAGAATGCATGGAGGTGCCATTTCTCTAGCAAAACAGTTTATGGAAATGAATTTTTCACCTGACCTAATTCTTGCGACGGACATGTTAGACCTAACAACATTTTTAAGTCTCACCAAGAGCCGAACCGCTAAAATCCCTAATGCTTTATATTTTCATGAAAATCAACTCTCTTACCCATGGTCAAACTTAGACAGAGATGTTATAGAAAAACGTGACCATCACTATGGGTTCATCAATCTTTCTTCTGCATTAGTCGCTGATAATGTATTATTTAATTCAAAATACCATCATGATTCTTTCCATCATGAAAGTATAAAATTATTAAAACATTTTCCGGACAATAATGAATTAGATATCGTTGAAAAAATCAAAAAAAAGAGTCGCATATTATACCTGGGTATGGATCTGGCCAAATTTGATAAACATAAAACTCAGAAAAAGGGAAATCCGTTAATATTATGGAATCATCGTTGGGAATATGATAAGAATCCAGAGGCATTTTTTAAGTGTTTATACAAATTAAATAATAATAATGTAAAATTTGATCTTGCTGTTCTTGGGCAAAGTTTTAATAAAAAACCTAATATATTTGATGAAATCAAATACCAATTAAAAGACAATATTGTTCATTTTGGTTTCTGTGAAAATTTTTCAGAATATGCTAAATGGCTCTGGAGAGCTGATTTATTACCTATAACTAATAATCAAGATTTTTTTGGGGGTAGTGTAGTAGAATCCATTTATTGCGATACATATCCAATATTGCCAAATAGGCTAACGTATCCAGAACTGCTGCCAGAAGAATTACATAATAATCACTTATATAAT
>CEOQ01014602.1_pt1 | contig 10088 bp, 8 predicted proteins | sample 361351 | NCBI WGS metagenome assembly CEOQ01 (sample SAMEA2619907, study PRJEB7988) | marine metagenome | biome: marine biome (ENVO:00000447); feature: deep chlorophyll maximum layer (ENVO:xxxxxxxx); material: "saline water (ENVO:00002010), including plankton (ENVO:xxxxxxxx)" | depth 60 m | reverse complement strand
ACAGCATTTGAATGACTATGATCAATATATTTATGAGGTAAAAAAGCATGAAGTAAAGTTTCTACTGAAGCATTGGGGTATGAAGTATCAGTCATATATTTTTTTAAAAAATTAACCATTTTAAAATCATTTAATTTTTTGTTTTTTTTTAATTTTATTAAATTCTCTAATTCTAAAGAAGGAAAACCATCAATATCAATATCAGACATGTCTTTTCCACTACCTTTGACGTAAATAATTTTTTGTGTATTTTTTTTGGATTTTTTTAAATCTAATTTCACTGAGGTGTTGCCTCCACCATGTAAAACAATTTTAGGATCCATTCCTAAAAGTCTTGAAGTATAAATTCTCAATGCTATTTCTTGATTAATACCCTTTTTACGATAATGTTTAATTAATCTATTTGCTTCTTTATCATTCCATCTATTTTTCATAATAATTCAAATTTAAAAATGATTAATACTATACTAATTTATATATTTATCTATCTGATTGCTGTCGCCTACAAAATCTAGTACTGTATAACGATCTCTCATAAATCTACTATAACGAACTGCACTATTATAAAAATTCTTATCAAGATTTGCATCTTCTACAGTTCTAATAGCTCCATAGTTGCCCATAATATTCCATAGATCATCATAAGAAATCATGATTGATTTTAATTTTGAAACAATTTTTTCCCAATTTGTATCTAAGTATATATTTAATTTATCTGCCATTTCTTTATTCAAAATTTTATTTTTCATCTCTTTTTTTGCTAAATCTAATGTACTTGATCCAAAATAATTTATTATTGATTTTTCAGGAATAATTGTCGGGAATAATAAAGGAGCATTTTTAAGATTTACAATTGAATTCTGTATTTTTGAAATTGTTAATGTAGCTAAACCAACTTGCTCACCATGAGATGTTCCTGGATGAGATTCTTTTGCAAACGTATCAATGAAATGTGAAATTCCATGTTCTGCCATACTTCCATAGTGAGTTGTTCCTGTAAAAAAAGTACTCAGCCCCATTATCGCAGCAACTTTAGTTAATAAAGCTAATGACTTAATATCATCTTTAATTTTTTTAGCATTTGCAAATAAATCTTTTTCATAAAAATTAAGTAAATAATATGGTATTTCATTATAAGGAGTATTTAGAATTTCATGAGACAAAATCCAATCAAACTGAGAAGTTGTTCTACAAATTACATCTGAGAAAGCAGATTTAATTAATTTTTGCGGGGATTTCGAAATAACTGACATATCGAAATAAACACTTGTAGCTGGATGTGAGTAGATTGATTTTTTTAAGCCATTAAATGAAACTGATGCGGTAGGACTGGTGTATGCATTCATTGGCGAAGTTGCAAAAACAGAAAATTTTTTTTTGTCTAAGAATGTTGAATATTTAATAGTGTCATTAATAGATCCAGATCCAACAGCTATTAAAACCGAAAAATCTCTACTTACTTCCTGGATTTTCTTTACTCCTTCAATACTGCAAATTGGATTCTTCCAAACATATTCTTTTATATTCATTTTTTTTGAAAGATTTGTAAATAATCTTTTTCCTAACACTTCTCTTGTGTTTTCATCTGAAATTAATATTATTTTTTCATTAGGATGTGTTTTATTAATAAGATCAATTTCATAACCTTCAGTTGAAGGGAGTATTTGTATATCCTTAATAGGAATAGATAAAAGAGTTTTGTTTAGAGGATATAAAAAATTTCCATTAACTAAATCAGTTAATATTCCATTATAATTAGGTGCACTCATTCTATAAAAAATATTATTTAATTAACTCAGATATTGATAATTTATTTGCATTTATAACTTTTTTTTCTGTTATTATTTTGGTGATATATTTTGCAGGAGTAATATCAAAGGCATAATTTTTACATGAAGCATTTTGCGGAACTATCTTTATTTTTTCTAAATTACCTTCTGAATTTAATCCATAAATGTAAGAAACTTCATTCTCATTTCTCTCCTCAATAATAATTTCAGAAAATGCATCTAAAATATTAAAATCAATACTTGAAATCGGAGCTGCAACATAAAAAGGAATTTTATTATCATATGCTGCAAGTGCTTTTAAATAGGTTCCAATTTTATTGCAAACATCTCCATTAAGAGTGGTTCTATCAGTTCCGGTAATACATACATCAACCATACCATTTTGCATAAGATGTCCTCCAACATTATCCACAATTAAAGAATTAGAAATATTCTCATTAATTAATTCCCAAGCAGTTAAATTAAAACCCTGATTCCTAGGCCTAGTTTCATCAACCCAAACATGTATGGGGATATTATTTTTATTTGCTTTAAATATAGGAGATAATGCAGTTCCCCAGTCAACAGTAGCTAACCATCCAGCATTACAATGAGTCAAGATATTGATAGTACTTTTTTTTTCTTCATATATTTTTTTTAACAACTTAAAGCCATTTTCACCTATTTTTTCACAAGCATCTATATCTTTTTGTCTTATTTGATTTGCAAGATTTAAAATATTTTCAGATCTTTTATCACTACTAATATCTTTAATTTTTTTTAGTATTTTATCAACTGCCCATGATAAATTAACTGCAGTAGGTCTAGTATTTTTTAATATTTCTCCAGATTCAAATAAATGATCAAAATCAGATTTTTCTTTTGAAGCTAAATACATTCCATATGCAGCTGTTACTCCAATTAAAGGAGCGCCCCTAACTTGCATATTTTTGATAGCATAGGCAGCATCTGATAAAGTATTAAGGACTAATATTTTAAATTTGAAAGGAAGTAATGTTTGATCTATAATTTTAACTTTATCAAATGAATTATCATACCATATTGTAGTTAAATTCTTGCCATTTACTATCATATTTTATTTTCTTCTTTGTATCTTTTTAAAACATAACTTAATTTTTTTTCTATATTGTTATCCCAATGCTCTCTGTTAGTAATAATTGAATTATCTAAAATTTTATTAGTCTTATCTGAAGAAAAGTCTAAACCTTCATAATATTCTAATGAAAATGATTTAATAAACTTTTTAGAATTTAAAGTATTATTTTTCATTGTTTTTATTACCATATCCATTGTTACAGAATCATGATCTTGATGCCAACAATCATAATCAGTAACCATAGCAATAGAACAATATCTTATTTCAGCTTCTCTTGCTAATTTTGCTTCTGGCATGTTTGTCATTCCTATTACATCACAACCCCATTCTTTATATAATAAAGATTCTGCTTTAGTTGAAAATTGTGGTCCTTCCATAGCTAAATAAGTACCTCCAAAACTTGATTCTATTTGTAAATTATCCAATATTTTTTTACTTAAAGACATTAATTCTTTTGATGTTGGTTCAGACATGGGAACATGTGCAATAATTCCTTTATCAAAAAAACTTTTATTTCTTTTAATTGTTCTATCAATAAACTGGTCAACTATAATAAACTTTCCAGGATTGTGAGAGTTTTTTAAAGACCCTACCGCAGATAAAGAAATAATATCTGTTACTCCACACTGTTTAAGACAATCAATATTTGCACGATAGTTAATATCTATAGGAGAAAATTTATGACCTTGGCCATGTCTTGATAAAAAATAAATTTTTTTTCCATTAATTAAACCTTCTAAAATATTATCTGAAGGGTCTCCCCATTCGGATTGCTTACTTAATAATTTAATATCATCTAAAAAATCTAATTCGTATAGTCCGCTACCTCCAATAAAACCTAAGCAATTATTCATAAAGATGGGCCGATATTTTTTATAATTTTAATAGTATTATTTTTTAAAACTTTCATAGTAGGTTCAAATAAAAATAATCTATCACAAATTTTATTTTTTTTAGATAAATTTTTTTTAATTTCATTACTAAATGCTACTCTTAATTCAGTGCCAATATTAAATTTAGCTACGTTTGTATTTCTAGCAATTTTTTTTCTTAAATTATATGGTATTCCACTACTTCCATGCAAGACTAATGGAATTTTAGTAAATTTTTGTATCTCTAGTATTTTTTTTATATCAATTTTCGCAATTTTTTTTGTTTGTAGATGAGAATTTCCTACAGAAACTGCCATTGCGTCAACTCCACTATTCAAGGCATATTCTTTAGCTTCATTAATATGTGTTCCTTTAGAAATTTTTCTTTTATCATAGCCTACAAATCCCACCTCACCTTCAACAGAAACACTATGTTTTTTTGCTTGTTTAACTATGAGAGATGATATTTTAATATTTTTTTTTAAAGGTAACTTTGAACCATCAAACATAACAGATGTAAATCCACTATCTATACACTCAATACATTCATCTAAAGTATATCCATGATCAAGATGACAACATATAGGAGTTTTGGTTTGATCAGCTAAGTATCTAAACATTTTTCCTATAATTTTTATAGGTATAATTTTTCTCAATGATGGTCCGGCTTGTAAAATAATTGGTATATTTGTTTGATCTGCTGCCTCAGTAAATGCCATAGCATCTTCCCATCCTAAAACTACTAATCCTGCTACAGCATAATTATTTTTATTTGCTCTGGTAAGTATTGTCTTTAAATTTACTACAGTCATTTATATTTTGCAATCATATCTTTTATTCCTGGAATTGTTTCAACTTGATATGCGTGTTCTGGTTGAAAAAATTGAATTAAAGATCTTTGTGTAAGACCTCCTAATATTGTAAAATAATACATCTCATAGCCAGGAGCTACAACACAAGGATGATATCCTTTATCAATAACTACAGTTGAGTTATTAATTATATGTTCGGCTTTTCCTATTCGATCACCAACATTTTGAAAAAGTTGAAAACCGAAACCATTATTTGGCTTAAATCTATAATTATATGTTTCATCATGTCTGGTTTCATCTGGTAATCTATCGGTATCATGTTTATGTGGAGGAAATCCAGACCAGCCACCTTGGCCTACTGTATATAGTTCATTACATAATAATCTTCCAACTTTGTCATGGTGTTTAGATCCTAAAATATGCTTTATTTTTCTATGAGTTTTAGTATCATCAGATCCATATTGAACGACATCTAATTCATTAGACCTAACAGCAAATGGCTCTAAAGTTTTATCAAATTTAGCTCCAGCGATAAAAACTTCTGATGTTTCTGATATAGATGAAAAAATTACCTTAGTATTTGAAGGTATATAAACTCCTTCAGGTTCTCCATCCCAAACATCAATTTTTCTATTGCCAATTGAATCAAACTTAATACCTTCAACTTCAATATTTATTGTTCCAGTAGCAGGAACAATACATGTCTCATAACCTGGAATGATGTATTCAAAACCCTGATCTTTATTTAACTTAACAATATTAAAATAGTTTAAAGGTACTTTTAGATCATTGACGTTAACAATCGGTAAATTATTATTGTCATAAGGTGGTATATGCATAATTAAACCTTTCGTATTCTATTTTTTTTCATAAAATTTTTAATTTCTTTCATATTGGGCATTGCCGGAGAACAACCAACTTTTGTAACAACAATTGCAGCTGCAGCAGAGCCTATCTCAATAGAGTTATTTAGGGAATAATTATTTGCTATTGATCCAATTAATCCTCCCATAAAAGCATCGCCAGCGCCTGTTGGTTTTAAAGCTTTAACTTTATAAATTCCTTTTGAAATTTTCTTATTATTTTCAAATGTTATTGAACCTTTTTCTCCTTTTTTATAAATTACAATATTAACTTTCTTGCTTAAATTTTTCGCTAATGATAAACCTTTATTATAATTCATTGCTAAAACTCCAAATTCTACATCATTCCCAATTAAAATATTAGATAACTTTGCAGCTTTTAAATAAACCTTAGAAGCTTCTTTAGGAGATTTCCATGTATATGGTCTATAATCAATGTCTTGTATGACAGGAATATTATTTTTATTTGCTATCTTTAATGCTAAAAAAATTGCAGACCTAGAAGGCTCTGAAGCTAAACATGTTCCTGTAAAAATTATACAAGAAAAATTTTTAATTTTTGCATTAATTATATCCTTTTGATTCATAAATAAATCTGCAGCTTGATTTCTGTAAATGACTGTTTGATGATCTTTAATTGTACTTTCTACTATAGCAACAGAAGTTCTAGATTCTCCACCTTCTACTTTAACTAAAGTATTATCAATATTATTTTTTCTTAATTCATTAATTACAAATTTTCCTACTGAATCATTTGATACCCTTGTTAAGATTTTGCAATTGCACCCAAGTTTTCTTAGTTGTACTGCAATATTAGCTGAGGAACCTCCTAAAAAACTAATGAATTTTTTTACTTTTTCAATTTTACTTCCCGGAGGATCAGGATAAATATCAATACCTGCTCTACCTATAACTAAAAAATTATTTTTTTTTATTTTTTCATTTAAATTTATAAGTTTTGTCATGATTTGGTATGGCGCGCTCTGCAGGATTCGAACCTGCGACCCTCGGTTTAGAAAACCGATGCTCTATCCAGCTGAGCTAAGAGCGCTTATATTTAGTTTATCATAAAAATAAATAAAAATAATAATATTTTGTATGAAATTAATGAGTCCATGGTTCTTTTCTATTATAATCAAAATTATATGCATAAGACTTTGGTTTTAATTTTTTTATCTTTGGTTCTTCAATAAAGTATTGAAAATTATTTTTTTTTGCCCATAAAATAGCAGTTTCCTTAGTTTCAAAAAAAATTTTAATTTGAGTTTTTGTATCTATTGAAGAATTCCAGCCCATTAATGTATCCTTTGAGCTGTCTATGTCAGAAATATATTCTGCTATCCATTTTTTTGTTTTTCTTTTCCCAGATTGCATTGCTGTTTTAGAGGGTTTATAAATTTTTATAGTCATATCTTAAAACCAAGATCAAAATATTTATCTTCATAATTATTATAGAAACTAGCACCAGACATAATGCTTGACATTAAAGAACCAGTTTCAGGTAAAATTTTAGTCATATAATAATTTCCAGAAGCTATTTTGGCTTTATAAAAATCTTCAGGATCATCATTTAATTTATTGGATGAAATTTCAGCAAAACGGGTCCAAACATAACCAACAGCAACTAAAGAAAACATTTTAAGATAATCTACAGAAGCTCCAGCAGGCTCATCTGGATCAGATAAACCTTTAGAAGCTAAAAATGTTGTTACTTGTTGCAATCTGCCAAAAGATTTTGTCAAGTGAGGAATAAAGTCGTTTAAATTATAATTAAAACTATTTTTTTCTATGTAATCTTTTACTTCATGAAAAAAGGATTTTAATAATCTTCCAGTATGCATTGGCATTTTTCTTCCTACAAGATCTAAGGCTTGAATACCATTTGTCCCTTCATAAATTGGTGCAATTCTAGAATCTCTAACTAATTGTTCCATTCCATGGTCTTTAATATATCCGTGACCTCCATATATCTGTAATGCTAAATTAGCAGCTTCACAACCAATATCGGTTGAAAAAGATTTTAAAATTGGTGTCATCAGTGCTACCCAATCATCTGCACGTTGTCTTTTAAACTTATCTTTTTCAAATTTAGCAACATCAACGTTTAAACCTGTCCACACCATTAATCCTCTTAAACCTTCTGTTAGAGTTTTAATTTTTAATAAATTTTTTCTTATTTCAGGATGAACAATAATAGGATCAGCTTCTTTATCAGGATACTTTGCACCTTTTAATGACCTACCTTGAACACGTTCATTTGCATAGTATAAAGCTGATTGATAAGCAATCTCAGCAATTCCCAAACCTTGTACCCCAACCATTAATCTTGCTCCATTCATCATAATAAACATCGCTTTCATGCCTTTATTCAAATCTCCAATTAACCAACCTTTTGCTTTGTTATAGTGCATAACACATGTTGGACTTGCATTAATTCCCATTTTCTTCTCTATTGAGCCACATTCAAGTGAGTTTTTTGTTCCTATACTTCCATCACTTTTAGGTATAAATTTAGGTACAAGGAATAAACTTATTCCCTTAATCCCTTCAGGAGCTCCTGGGGTTCTAGCTAATACAAGATGTATGATATTTTCTGATAAATCATGTTCGCCACATGTGATAAATATTTTTGTTCCAGTTATATTATATGAGCCATCATCTTGTGAATATGCTATAGTTTTACTTAAACCAAGATCAGTTCCACAATGTGGTTCAGTTAGATTCATTGTTCCACTCCATAGTCCTGATGATAATTTAGGTAAATATAAATTTTTAATATCTTCAGAAGCACTTTTTTCAATAGCATCAATAGCATTTGATGTAAGTCCTGGATAAAGACCAAAAGACATATTTGATGAACTAATCATTTCATCTAAAAACATATTAACAAAATAAGGTAATTCTTGTCCACCATACTTCTTCTTGACTGTTATACCTTGCCAACCATTCTCAACAAAACTTTTATAAGCTTCTTTAAATCCTTTTGGAGTTGAAACTTTACCTTTTTCTAATGTGCAGCCTTCATCGTCACCTGATTGATTCATAGGAAGAAGAGTTTCTTCACATAATTTTGCAGCTTCTTCTAAAATCATATCTAAATCTCCATGGTTTAAATCAGAATTTTTAAATAAAGTTTCCGTTAAATTAGAATTTAAAAAATCTTTAATTAAAAATTTATAATCTTTTAATGGCGCTTTGTAGACTTGCATTAGTTTCTCAAATATTTACCAGTTTCAAGAACATATTCTAATCTTTCTAAAGTTAAATCTTTAGTTATTAATTCATAAATAGCATTTTTTTCTAAATTTAAAATATTTTCTTCTGATAATTCTTTGTGAATATCTGTTTCTCCTCCAGACAAAACGTAAGCTATTTTTTCTCCTATATACTTGTCATATTCAGAAATTTGGCCATTTAATTTCATATTATTGATTACTAGCGTTAAAGCTAAAATAGAAGTTTTTCCAGGCAAACGGTAAATTGATTTATTAGGTGGAGTAAAATCTTTTGATAATTCAATAGCTTTATTTTTTGCATCAAATAATAATCTATTTCTGTTCATAGTAATGCCATCACCGCTTTTTAAATATCCAAGTTTTTTAGCTTCATGAGCTGAAGATGAGACTTTTGCCATACCTATTAATTCAAAAGATTTTATTATTGGTACCATAGGGCCATTAGGAATATTATTATTTTCTTTAAATCTCGAAAGTAATTCTTTACATCCTCCCCATGCAGGTAGAATACCTAAAGCTGCTTCAGTCAAACCTATATAAGATTCGACATGAGCTTGAACAAAATTTGAATGTAATAGAATTTCACAACCACCACCTAGAGCTAAATTGAATGGAGCAGAAACAACTGGAAAATTAGAATATTTTAGTTTGGTATAAACTTCTTGCCCTTTTCTTAAAATATTTTTTTCAACTTCAGACTCTAATCCTAAGTTGCCTAGAAATAAAGCTTCTCCAAGATTAGCTCCAGCAGAAAAAAATTCTCCTTCATTATAAATAATCATAGATTCATAAGATGATGAAACAATATCTATAGATTGATTTAGAAATTTTAAAGTTGCCATATCAATTGTATTACCTTTACTATGCAACTCAAATAAAGTAACTTTATTTCCTATGTCCCATAAGCTAGCAGTATTAATTTGTGAAATAGGTTTTTGTAATTTCTTTATATCTGAAAGTAATAAAATACCATCTTCTCTTTCTAGAATTTTATAATTACTTGATTTAAAATCAAAATATTTAATTAAATTAGATTCAGTTTTATAATAATTTTTATTTTCAATATTTTTCAATAATTTGGGAATATCTTTTTTAGATTTAATAAAAATTTCTTTTAAAAATTCTGGGCCAATTTTATCAATAATTTCAAATGGTCCATACTTCCAACCAAAACCATTTTTCATTGCTTCATCTATATCAATAATACTATATGATATTTCCTCAGTAATTTTTAAGACATAATATAAAACTTCAGAAAGAACAAAAAAGGCATATTTAGAATATTTATTATCTTTTAATAAAAAATCTTTTAAATTATTTCTTATTAATTCAATATTTTGAATACTAGGTTTTGAACTTATAGAGTAATTTTTAGTTTCTAAATTTAAAGAATATTTAACTTTGAGATTATTATTAGTA
>CEOQ01002960.1_pt1 | contig 10092 bp, 11 predicted proteins | sample 361351 | NCBI WGS metagenome assembly CEOQ01 (sample SAMEA2619907, study PRJEB7988) | marine metagenome | biome: marine biome (ENVO:00000447); feature: deep chlorophyll maximum layer (ENVO:xxxxxxxx); material: "saline water (ENVO:00002010), including plankton (ENVO:xxxxxxxx)" | depth 60 m | reverse complement strand
TTTCAATCAAGCCACTTTGGAAGTTTGTGAAGGGCAGGCCTTAGATAAGGAATTCGAAAATGACGTATCCATCACTGAAAAACAATATTTGGAAATGATTGAGAAAAAAACAGGTTCATTGTTGGGTGCCTGCGCTGCATTGCCGGCAATTTTAATTGGACATGATGAAGAAACCATAAGCTATTTTGATCAATTTGGCCGGGCCTTGGGGAATGGATTTCAAATTCACGATGACTTGTTAGAGATCTATGCTGATCCGAAAGAAATGGGAAAAAGTCTAGGCAGTGATATTGCCGCCGGGAAACAGACCATGATGGTCATTAAGGCAAGAAATCATTTTTCTCAAGAATGGGGAGAATTGATCTCTCGTTCGGATGATGACGATCTCATGGAAAATATTCGATTATTTTTTACCGAAAATGGCATCGTAGATGAAACAAAAACCATGGCCCATTCGTATTTTAAATCAGCCCGGGAATCACTGGAAAAAATAGATTCAATAAACCGGGATGAATTGAATGAATTTGTAAACCTAGTGGAAAACAGGACCTATTAATGTCAGAAAGATTTGACCCTGAAAATATGTTTGGCTCTATCTGGGAATTCCCGGAAAATTTGGCAGATGCCCATAAAATTGGAGCCAATATTTCCTTAAATAATTCTTATGAAGATGTCCAAAATATTATCGTGGCTGGCATGGGCGGTTCAGCCATTGGAGGCGATGTTGTCTCCGTATTAGAAAAAGATAAACTCAATGTACCCTTGGTGGTTTGCCGTGGGTATACTCTTCCAAATTGGGTCAATGAGAATACGTTGGTTATTTGTTCCTCTTATTCCGGAAATACAGAAGAAACGCTTTCTGCCTTAGAAGATGCAGTTTCAAAAAATGCTCAAATTTGTGGAATTACCACCGGAGGAAAAATCGCAAAACGACTCAATGAATTAAAAAAAGATGTTGTTCTAATTCCATCGGGACTTCAACCCAGAGCAGCACTGGCTTTTTCATTTATCCCTATGGCGATGTTATTAGAAAAAACCGGTGTCATGGAGTTGAGTTTGAGTCAATGGATAACAGAGACAGTTGAATCCTTATCCACTGCCCGAGAATTATACAGTAAAGAAAACGAGGAAAATCCTATTTACGAATTGGCCCAACAAATATACCAAAAGATTCCTATCATTTATGCGGACCAATCAACTTTAGGTGTGGCTGCAACCCGACTCAAAGGGCAGATCTGTGAAAATGGGAAAATGTTAGCATATCATAATGAATTACCGGAATTCAACCATAATGAAATCGTGGGCTGGGAAAATAATGCTGAACTTTTTGAACACATGTTTGTGTTATGGCTTGCGGACACTTCAGATAATGATCGTGTAAAACACAGACAGGAAATCACACAAAATATTTTAAATGATGCCGGAGTGGAACAATATGTGATTGAAATGACAGGAAATTCATTTCAAGAACGATTTCTTCATGGCGTTCACTACGGAGATTGGTTAAGTTATTGGTGTGCAATACTCCATGGAACTGATCCAAGTCCTGTGGAAAAAATTTCAAGACTAAAGGATGAATTAGAAAAAAGATCATGATTCCGGTAAAAGTACTCAAGATTTCCTACCATCCCCCGAGCCGAAGCTATGCGGTCATTTTGAAAGAAATAACTGGTGAAAAATGTTTGCCTGTCATTGTTGGTTCATTTGAAGCACAATCCATTGCCCTTGCTATAGAAGTCGTAGACACCCCCCGTCCATTAACACACGATCTTATTTGCGATGTCATAACTGGCATCGATGGTGCGCTGAAAACTGTTCGTGTGAGCCATTTACAAGATGGCGTTTTTTATGCGCAAATGGAATTGGAATCTGAAGATATTGGAAATCGAATCATTGATGCCCGGCCCAGTGATGCGATTGCCGTGGCGTTGCGAATGAATGCACCAATACTGGTTTCACCGAATGTATTGGAAGAAGCCGGGGTTACGGAATCTGCATTAAAAGATAAAGACCAAGCGGGAAGCAAACCTGACCTATCTCTGAGAGCATTAAAGGAAAAATTGAAAAAAGCGGTTGAGGAGGAAGAATATGAAACAGCCGCTAAATTGCGGGATCGAATTATCGACTTAGAATCTTAGAGGACAGCGCCCAATTCTTCCAACGCCATTTGAGCCGCAATTTGTTCTGCGGTTTTTTTATTTGTACCTAAGCCGGACGTAAACGTACGAGGGCCAATCTTGACTTGGACCTCAAATGTTTTTGAATGATCCGGACCGGTTATATCTTTAATCAGGAAAACAGGGTTGTCTATTTCTTTTGAGTGACAGAACTCAATAAGTTTTCCTTTATAATTGGTTGATTTCCAAGCTTGTTCTTTATGGGCCCAAACCGTGTCCAATATAAGTTTTCGGCACGGCTCAATCCCACCATCTAAATACAATGCACCAATGAGTGCTTCAAACACATTCGTTAACTGTTTTTCAGCAATTTTGTCGATTTTCAAATTTACACTCTGTTCGATTTTGAGATGATCCATCAAATCCAGCAATTGACCAATCTTCGCAAGGAATGGTTTTTGGACTAAAGAAGCACGGCGTTGGGTGAGGAGCCCTTCATCGCCTTCAGGGAATTCCCGCATCAATTCCCGACTGACAATAATATCTAAAACAGCATCGCCGAGGAATTCCAATCTTTCATAATTTTTTCTTGGACTGGTATCCAATGATTTATGTGTAAAAGCTTGAATCAGATAGGCCTTATTATGAAAAATATAATTTATTTTTTTTTCGATGGGGGAGACTGATCCATATCCGGTCAGCCTCAGGTTCAGCATTTGTTTAATTTTGGAAAATAAACTCAATCGTATTTCCGAATACAGATTACCGCATTATGTCCGCCAAAACCAAAAGTGTTTGACAACACAGCGTTGACTTCATGTTCCTGGGCTGTATTGGGTACATAGTCAAGGGTACAATCTGGGTCCGGTGTTTCATAGTTGATCGTGGGTGGAAGGAGTTGGTCCTGAATAGCCTTAACAGCAGCCACAGCCTCAATGCCACCGGCTGCTCCCAACAAATGTCCGGTCATAGATTTGGTGGAACTGACCTTTAATTTACTGCTGTGGTCGCCAAATAATTCAGTAATGGCAGCAGATTCATTTCGGTCATTAAAGGGTGTGGATGTGCCGTGGGCATTGATATAATCAATACCGGTCTTATTCAACTCGGCATCTTGAATAGCACGTTCCATGGCTCTCAATGCTCCGGCGCCACCAGAGGCAGGTTGGGTGATATGAAACGCATCATCAGTGGCACCGTATCCCGCCAATTCAGCCAAAATGGTTGCGCCGCGTTTTTTGGCATGACTTTCAGTTTCAATGACCATCATGCCGGCACCTTCGCCCAATACAAATCCATCTCTGTCATTTTCAAATGGACGGCTGGCTTTAGTTGGTTCGTCACAGGAAGTTGACAAGGCGCGCATATTTGCAAATCCGGCGATGGTTAACGGTGTTACACTGGCTTCTGTTCCACCGCAGACCATCAAATCCGCATCTCCGGCTCGAATGAGCCTCATAGCCATCCCAATTGCATCAGTAGCTGAGGCGCAAGCTGAGGTGACGGTTTGGTTTGGTCCCCGAAATCCCCAGCGAATGGACAAATGTCCACCAGCTATGTTCGCAATCATTTTTGGCACAAACTGAGGAGATACACGACGAGCACCGCGGGTTTCCAAGGTGGTGTGTTGGTCTTCCAATGTTTGGATACCACCTACACCGGTTCCGATTGTTACACCAGCTCGATCAAGATCTAATGTTTCAGGGTCAAGGCCCGACATAACGACGGCCTCATCCGTAGCCACCAGCGCAAAAACGGAGAAAGGGTCGAGTTTACGGATCTCCTTGTGATCCAACACGGTTTCCGGTTGGAAATCTGACAACTCACCAGCAATACTGACCCGATGTTCAGATGCATCAAAATAGGTGATGGGACCGATACCGCTTTTTCCTGCAGTACAGGCAGCCCAAAATTCATCAACATTATTGCCATTCGGCGCTACAGAGCCTAAACCGGTAATAACAATTTTTTCTCGGGTCATGTTGTTTTCCGTTTATTGAACTTTTTCTATGTAGTCAACTGCAGCGCCAACCGTCATGATGTTTTCAGCGTCTTCATCCGGAATTTCGATACCAAACTCTTCTTCCAATTCCATGATAAGTTCAACGGTATCTAATGAATCAGCACCGAGATCATCTACGAAATGAGCTTCAGCTTTGATTGCATCTCCTTCAACGCCGAGTTTATCGATGATGACTTCTTTTACTTTGTCAAATGTGGACATAATGTCTCCTTGGTTAATTGATGACTCGGCCACCATCAACTGTGATGGTTTGGCCGGTAATGTAATTTGCTTCGTCCGAGGCCAGGAAAAGCGCCGTATGGGCGATATCTTCCGGAGTTCCGATTCTGCTCACAGGAATCCTGTTTAAAAATTCTTCTTTGACTTCATCGGATAATTCATCTGTCATATCTGTTCCTATCCAGCCAGGTGCGATGCAGTTCACTGTGATGCCTCTGGTAGCCACTTCTTTAGCCACGGATTGACTCATGCCGATAAGTCCTGCTTTAGATGCAGCATAATTGGATTGCCCAGGATTACCGGTAAGTCCCACAATAGAGGTGATATTAATTATCCTGCCGCTCCTATTTTTCATCATAGGACGGATGGCAGCTTTCATGCCGTAAAATGCGCCTTTTAAATTTATATTCAAGACAGTATCCCATTGCCCTTCTTTCATACGCATGAGCAAATTGTCCTGAGTGACACCGGCGTTATTAATCAAAATATCAAGTTTGCCTTTGGATTTGGCTGTGTCACTTATCAAGGTAGAAAATGCATCGCCATCGCTAATATCGCATGTGGCGAAGGAAGCAGAACCGCCATTGGAATTGATTTCTTCGGAAAGGGTTTTAATGGCTTCTTCTGTCCGGGCTACACTAACTACATGTGCGCCGGCCTTGGCGAAAATTTCGGCAATCACTTTTCCGATTCCCCTAGAAGCGCCGGTAACAATTGCTACTTTGTCGGATAAACTAAACATGAAAATTTTCTAATTGTTCTAAAGAATCAATACCTTGGGATGGTGTTCTGCGGTCAATCCGTTTATTAAGACCTTGCAGAACTTTTCCAGGACCCACCTCGATAAAAGATTCTATCCCGGTATCTTTCATGGAAAGAATAGACTTTGTCCAGAGAACTGGATTCTCCAATTGTCGAATGAGTGAATCTTTAATATCGTTTCCTTTTGTCACCGGTTTTGCATCAACGTTTGTAAAAACTGGGAATAGTACATCTGAAATTTCGAGAGAATTCAGCATTTCGGCAAGGGCTTCCCGTGCGGGTGTCATAAGGGGGGAATGAAAGGCTCCACTTACATTTAGCTCCACTGCCATTCTTGCACCGGATTCTTTGGCAGATTCACTGACAGCATGAACCGCGTCAGGTGAACCGGAAATCACAACTTGTCCGGGAGAATTAAAATTAGCCGCTACTACCACACCATCACCGCTATAATTTTCACAAAGATTTGTAACAGTCTCATCATCCAAGCCAACAATTGCAGCCATGGTCCCTTGTTGTACTTCTCCGGCTCGGGCCATATTTTCTGCGCGAACCTTTACAAGAGATAATCCGGTTTCAAAATCGAAGGCATCGGCCACCGCTAAAGCTGAATATTCGCCTAAACTGTGACCAGCAACTGCATTTGGAGAATAGCCTTTTTCTTTCAGTAATTCACCGAGAATGACTGAAACGATATAAATTGAAGGTTGGGTGAACTGTGTTTGTTTTAATGTGTCTTCCGGACCATCAAAAATGATAGATTGGATATCACAGCCCATGATGCCATTTGCTTGATTAAAATACTGTTTTCCCAATTCGGTTTGGTCAAACAGGTCTTTTCCCATCCCGACTTTTTGGGAGGCTTGTCCGGGGAATAACCACGCAGTTTTCATGAATGGGTTCCCCACTTTAATAAAATGCTGCCCCAAGTAAATCCGGCACCAAATGCAGCTAAAAGAACAATGTCACCGTCCTTGATTTTACCATCTTCTACCGCTTCATTCATGCCGATGGGAATCGTCCCTGCTGTTGTATTTCCGTACCGATCGATATTGATTAAAACTTTTTCATCAGAAATATTGCATCTTTCCGATGCAGCATCAATAATTCTTTTATTGGCTTGATGGGGAATAAATAGAGCAATATCATCTCCAGTCAAATTATTTTGCTTTAAGATTCTTTCTGAAACGTCAGCCATGCCCTTCACAGCAAATTTGAATACTTTTTTTCCATCCTGCATTATATAATGCTGTTTTGCTTCAACGGATTCAACCGTAGCAGGTATTCTGCTTCCACCGCCGGGTATGTGTAAAAATCCACCACCTGCACCATCCATGTGGAGGATTGAATCAAATATGCCTGCGCCGGATTCCGTCGGTTCCAAAATTGCTCCACCGGCACCATCTCCAAATAGAACGCACGTATTTCGGTCCTTAAAATCTAAGATTGATGACATGGTATCCACGCCGATAACCATCACTTTGTTGTATTTTCCTGAATTAATGAATTTGCTTCCTGTTTCCAATCCATAGAGATAACCGGTACATGCGCCGCTGAGATCAAATCCCCAAGCATTCTTAGCGCCAATATTATTTTGGACAATAGCAGCAGTGGAAGGGGTAAAGTGGTCAGGTGTCACAGTGGAAATGATAATGATATCAATTTCTTCTGCAGAAATGCCACGCTTTTCTAATAGCGCATTTGCAACTTGGGTGGATAAATCAGAAGTTGCTTCATTTTCCGCGGCAATATGGCGTTGGGAAATTCCGGTACGTGTCCGAATCCACTCATCGGATGTCTCAACCAATTTTTCCAATTCAAAATTGGTCATGACCCTTTCCGGAACATAATGAGCAGTGGCTGTGATCGCAGCGTTCAATTTAGTTTCCAAAATGAATCGCTAAACTTTTTTGAGTGTCTTCGATCAATTTATTTTCGATGCACTTTTGTGCTAAAAAAATAGAATTCATAATTGATTTAGGGCCGGAACTGCCATGACAGACAATTGTAATTCCATTGACACCTAATAGTGGCGTGCCGCCATGCTCCTCATAATCATACTTTGATCTTAATGTTTCAAAAATTGGCTTCATAAGTCCTGCACCAATTTTATAAGAAACTTTTTCTTCAATTTTTTGCCTCATCTCATCGGTGAAAAAGTTGATCCATGATTCAGCAAATTTTAAAAGTGTATTGCCTACAAACCCATCGCAGATCAACACATCCGCCTTGGAAGTAAGTAAACTTCGACCTTCAATATTGCCAACAAAGTTTGGCATTTCTGAAAGTAGTTTATAGGATTCAATGTAAAGTTCGGAACCTTTGCTCGGCTCGCTGCCAATATTCACCAACCCAATTTTAGGAGCAGCGAATCCTTCCACATGATCATAATAATGGGAAGCCATGAGTGCGAATTGAACCAGGTGTTCCGGTTTGGCATCTGGATTTGCCCCAACATCACACAATACTTTACCACGACCTTCTGTTGGGAAGTAGGCCGCTAGAGCTGGTCTGCGAACACCGGGAATCCTCCCGAAGGAAAGGAGAGATGTTGACATCACCGCACCTGTATGTCCGGCGCTGATAAATCCATCGGCCTCGCCATCTTTCACCATTTTGATCCCTCGGACTAAGGATGAATTCGGTTTTGTTTTGAGAACTTTGGATCCTTTATCCTCCATGGTGACCACATCATCGGTATGGACAATTTCGATAGAATTAGAATCGTGTTCATTTAATTCCTTTCGAATGGCAGTTTCATCCCCGACGAGGATGAGGCTCAAGTGGTTGGACGATATATTTAATGCATCCAATGCACCTTGAACGACGGCGTGGGGGGCAAAATCGCCTCCCATGGCATCAAGGGCAAATCTCATTTAAAAAGGGGAAAATTAAGCGGCAGAAACAACCGGGCGACCGCGATAGTATCCACAATTAGGGCATGCTCGATGCGGTAATTTTGTTTGGCTGCATTGTGGGCAACTAGTGGTTGCCACCGCAACAGATTTGTAATGCGCACGACGTTTTTTGCCGCGAGCTTTTGATTGACGTCTTTTTGGCAGTGCCATGAAATCTCCTCAATTCTACTCTGATTTAATATTTTTTAATACATCCCAGGGACTGTCACCTTCATCCGGTTTACAATCGCAAGATGTTAAATTCAAGTTAGTTCCGCATTGGGGACAAAGACCTTTACACTCTTCCTCGCATATCGGATTCATGGGTTCTGCTAAACTAATGATATCGGCAATTGATGCACTCAAATCAATCTGATCTTGGTGATCCGGGAAAAGAATCACATCCTGATCATCGGTTGAAATTTCTTCTCGGGCTGTGAGCCAAACCTTCATAGGCAGGGTAAGGTCAAAAGGTTTTTTACTTAGGCACCGGACGCATTCATAAACAAGTTGGGCCTTAATTTCGCCGGAAACCTGAAACCCAAATTGTACGATTTGCGCCGATAGTTCACATTGAATATGATCTGCGGCGAAAACCATCTCGCGGTCCGGTAATCCCTTTGCGGACATGTCAAAAAGCTTATGATTAAACTCGGAGGCTAATTCCGATCGTAATAGCTTCATATACAGCCGAAAAAATTACCGATTTACTTGAATTTATCCAAGGTAGAAAGCCGGTGTGGTATTGAGTCAGTTTTGGTGGAACTTTCCCTCTTAATCCTCTGAATTATCCTTTTCGGAGTCGGTGTCTTCAGTAGAATCACTTTCATCCGATGGTAAATCATCTTCGTCAGAATCCCCGTCAGAATCATAAGTTTCATCATCATTGCTGTCCGAATCATCATCATCGTCATCAAATGAGAAATCATCATCCATATCCTCTTCCAATTCATCTTCATCTTTTCTGTCTAACAAGTCGTCATCATCAGATTTCTTTTTGAAAATGATAAACATGATTGTTTCACCAACTGCAAAAATGGATAGGCCATAGGAAAGGATGGACAATAACACGAGGAAAAAACTGATGCCCAACAAAACGCCGGCAACCGTTTCAGTCCCGGAAAGCGGGTCCGATGCAACTGGAATACTAAAATCAAAACAAGAGAGGCATGCGCTCAGACAATGATTCAGGCAGGCAGAAATGAACCCGCAGCAGTTAGTGAAAAATGAACACAGCCAATCCGGACAGACCAAGGAGGCTGCATAATTCACCATGCTGCCAAGTTTACCGCCCATGAACCAATCACATCCAAAAACATAATTGATAAGGCCATAGGACGCAAGCCAAACCAAACTTAGGAGGTAAACCCCAATTCCAATTAAGGGAATCAAAACAAGATGGTAGGAAATGACACGCCAAGGTTGGGACCAGGTAATTGAATAAGATTGGAAAACGGTTCCCATGGTATCTTCCTCATAGGTACCAACGATAGCCGGTGTGAAATGAAGTGAGACGATAAAAACAATAGCTGTGTAAATTGTAAATACGGAGCCAAAGAAATAAAAGAGATAGGGAACAGCAAACAAGAATTCACCCAAATAGGGTATCATGCCCATTAAAGCAAAAATGCCTGCAAATACAAGAAAGAAGGCGATAATGAGTAAAACAGCAATTGGCGTGAAAACAACTGGATGCCAATGTTTATAAACATATTTCCAAGCATCTCCAGCAGAGAAAAAATCATTCCCTTTCAACTGTTTCAGAGTAACGCGACTGACCGCTGTATATGCCATATAAACCGCTAAGAACCATGCTTCCAGTCCAATGAAATAAGTTACCCAAGCATACCATTCTGCCTCATGACCAAATAGGCAGGGATAAAGACCGTATTTGGAAAGTGCATCTGTAAATGCCATTCCAGCCATGCCTAAGGACAAATAGGAAAAAATCCAATACAGGATATAACCTGCCAAGTTGCCCACCACAAAGATCCAAATCTTCTTGCCGCTTAATGCAAGGCGAGGTGCACGAAAAATATCTCTGACGTCAAAATAAAAATCCATGGGACCCATA
>CEOQ01190061.1_pt1 | contig 10103 bp, 10 predicted proteins | sample 361351 | NCBI WGS metagenome assembly CEOQ01 (sample SAMEA2619907, study PRJEB7988) | marine metagenome | biome: marine biome (ENVO:00000447); feature: deep chlorophyll maximum layer (ENVO:xxxxxxxx); material: "saline water (ENVO:00002010), including plankton (ENVO:xxxxxxxx)" | depth 60 m | reverse complement strand
TAATAAGAAAAATAGATTAACTTCAGCTGCAGGTATAAATCTTGGAGCTATTGTTACTAGCACAAAAGGTATAGCAACACATAGAACACACATTAGAGGCACTATAATAAGGTCTTTTTCTACTAACAAAAAACTTTCAATAAAAAATAAAGCAAAAATAGTTACGAATAACTTGCCAATAACAGCTGCTGGAACTAAATTTTTAGATTTTGCAGATCTTATAGTAATAGCACCTACTGCTAAACCTATAGCGGTAATAAAACCTAAAATATCTCCATAAAAATTACCTAATTTAAGGGAATCAAAAAAGATATAAATTATAGCTAAAAAAGTAATAATTATTGAAATCCACGTTTTTCTATCAGGTGGCTCTTTTAAAAAAATTGCACCAAGAATTGCTGATAACATTGGTGCAGTAGCAATCATTACAAGTGTATTTGCTACATTAGTGTTTTGAATTGAAACTACAAAAGTAATATTTGTTAAACTAAATGTACCTATATAAATAAGTCCATGATAACCACTAGTAAAAAGAATTTTGAAAAAATTTAATTTATAAATTAAAAGCATTCCAATAAAAACAGTAAAAAATGGAATGATGCCTCTATAAAAGACTAATCCCCAAGTATCAATATTAGAAAGTCTTATAAATAAAGAATCTGGTGTAATAAACATTACTGCTACAAAAGCGAGTAAAGAGCCTTTTTGTTGATCTGTTAAATTATTCACAAAGTATTTATAAATTTAAAGTAAAGAATAAGGTTTTCTTGAAAAAATTTTTTTTACTAATGGTTTAAAAAACTCTAATGAAAAAGATTTGTAATTTGGATCAAATGAATTTTGGTCGTATTTTTCACAAAAATCTATAGTGTCTTGATAATATTTATGATCTTTATATTTATCTCTTTTGTTTTTATTTCCACCTAAATGATGAGCATAGTAAAACATTTGAAATTCTCCATGTTTTTCGATTATCCAGTGAGTTTTTTCTGTAACGTAAGGTTTAAGGATTGCAGCAGCAAATTCTGAATGATTCATAGGGGCTAATTCATCTCCAATATCATGAATTAAAGCAGCTACAATCATTTCTTCACTTTCACCATTTTTATACGCTCTAGTAGCACTTTGAAGAGAATGCTCTAATCTTGATACTTGATATCCCTCTAAAGTTTTAGTGAGTCCTGACATAAATTCCAATATTCTATCAGCGGTTTTATTAGCAAAATTTTTTTCATGTTTATCAAGAAAAAGATAATCTTCTTTAGTTCCATTTTTCATTTCTGTAAAAGTAACTTTTTTCATAATTTAATTATTTGATACAGTACTAAGTAAAGATAGTTGAGTAACTTTATTGTCTCCAAGTTCATCAATAGGCTCAACTGGATAATCACCTGTAAAATAATGATCAGTTAATTGAGGATAGCTTTCGCTGCGTTTATCAAAACCAATTGCACGATACATTCCGTCGATCGATAAAAATTTTAAAGATTTAGCTCCAATATATTTGCAAATTTCTTCATTTGATTTATTTGCAGATAATAGTTCTTTTTTAGTAGGGGTATCTACTCCATAAAAATCTGGATATTTAATTTCAGGACAAGCAATTCTTACATGCACTTCTTTTGCATTTGCATCATAAAGCATTTTTACAATTTTATAAGAGGTAGTTCCTCTAACAAGCGAGTCATCAATTAAGATAATCTTTTTATCTTTAATTGTTGTTTGGTTAGCGTTTAGTTTTAACTTTACTCCAAGACTTCTAATTTTTTGACTTGGTTCAATAAAAGTTCTCCCTACATAATGGTTTCTAATTAATCCATGTTCAAAGTTTTTACCTAAGTGTTGAGCAAATCCTAAAGCTGCAGCATTTCCACTATCAGGCACTGGTACAATTATATCTGCATCAATATCATTTTCTTTTGCAAGTTCTTTTCCTAAATTTTTTCTATGCTCATAAGCAGTTTTTTTATTTAAGATACTGTCAGGTCTTGAAAAATAAATATATTCAAAAACACAAGGTTTAATTTTTTTAGGAGGGAAAGGCTTAATACTTTCTAGTTTATTATCTTCTATTAAAATAATTTCTCCATTTTCAACTTCTCTTACAAATTTTGCACCGATGATATCTAATGCACAAGTTTCAGAAGTAAGTACATAACTATTTTTTAATTTTCCAATTACTAATGGTCTAATTCCAAATGGGTCTCTTACTCCAATCAAAGATTTTTGTGTAAGCATTACTAATGCATAACCACCTTGGATTTGAAAAATTGCATCAACAATTTTATCAATTGTTTTTACTCTTTTAGATTTAGCAATTAGTTGAACAATTGTCTCTGTGTCAGATGTAGTATAAAAAATTGCACCATCTTCAACGAGCTTATTTCTTAAATGGATTGAATTTGTTAAATTTCCATTATGAGCAACTCCGACTCCACCAGCGTTAGTATCTGCAAAGAAAGGCTGTATGTTTCTTAAAGTATTGCTGCCAGTTGTGCTATATCTGTTATGACCAATAGCATAATTTCCTTTAAGCTTTTTAAGTACTTTTTCTTTATTAAAGTTATCTCCAACTAACCCAAATCTCTTTTCAGAATAATAATTCTTTCCATCAAAAGTGACTATTCCACAACCCTCTTGACCTCTATGTTGTAAAGCATGAAGTCCTAGAGCTGTTAAGGCTGAAGCGTCTTCAGCATTGCTGATACCGAATATTCCACATTCTTCTTTTAATTTTGGATCAAAGTTCTTCAATTTTCTCTTTAGAATCTTGATATGTTTTTTCATCCGGGAATTCTTTCAAAAGATAATTACTACCTTTTTCTAGGTATGGAAAGACGAATGATTTGTCTAAATTTATTGGCCATTTATCATAGTTATACACGATATGGATACCAGAAAAGATACAAACCGAAATAATATATGCTCTTAAAAATCCAAAAAAGAATCCAAACATAGTATCTAAATTGCCAATACCAGTATATCGAATTGCTTTACTAATACCCTTGTTAATCATTAGTATTAAAAATATTACAAAAATAAAAATTGTAATTCCAAGTCCAACATCAAGTATATATTCATTATCGATTATATTTTCTAAATAAGGTTTTATTTTAGGGAATAATATCAATGTAATTATATATGCAAACAGCCATTTTGCCATTGATAAAATACTTAAGACAAAACCTTTTTTGTAACATTTAATTAAAGATAGAATAGTGATGATTAAATAGATTAAATCAATAATAGAGGCAGATTGATAGAAATCTGCTAGAAAATTTAACATTAATTATTTCCCAAATGGTTTTATTAGTAATATTAAAGTTGGGAGAAGGGTTAAAACAGATAACATTGCTAATAACATTGCTAAACCGGTAAATATTCCAAAATAAATTGTTGGAATAAATTTAGATAAAACTAAAATTGAAAAACCAAATACAATTGTAATAGATGTATTTAAAATAGCTTTACCAACAGTTGAGTGACAAGTTTTTAAAGTTTTTTTGTAGTCTTTAAGATTGTTAAACTCTTCTTTAAAACGATAGATGTAGTGGATGCTATTATCAACTGCTATTCCAATTGTAATTGCCGCAATAGTTATTGTCATCATATCTAATGGAATTTCCAATATACCTATTATTCCTAAAATGAAAAAAGCCGCAATAAAGTTAGGAACTACCCCTATTAAAGATAATTTGATATTTTTAAATAGAATTACAAACATTAAAAAAATACCAATCATCACTAAACCTAAAGTTAGAATTTGTGATTTAAATAAGCTTTGTAATAAATTATTAAACAATATGAGCACTCCTGCTAATTTATAACGATTCTTTTCTAAGCCTAATTCATTTTCCAAATCATAATTAATTTTATTTATTAAATCGTTTCTTTTTAAGTTTTCTTGTGAATCTATAATTCTTAAACTAATTCTTGCTTCATTATCTTTAATTGAGATGTAGGGGTCAATAATTTGAGTTTTAATATTTTCTGGAACTTTAGAATATAAAACTCCCATTTCTAGAGTACCTAGTGGCTTATTATTATTTAATTGAGTAGCAACATCTATAATTGAAGAAAAAGATAATACTTTTCCGATTTGTGGAAGATTATCTAAGTAATTATGAACATTTGCAATAGTATCTATTTTATCTTTTGTAAACCAATATTTTTCATCATTTTGTTCTTCATCATCCCAGTCATCGAAATCATCATCTTCCTTCGTTTCTTTTTTTTTTGATTCAGGGAATTTTAATATAACTTCAAGTGGAGTTGTACCACCTAGTTTTTCATCAATAAGTTTCATACCTTTATAAATTTCGGTTTTTTTGCTAAAATAATTTATAAAGCTATTCTCTACTTCTAATTTGCTGATACCAAATATACTTAATCCTATTACAATAATCGTAATAATAAATATTTGTTTTTGTTGATTTAAAGAAAAATTTCTTAAAAATGATGTAATCTTAGAATCCTCTTCTTCTTTTACTATTATATTTTTTGCTGGTGTAAAATTTAATAAAGTTGGTAGAAGAGTAAAAGTTATTGTGAAAGAAGTAATTAATCCTAGTGTCATCATCCAACCAAAATCAATGATTGGTTTAATTTCACTAAATATTAAAGATAAAAAAGCAATTACAGTTGTTAAGACTGTATAAAGAATTGGCCAAAACATTTTTCTAGTTGTTAACGTTAAAATTTCAATAATATTTTTATTAGGATGAGATTTTCTAAGTTGTAAAAATCTTGTGCTCATGTGAATGTTCATTGCCATAGTTAAAATTAACATTAAAGCAATAAAGTTTGATGAAATTACAGTTACCTTCCATCCAAGCAATCCAAGTAAACCCATCATAATGACAACTGAAAAAAAACAACTACTAATTGGCACAATAATCCAAATTAATTTTTTAAATACAAACCAAAGTGTTGCAACTATGAAAGCTAAAACTCCTAAACCAAAAACAATAATGTCACTTTTTATAAAAGTCATCATATCATCAGCAATCATTGGGATTCCACCTAAATAGATTTTTCCAATGTCTTCATAACTTTTTATTACATCTCTAATTTCTAAAATATTTTCATGATTTTGTTTTTTAATTTGATCTCGATACTGTTCAATTTCTTCTTTAGATTTATTTTCAATGTCTTTTAACTTAGGATTTTTTTTTATATTGATTATGATTCCACTTGTTTTAGCATCCTCGCTAATGACAAAATTTCTAAAAACAGGACTATTTAAAATTTCTTTAAAACCTCTTTCTCTATCTACATCTTCATCTTTTAATGTTTTAAATCCTTTTAATCTCTCTTGAATAGGTAAATCTGAATTGTTCAATAGAGGAATATCTAAAACAGTGATTACACTATATACCCAATCTAAACTTTGAATTTTATATTTTAAACTTAAAAGGTTATTTATAGATGTATCTGTTATCATTCCTTCATTAGGAGTATAAGTAAGAATTAAAAATTCTTTTGAACCATACCTTTCATTGATTTCTCTTAAATATTCAAGATCAGGGTCACCTTCGATTAATAATGTTTCTGATGATGCATCTAATCTAAAATCTTTTGAAAAATAACCAAAACTAAGTAGCGCAACTAACAATATTAATAAAATAGACTTGGGGTTTTTTAAAACTAAATTTTGATATAATTGAGCAATCATAAGCTCTTTTATATTTGAATTTAATTAATTTGAGTATCTTTAAATTTCGTAAATCTTTCCTCAAACTCTAGTGTTAATTTACCAATTGGGCCGTGGCGTTGTTTACCAATTATAATTTCTGCTAAATGAGCAACTTCATTCATTTTGGCTTGCCATTCAGCATGTTCTACAGTTGCTTCTCTTGGTTCTTTTCTTTGTAAGTAATAACCTTCTCTATATACAAACATTACAACATCCGCATCTTGTTCGATTGACCCTGATTCTCTTAAATCTGCTAATTGAGGTTTATGATCATCTCGTTGTTCTACTTGTCTTGATAACTGAGATAAAGCAACAACTGGAACACCTAGCTCTTTAGCAATTGCTTTTAATCCTTGAGTAATTTGAGAGATTTCTTGAACCCTGCCATCTTTATTTGATGTTACTCCTCTCATTAACTGTATGTAATCAACAACTATCATTTCAAGACCATGTAATCTCTTAATTCTTCTTGCTCTATTACTCATTGCTGCAATACTAATAGCAGGTGTTTCATCTATAAATAATGGAAGTTCAGCAATATTCTTTGAAGTTTCTAAGAACTGATCAAATTGTTCATCTGAAATTCTTCCACGTCTAATATCGTTTGAGCCAATTCTTGCCTGTTCCGATAATATTCTTGTAGATAATTGTTCTGAAGACATTTCTAATGAAAAGAAAGCAATAGAAGATTTTTTGCCATTATCTTGGATATTTTTTGCTGCATTAAATGCTATATTAGTTGCTAAAGATGTTTTACCCATAGAAGGACGACCTGCAATAATTATTAAGTCTGATTGATGAAATCCTCCAAGTTTATCATCTAGGTCTCTAAGCCCTGTAGGAACCCCAACAATACCTCCCTCATTTTTATAAGCAGCAGATGCCATTTCTATTGTTTGTTTCATAGCATCATCAAATTTTACCAATGAGGAGTTAAAAGATCCTTTTTCAGCTAAATCAAATAATAATCTTTCTGAGTTTTCTATAATATTTTGACCATTGGTATCTAAATCATTTATTTTAGCACTATCAATTGTTTGTTCTGAAATTTTGATTAATTCTCGTCTAACAAACATATCATAAATAATTTTAGAATATTCAATTGTTTGTCTAATTGATGTAGAAAATTTTGTTATTTTAACTAAGTAATCTGGAACATTTAAGTCATCTTTTTCGTCTTCAAAATAATTTTTTAAAGTTATAGGATTAGCTAGCATTCCTTTATAAATTAGACTTTCAACAGCATTGTAGATTTTTTGATGCATTGGATCATAAAAGTTTGAACTTGAAATAATTGTACTTATTTCATCAAAGATTTCATTTGTTACTAATATTGAACCAATCACAGCCTGTTCAGCTTCGATATTATTAGGTAATTCTTTAAATTTATCTTTGACGATGCTTAAATTGTTTTCCATAAAAATAATTTATATAAAAATTATTTTTAAGAAATTTAAAAAAAGTCTTGTGGATGAAATTGTATAATTACTGAATTGTTTCTGCTGATTTAACATTAATTATAATCTCAGCATCAACTTCAGAGTGTAAAAAAATTTTTACTTTAAATTTTCCGATAGATTTTATTTCTTGAACTGGTTGTATCATCGAAGGTTTAATTTTAATTTTTTCAGATTCTTGAATTAATTTTGAAATTTCAGTTGGTTTCACTGATCCATACAGTTCATTATTTTCAGTGCTTAATTTTTTGACTATATATTGTTTTTTGTTAATTTGTTCAGAGATTTTTTTAGCGGCTTGTTTTTTTTCGTTATCTTTTTTTGAAAGTTCAGATTTAATTTTTTCTACTTCTTTTATATTTTCTTTAGAAGCATAAAGTGCTTTTTTATTTGCAATTAAAAAGTTTCTTGCAAAACCCCTTTTAACATCAATAACTTCACCAATTGATCCTATTCTGTTAATATTTTCTAATAAAATAACTTTCATTTTATAATAAGGCTAAATTTCTAGCCCTTTTAATTGATAAAGCTAATTCTCTTTGTTTTTTTTGACTTACATTTGTAATTCTCGAAGGTAAGATTTTTCCATTTTCAGAAATATATCTTTTAAGAAGCTTTATATTTTTGTAATCTACTTTTGGAGCACCTTTAACTGACAAAGGACAGTTTTTTTTAAATTTATATTTATTAGGTTGAAATATACTTAGTTTTGCAAAATTACTTTGTTTTCCTTTTTTATTTCCACTTTGTCTTTTTGGCATAATTAATTAGTTATTTTTTCTTTTTTTTCAGATTTTTCGCCTTCTTCTTTTTTTGCAAAGTAATTTGTTTCTAAATCAAAATCTTTAACTTTTACAGTTAAATATCTTAGTAATTTTTTATCGATTGCTTCATTTTTTTCTAATTCTTCTATTACATTTCCTTTACCTTTAATTTTGAAATGAATGTAACTACCTTTTTTATTTTTTTTAATTAAATATGCTAAGTTTAATAGGCCCCAGTTTTCAGTTTTAACAACTTGGCCATCATTTTTTAGAACAATTTTAGAATATTTTTCAGTTAACTGCTTAAGTTCACTTGGAGAGGCATCTTGTCTAGCAATAATTGTGTGTTCGTATAAATTCATTTAAATTCTTTAATAAAACGTGAGGATATACTATTATAAGTCTTCAATTACAATAGTAAAAAGGACATTAATTAAATAGTTTTTATATGTTTTCATTAATTTTTCCTGGTCAGGGTTCTCAAATTGTAGGGATGGGAAAAGAGTTTTATGAAAAGTATGATCTTGTAAAAACTTTATTTAAAGAGGCAGATGAAGCTTTAAATTTATCAATATCAAAGATTATTTTAGAAGGACCAAAAGAAAAGCTGGATCTTACAGCTAATACACAACCTGCAATTTTTTTAATTAGTTATTCAATATTTCATGTTGTTAAAAAAGAATTCAATATTGATCTTCATCAGGCAAAATATTTTGCTGGGCATTCATTAGGAGAGTATTCAGCAATAGCGTGTGCAAATTATTTAGATTTTAAAGAAACTATACAAATACTAAAAAAAAGAGGCGAAGCCATGCAAAATGCCGTACCAAAAGGTGAAGGTGGAATGCTAGTTGTTTTGGGCACTACAGTAAAAAATGTTGAAAAAATTTTAAATGATAATAAAAATGATTTTGTAGCTGAAATAGCAAATGATAATTCAGAAGGGCAAACAGTATTAAGTGGCAAGAATCAAGATTTAGAGAAGTTAAGTTCATTTTTTAAAGAAAATAAAATTAAAAATATTAAACTTCCTGTCAGTGCACCTTTTCACTGTAGTTTAATGAAAAAAGCTACAGAAATAATGAGCACAGAGTTAAAAAAACTAAATTTTAAAAAAGGAAAGAATGTTTTAATATCAAATATAACAGCAGATGAAATTTTCAATGCAGATGAATTAAAAAACTTATTAATTAAACAAATTGAAAATAAAGTACGTTGGAGAGAAAGCATTATTAATATGATGAATAAAGGAGTTAATCATTTTATAGAAATTGGACCAGGAAAAGTTTTATCAGGATTAATAAAAAGAATTAATAAAGAGGTAATTGTAAGTTCAATTAACAACGAAGAGGATATTAAAAATATTAAGATATGAAGGATTTAAAGAAAAAAAATATAATTGTAACAGGTGCATCAGGAGGAATTGGAAGCTCTATAATTAAAAAATTAATTGAATGTGAAGCTAATATTTTAGCATCAGGAACAAAAATTGAAAAACTTGAACAGCTTAAAAGTAAATTTAATAATATTAAAATATTAAAATTTGATATATCTCAAAGTGATAAAATAGAAAAATTTATTGATAATGCCTCAAATCAACTAGGAGGCTTAGATTGTATAGTAAATAATGCTGGAATTACTCAAGATAATTTAGCAATTAGAATGAGTTTAGAAGAATGGAAAAAAGTAATTGACATAAATTTAACCGCAACTTTTTTAATAAGTAAATTTGCAATTAAAAAGATGTTGAAAAATAAAAAAGGAAAAATTATAAATATTACATCGGTAGTTGGTCACACTGGTAATTTGGGTCAATCTAACTATACAGCTTCTAAAGCTGGAATTATTGCAATGTCTAAGAGTCTTGCGATAGAATATGCAAAAAAAAATATAAATGTGAATTGTATTTCACCAGGATTTATTAAAACTGCCATGACTGATAAAATAGATGAGAAATTTAAAGAAATTATTATTTCAAAAATACCTTCAGCGAGATTGGGGGAACCAGAAGATATCGCAAATGCAGTCCTTTTTTTAGCATCGGCTCAATCAGATTATATAAATGGTGAAACTTTACATGTTAATGGTGGCATGTATATGGCTTGACAATCAAAGTAATTAAACTATTAACAAATTTAGAACAAAAGGATCAATATGTCAGAAGATGTTTCAAGCAAAGTAAAAAAA
>CEOQ01035086.1_pt1 | contig 10109 bp, 13 predicted proteins | sample 361351 | NCBI WGS metagenome assembly CEOQ01 (sample SAMEA2619907, study PRJEB7988) | marine metagenome | biome: marine biome (ENVO:00000447); feature: deep chlorophyll maximum layer (ENVO:xxxxxxxx); material: "saline water (ENVO:00002010), including plankton (ENVO:xxxxxxxx)" | depth 60 m | reverse complement strand
AAGTACAGCAAAAAAAGTTCGTAAAATTGAAAAGAGAAATGTAATTGCGGGTTTTGCTGGATCAACAGCTGATGCTTTAACTTTATTTGAAAGATTAGAAGCTAAGTTAGAAAAACACGCAGGTAACCTTACAAGAGCCGCTGTTGAATTGGCAAAAGATTGGCGTACCGACAAATATCTTAGAAGATTAGAAGCTTTAATGGCTATTGCTGATAAAGAAAAAAGTTTTATAATTTCTGGGACAGGAGACGTCCTTGAGCCAGAAGAAGGAATTATAGGTATTGGTTCAGGCGGCAACTATGCTTTAGCAGCAGCAAAAGTATTAATGAGTTCTAAAATGACGGCTGAAGAAATTGCAAAAAAATCTATAGAAGTTGCTTCTGAAATTTGTGTATTTACAAATAAAAATATATCGATGGAAAAAATTAATTAAATGAAGCAAAAAACAAACATAACAACACTGCGCTCAAAAGAAACTCCAAAAGAAAATGATGATAAATCGGTTGTTTCATCTTTATCACCAAGAGAAATTGTTTCTGAATTAGACCGTTTTGTAATTGGACAAAATGCGGCCAAAAGAGCTGTGGCAATTGCTCTTAGAAATAGATGGAGAAGACAAGCATTAAAAGGGGAAATGAAAGATGAAGTTTTGCCAAAAAATATTCTTATGATTGGTCCAACGGGAGTTGGTAAAACCGAAATATCAAGAAGACTATCAAAATTAGCTGAGGCTCCTTTTATAAAAGTAGAAGCCACAAGATTTACTGAAGTTGGTTATGTTGGTAGGGATGTTGAGCAAATTATTAGAGATTTGTTAGAAATTTCAATTGCTATTGAAAAAGAAAGAATGAAAAAAGAAGTTTATGCTAAAGCTCAACAGGCTGCTGAAGAACGTGTATTAAACGCATTAGTAGGAAATAAAGCAAGCGTTGCGACCAAAGAAAGTTTTAGAAAAAGACTTAGAAACGGAGATTTGGATAAAAATGAAATAGAAATAGAAATTAATGAAAATCAAAACATGCCAAGCTTTGAAATACCCGGAATGCCAGGCGCAAATGTAGGAATGATAAATATTTCTGAAATGCTGGGCAAGTCGACAAAAAAAGGAAAAAAGAAAAAAATGACAGTAAAAGAATCTCACGAAATATTAATTGCTGAAGAATCAGACAAAATGATCGAACAAGATAAAATTATTAAATCAGCAAAAATTTCAACTGAAAATAATGGAATTGTTTTTTTGGACGAAATAGACAAAGTCTCTGCCAGAGGAGATCGAATAGGTGGGGATGTTTCGCGAGAAGGTGTGCAAAGAGATTTGTTGCCTTTAATAGAAGGAACTACAGTGAGCACAAAGCATGGTCCTATAAAAACAGATCATATATTGTTTATTGCTTCAGGTGCATTCCAACTTGCAAAACCTTCTGACTTATTACCAGAATTACAAGGTAGATTACCAATAAGAGTAGAACTTAGTGCTTTAACTAGTAATGACTTTAGAAGAATTTTAGAAGAACCTGATAACAGTTTAATAAAACAATACAAAGCTCTTTTGGAAACTGAAAAAGTTAATCTTGAATTCACAAAAGACGGGATAGAAACAATTGCTAAATTAGCAACAGAAATTAATTCAAGTATAGAGAATATTGGAGCAAGAAGATTGCATACAATAATTGAAAGAGTTTTAGATGAAATCAGCTTCACCGCAACTGATAGGGGCGGAGAAAAAGTAATTATAAATAAAGATTATGTAACAAAAAATCTTGGAGAATTAGCTAAAGATACCGATCTATCAAAATTTATTTTATAATTTTTATTTAAAAATCTATTTTTCTTTTAAACATGGGCATTTAATATATCTATTTAAACATATTTCAGGCGACACAAAATGACTCCTTGTTTCTTCTTTCAAAACTAGTTCTGTAAGTCCTTTTATAAAATTCTCTTCAACTCCTAGTGCTGGTACTCTTTTATAAAAGCTGCATCCATTTTTTTCCGCTAATTTTTTATATTCAATATCTAATTCTACTAATGTTTCTGAGTGTTCTGAAACAAAGGCTACAGGAACTATAACAATGCCTTTTTTTTCTCGTGAATATTTAATAATTACTTCATCCGTGGATGGACCTATCCATTTTAGGGGGCCGACACGACTTTGGTAGCTTATTATATAATCTAAATTTTCGTTTGATAGCTTGGACATTATTTCTTTAACGGTTTCTTCCACTTGATACTGGTAAGGATCTCCTTTTTTTATTTTGTTTTCAGGCAAACCATGAGCTGAAAAAAGTAGTTTAAAATTTTTGTTTTCTATATTTTTGAGTGTTTTTTTTATAAGACTAACGTGAGATAATATAAAATTACTTTCATTGGGGTAGCAACAAATTATTTTAGTTTTAACATTATAATTTTCCTTTTTACATAAATTGTTCCATTCATTAATAGAAGAGCCTGACGTTGACGCTGAGTATTGAGGATAAAGAGGCAAAAGTATTATTTCATCAGGATTAAATTCTTTAACTTTCTGAATTACATCAAAGGCGCGTGGATGCCAGCACCTCATAACCACAAAACATTTGTACATCCCTTTTTTTAACAAATTATGTTCTAAACTCTCTGCTTGCTTTTGTGTTAATTCAAGAATTGGTGATTTGTTTCCAATTTCTCTATAAATATTTTTTGCAATAGGTGCTCTTTTTTTAGAAATAAATTTTGCTAAAGGATATCTGATTATGGAAGGAATATTAATTATTGCAGGATCATTAAAAAGATTAAAGAGGAATGGCTCAACATTCTCTAGCTTATCTGGCCCTCCTAGATTGAATAGAATTACCGCTTTTCTCATATTATTTTTTTTCTCTGACAAGCTTAATTAGATATTCTATTGTTTCTGGTTTTGTTTCTGGTAAAACTCCGTGACCCAAATTAAATATATAAGGGTAGCCTTTAAAAATATTAAGATAATTTTCCACGTTTTTTTTTATTTTTTCTTTATCTGTTAGTAATATTTTTGGATCTAGTCCACCTTGTATTGGAATTCCATTTACTTTTTCTTTTATCCATTTTGGATCCACCTCATAATCAATACTAATGCAATCGGGTTTAACGGTTAAGCAAAAATCAATGTAATTTTCTCCAATTCCTTTTGGGAAACAAATCACGGGTACTTTCTTTGATTTTATATGCTCCACAATTTTTAAAATTGGTATGTAACAATAGTTAGGTAATTCATTTTTTGGTAACAATCCGGCCCAAGAATCAAAAATTTGAATTATATTAGCCCCGGCTTCAATTTGTTTATCTATGTGTAAACATATAATTTCTTCTATTTTTTTTAATAATCTATTTACTAAAAATTTGTCTTTATTAATTTCATTAAAATTAAAATTATTTTTTGGAGATTTTTTATTCAACATATACAATAATAAAGTCCAGGGAGCTCCAACAAATCCTATAAGATTTTTTCCTTTTAAATTATTTTTTACTTTTTCTATCCCCTTATAAACTGGAAGTATTTTTTTAACGAAGTCTACAGGGTCTGTATTGATTAAATTATTAAGATTTATATTATTTAATATTGGTCCAAAACCTTTTTTAAATTCCACTTTTTGTCCAAGACCATAAGGTATCATTAAAATATCTGAAAAAATTATAGCTGCATCAATATCAAATCTTTTTACTGGTTGGAGCGTTATTTCGTTAACGAGGTCAGGATTTAAACATAGTTTAATAAAATCTGGATTTTTTTTTCTTATCTCTCTGAATTCTGGTAGATACCTACCAGCTTGTCTCATAAACCATATAGGTGTATATGAATTTTCTTTTTTTTCGATACAATCTCTTAATATATCTTTCATTAATATATAGTATAAATAAGTTAATAGTATTATTAGTGTATGTTAATAATGGTATTAATTAGTTGTGTACAGTTTATCCATAAAACCTGTTATTAATATATATTATAACCAATTGATTTAATTGAATATGTTACATTTTGTTAATTTTTATAATAATTTGTTTATATTTTATTAACGTACATAAGATGTTTAATTTATTGTTAGTTTTTCTTAACAATATTGTTAATTTTAAAAATAAAATAAATATTCAGTATAATTAAAAGTTTATTAACAATATTATGAACAAAATATACCAAGTTTATCAAGTATCAGATTCAACCGGAGAAACGTTAGATAGAATATTTTTAGCTATAAAAGCACAATTTTCTAATTTTAATTGTAAAACAATCCATTATTCTTTTACAAGAACTGAAAATCAAATTGATAAGATTATATCTAACTGCAAGTCAGTAGATAATGTTATAATTTTATATACTATAGTTGAGAACAAGTTAGCTGATTATTTAATAAAAAAGTGTGAAAAAAATAATATTCCTTGCTTTGAAGTTTTGGGAAATTTAATTTCTAACTTTTCAAAATTATTAAAACAAGAAGCCAGCAGGAAACCAAGCGGCCAACATGCTTTAGATCAAGAATATTACAAAAGAATCGAAGCGATACGATTCACGATGTCCCATGACGATGGAAAGATTGTATCTGATTTAGGAAATTCTGATATAATTTTAGTTGGCGTAAGTAGAACAAGTAAAACACCAACCTCAATATATTTAGCCAATCGAGGATACAAAACATCAAACATACCTATTATTCCCAACAAAAGTTTACCCAGCCAACTAACTGAAAAAATTAATAAAAAGATTTGTGTTATAGGACTTGTTTGTGATCCTTCGAGATTATCTGACGTAAGAAGAAATAGAATCCAATCTTTACACGAGGATAGACCTGGTGAATATATAGATGAAAAAAAAATTATTATTGAACTAGAAAATTCAAAAAAACTATTTAAAAAAAATAACTGGCCCATTATAGATGTTACTAGAAAATCAGTTGAAGAGACTGCGGCCTCAATAATAAAGATATTTGATATATTACAAACCCAATGAAAGAAAAAATAATACTTGCATCGAGAAGTAATGTAAGAAAAAAAATATTAGAAGATAATAATATAGAATGTGATGTCATACCTGCCGACATAGATGAAGATGAAGTTAAAAATTCTTTAATAGCTGAAGGAGCTAACCCATTATTGATTTCAAAAAATTTAGCCGAACTAAAATCCATCAAAATTAGTAAAAAAATTTCAAATAGAATTGTCCTAGGAGCAGACAGTGTTATTAACCTAGATGGAGTATTAATTTCAAAACCAAAAGATCGTGTAGAGGCACTAGAAATATTAAAGAAATTAAATGGAAAAAAACACAACCTAACAAGCTCGGTGTGCATTTCTAAAGACGGGTCTATGATTTGGAATTATACAGATTCTTCAACTCTAACCATGAAAAAACTATCTTCAGAACAACTTGAAAGTTATTTACGCAAAATAAAAGATGAATTCTTATATTCTTACGGTGTCTATCAAATAGAGGCTGAGGGAAGGTCGCTTTTTTTAAAAATAGAAGGGGATGAAAATACAATTATGGGCTTGCCAGTTAAACAAATAAAAGATTATTTAAGCAAATTAAAATGAAAAAATTTTTAGTTATAGGAAATCCAATAGAACACTCACTTTCTCCGACGCTCCATAATTATTGGTTTAAACAAAATAATATAGAAGCAGAGTATGAAAAAAAAAAATTATCAGAAAAAGATTTAAAAAATATAATTATCGATATAAGGAATGATAAAATTTCAGGCATAAATGTAACAGTGCCATTTAAAAAAATTATTATTCCCTTTTTAGATAAACTAACTGAAGAGGCAGCAAAAACTCAATCTGTAAATACAATATTTAAAGTCGACAATCAAATACACGGCCATAACACAGATTCAGGAGGCTTTGCCCGCTCCCTCGAGCAAACAAAATTTAAAATAAAAGGAAAAAAAGTTTTTATGCTCGGGGCTGGTGGTGTTGCTTCATCAATTATTTTTTCTCTGGAAGCTTTAGGAGTATCAAAAATATTTGTAAGTAATAGAACTAAACAAAAAGCAGAAGAGTTAAAAAAATTATTTGCAAAAATAGAAATTGTAGATTGGGGCAAGAAACCATCAGAATTTGATGCAGTTATAAATACCACTAGCATTGGTTTAAATAAGGGCGATAAAATAGAATTAGATTTTAGCGATTGTAAAAATAAACTTTTTTATGATTTGATATATAATCCTCCGCGAACCAAATTTATAGAAGATGCGGGAAAATTTAGAAATAATACTCAAAATGGTTTAGAAATGTTTATTTACCAAGCACAAGAGTCATTCGAAATATGGCACGGTTTTGCACCAGAAATAAATAAAAAAATATATACGATGTTAAATAAATGATCAAAATAGCAGTTGTGGGAGATATAGGTTCTGGGAAAAGTTATGTGGCTAAGCAATTCGGATATCCAGTTTTCAATGCTGATATAGAGGTTGCAAAATTGTATAAAAAAAGCAGAAAATGTTATGCAAAGATTAAAAAAACATTACCTAATTATATAAATTCTTTTCCCATTAAAAAAAGTGAGCTTACTCGCGCACTGATAGCGAATAAAAAAAATTTAAAAAAAATTATTAAAATTATTCACCCAGAAGTAAGAAAAAAAATGAATAATTTTTTGAATAAAAATAAAAATAAAAAAATAGTTATTTTGGATATTCCACTATTAATGGAAAATAAAATCAATAAGAAGAGCGATATTATAGTTTTTGTAGATGCAAAAAAAAAAGATATAAACAAAAGACTTAATAAAAGAGGAAATTTTAACCCAAAAATTGTAAACATGTTAAAAAAATTTCAACTTCCTGTGGAACTAAAAAAGAGAAAATCAAACTTTATAATAAAAAATAATTTTAAGAGCAATTCACTTAAAAAAAATGTTAAAAAAGTAATAGAAAAGGTTTTATCAAATGCTTGAAGTAATCTTAGATACTGAAACCACAGGAATATCAACAACGGAGAATCACAAAATTGTTGAAATAGGATGTATCGAACTTAATGAACAAATTCCAACAGGTAAAATATTCCATAAATATTTAAATCCCAAAAGGCCAGTATCAAGTGAGGCTTATAAAATACATGGTTATTCTGATAGTTTTTTATCTGACAAAGAAACTTTCACAGAAATTGCGGACAAGTTCCTAGAGTTTATTAAAGATAAAAAATTAATAATTCACAATGCTTCTTTTGATTTATCTTTTTTAAATTATGAACTGAGGTTAGTTAATCTAAGTACGATTGATAAAAAAAATGTAATTGATACTCTAGAATTAGCAAGACAAAAATACCCAGGCTCACAAAATTCACTAGATGCTCTTTGTAAAAGATTTAATATAGATAATTCAAAAAGAAAAAAGCATACTGCATTAATAGACTGTAACTTACTCAAAGAAGTTTATATAAATTTATTGGACCAAAAAGAACCAAAACTAGATTTAAAAAATTCTGAAAATATTACCTTTGCATACAATAAGAAGGACGCGCATGAAACAAAGAGGCATAGTAGAAAAATAATAAAGCCAAGCGGTGAAGAATTAAAACTTCATGAAAAATTTTTAAACACACAACTAAAAAAAAATTATCATACTTAATTTTTTTTCTTTTGATTGAACATTTTTTCGAAATCCACATCTTTTGCTATACTAATATTTTTGATCCCAGCCTGTTTGAACAAATAAATAAAGGTTTCATATAAAACAGGATAAGTTTCAGCAGGAACTTTTACCAGTATAATTTTTTCTAATTCTGCTTTTTTGTCTTTAAAACTTTCTCCAAGTGATACTAGAGCTGTCATATTAATTTCTGTTAACATTTTATGTTTCAAGTCTTCGCTAGGGATTAATTTTAAAATTGTATTAACCTCGATTATGTTATCTTTAAAAGGTTGGCTTTTAATATCAAAATTTAATTTATATTTTGTAAGCTCTTTTTCCAGCATAACAAAGGTTTGAGCATTTGGTATCTCAAACGAAATATCTTTTATAAATTTTGATATAATTTTGTAACTCATTTAATTATTTTTTTCATTATTATGGTCATGTTTATCTTCTTCAAATTCTCCTTCAATAAAACTACTACTTGTTTTTTTTTTATTAATTTTTGATGATATTAATTTTATAAAAATTTTTCTTGTGAATGGTATAATAAGTAAAAAACCGAGTACATCTGTTAGAAATCCAGGAATTATAAGTAACAGTGCGGCGAAAGCTAAAGCAGCACCTGATATAATTTCATAAATTGGAATTTCGTTTTTTATAATTTGACCAAGGCCAGATCGCATTGCATTTAAACCTTCTAGTTTTGCAAAATAAATACCCGTTATGGCAGTGAAAAAAATTAAAAATATAGTATTAAAGGCACCAATTATTCCTCCAATTTTTATCATTAGATAAATTTCAATAAGTGGAATTCCGATTATAAATAGGAGCACAGCGTTCATTTGTCTGATTATTTGTGTTTGCATAGTATATCATTTAGGTATTATAATCAAAAAATCATATGAGTAATCAATTTGGTTTTATAGATATTATTTTATTAGCTATGTTTGCAGGCTTTATAATTCTGCGCTTAAGAAATATTTTGGGACGAAGAACAGGACATCAAGGAAAAACCGTTAGAAAATTTTATCCAAGAGGAATGGAAATATTAAAAGATATTGAAAATAATGAAGCAATAAAATCGGGCAATGTAGATGAACAGGCTAAAAAACAATTTTTAAAAGGAGCAGAAATTGCTTATGAACAAATCATAACTTCTTTTGCTAAAGGTGATAAAAAAAAATTAAAAACTTTACTAGATAAAAACTTGTTTAATCGATTTGCAGAAGTAATAGATGAAAGGAAAAAAAAGGAAATTAAATCGGAAACTACCTTTATAGGAATTAAGTCTGCAAAAATTTTAGAGTTTAAAAAAATTGAAAATATTTATAAAGTTACAGTAAACTTTGTAAGTGAAATAATCACTTGCGTAAAAGATAAAAACAACCAAATTGTAGAAGGTAATCCAGATACCATTAAAACAGTTAATGATGTTTGGGCTTTTTCGAAAAATATGTGGAGCCAAGATCCAACTTGGTACCTGGTAGATACTTCAAATACTAAATAGTGAAAAAAAAATATTCTGTTTCTTCAAAAGATAAAAATGACTGGGAATCATTTATTAAAGATATGGGGAAAATAGAAAATAAAGATTTTAATATAGATGAACAACAAAATGTAAATGACAAAGTAAAAAGATTGGATTTGCATGGGGTTACTTTGAATGAGGCTAACAAAATAGTAAAAAAATTTATTATAGATTCAGCTAATCTTGGTGTTAAAAAAATTATAATAATAACCGGCAAAGGATCAAGATCAAAAGTCTATGATGATCCTTACCGTTCTAAAGAAATGAGTGTTTTAAAAAATTCTGTTCCAGAATTTATAAGTACTGATAAAGATTTAAAAGAAAAAATAATTAAAATAACCAAAGCGGAAGTGAGAGATGGAGGGGAAGGAGCTTTCTATATTTTTTTAAAATGAAGGAGTTAGTGCTGAATGAAAAAAACTATTTTAAAAGATGATAACGGAAAATCGCTCGAAGTTGATTTGGAAGAATTTATCGAGCATTTAAATAAATTTCATAGAGCAGAAACGAGCATCCATACTCAAAGCGGATGTTCATTTACAGTGGACGATGAATTTAGAATAAAAATTAAAAAACTATATGAAAAATGAGCTTGTTAAATGCAAAACAACTTAACAATTATTACGATAATGGGTTTATTGCGCCTATAGATATTTTATCATTAGAAGAAACTGAAGAAATTAAGAAAGAGATAGAATACATAGAAAAAAAATGGCCAGAGGAGTTAGTTGGATTGGGCAGAAATAATATACATTACATCTCACCTATCTTTGATCAAGTTTGTCATAACTCTAAAATTTTAGATGCGGTAGAAAGTATTATTGGTGAAGATATTTTAGTTGGTGGAACAACATTATTTATAAAAGATCCAGACAACAAAGGTTTTGTAAGCTGGCACCAAGACGCAAAGTATATTGGTTTTGAACCTTATAACTGGGTGACTGCTTGGTTAGCAATTACAGATGCTAATGAAGAAAACGGATGTATGAGAATGT
>CEOQ01022748.1_pt1 | contig 10112 bp, 7 predicted proteins | sample 361351 | NCBI WGS metagenome assembly CEOQ01 (sample SAMEA2619907, study PRJEB7988) | marine metagenome | biome: marine biome (ENVO:00000447); feature: deep chlorophyll maximum layer (ENVO:xxxxxxxx); material: "saline water (ENVO:00002010), including plankton (ENVO:xxxxxxxx)" | depth 60 m | reverse complement strand
CAACTGCCAACACAGAATGGGTTCCCAAAGCATTTCCACGGTACTCTCTGATAATCGCCACCGCTACCAGTGTAGTTGCGCCGCGAAATGGAGTATTGGGCCTTAGTCCCAGGACCCCAACCGATTCGCCAAGCGAACGCACCCCATACCAAAAAACGCCGGGTACGTCTAACTCGACTTCAGATGGAGCGACATCAGACTTCCGCGAAATCCCATCACACAAAGCCATCTGTATCTGTGTTGATTCCAAGAACTCGAGAGCTGGATCGTCATATATGGATACGTATTTACTCCTAGTCCATACTGGCATATCGAAACCTCAATTTAACCATCCACGGATTATATTTCCGGCATCAGCAATAGTGGCGTTTCCCATCTCCGCATCAGGGAGGATCCCGGCAAATTCATTGCCGTAGCGTGCATTGACAAATCTACTATCGAGAATCGTGAATACCCCTCTGTCGTTCTCTCCCCTGATCAATCTACCGAATCCTTGTCGAAATCGTAGAATCGCCTTGGGAAGCGAATATTCAATAAATGGATTGTCGAATTCATCGCTTCGAGCAGAATGTATAGGGTCAACTGGTGACGGAAAAGGCAGTCTCACCATGACTACCTGAGAAAGAGCTGGACCCGGAACGTCAACACCTTCCCACATTGCAGCCGTACCAAAAACAACCAAGTTTTCTTCATTGCGCAGTAATTGGGTGAGCCTGTCAGCCGAACCATCCAGACCTTGTGACTGTAATCGAATCCCTTCTGCATCTAGGCGACCTCTTAGGGCTTGAGTCGCTAGTTTCAGGGATGCGTAAGACGTAAATAGAACCATAGTTCGACCTTCTGCTGCGATCACACACTCGAGGATCGCCTCATGCAGCTGATCAGCATGCCCGGGGGCATTTGGTGCAGGAATATCTTTAAATGACAGCACTAGGCAATTATTTTGGTAGTCAAACGCGGCTGGCCAGTAATGTGTTTCTGCATCTGATATGCCCAATTGATTCAGAGTAAAGTCAAAACTCTGGGTGCCATCGAGGCCTGAATTACGAAGAGTAGCACTCGTGACAAGAACAGATTTTTTATCGGCAAATAATTCACGTCGAAGGAATTCGCCAGGATGCAGTGGTGCACATCGTATTCTTATATCTTTCTCTTTTCGTGCCAACCAGATTATGTCCTCAGCAGAATCGTCGATAAGTACCCGCTTAATATTCCCTGCCAGAAGCTCCAAATCAACCTGTTCCCGAGCTAGTCCGGCAATCAACTCGCCCAATTCATCAATACCTCCTCTAGCGGAACGTAGGGTATTACTGAGTACATCTAATTCACTGAGAAGAAAATTCAATATCGTCACCATATTAGTTCCAGATACTTGTACCTGTTCCCAATTATTTTGTACCTTCATACCCTTCGTGACGTAAAGGTCTGCAGGGGGATTTCCGCTGTCATCATCCTGCTGGTCCTGCAGGAAATTTGACAAGCTGGTCCTTAACTCCCGTAGGCGCTCGCTACTCAATTTCGCTGATTTCGTTAGGTTGTCTATTAAGGTGATATAGCCATCGGAATTTAATCTATGCGACGTAGCTATTTTCTCAAGGACAGAATGCTCCTTCTTCTTTCTGCGATCCGCTCTAGACAGTCTCTTTAGGATTTCATCAGCATCCCGGAGAGAAACTTCCGCTCCGAAATATTCGGTTGCAGCATCCTCGAGTCGATGTCCTTCATCGATGATGAGATGCTGAAACTCAGGTATTACTTGGTCACCAGTAGACGTGCTTGCAAGCAATAATGCGTGATTAACTACAATTACATGTGCCGATCTAGCCTGTGCGCGTATCCTGCTGACGAAGCAGTTACCGTCCTGGACATATTGGCATCTGCGTGCTGCACAGTCTGAGTCTTCGGCAGACACTGTATCCCAAATCTTTTCGTCCCGTGAAGTCAAATAAAGTTCGGACTTGTCACCTGTCTGCGTACCCTGTAGCCATAGCCCTATCCGCGCTAACACTAGTGCTTCGTTGCGATCGAGTCGAGATTGAGAGCCTCTGCTCCCATACCATCGGTCAAGACAAAGATAATTACCGCGGCCTTTGAGCATCTGGAAAGAATGACCGAATCGCTTCGGTTGATCGGAGAATAACTTTTCAACAAGAGCTGTCGCTGCTGGGATATCATCTTTTATAAGTTGTTCTTGTAAGTTTTTTGTGTGTGTTGAGATGACTACTTGCTCACCAGTCATCCAAGAATGCAATACCGCTGGAAGAACATAGGCTAGAGACTTGCCTGTGCCTGTACCTGCCTCAACCACAACCTCCCCGCCAGATACCAGATTGTCCATCACAGCATGGGACATGAGTTGTTGACTGGTACGAACATGGTAATTATCGATATGCAGATTCTGTTCCGCTGCGATCTCCCAGGCCTCATTCAAAGCGTCTGGAAATGGGGTCTCGGCCACGGTCTCATGCTGAGGCTTACTTGCGATTACACCAAGTCGAGCCTGTAACTCTAAGTAGGACTCAAGATTACTCGTGGTCTCTCCCTTCCGTGGAGTTAGAAAAGCCAACGGAGAGGAAAAACCTGATCGCGAAACGAACAACGCCAACTCGGAAAAGTCCTTATCTGACATGGCTTTCAGTTGATCAGCAAGCAGAAGAAAAATTTCCTTAGACGTTACAGCATCGTCCAAAGCACGATGACTCCTCCCCGTATCTACATTAAGAACACCAGCAAGAGCCCTTAGATTAAGTTTCTCCGCAGTAGGAAGTACCAGAGCACCTAATTCCCAAGTGTCAAAATACAGGTCTGATATCGATAATCCCTGGGCTCGCAAGAAGGAAATATCAAAGGTCACATTGTGCCCAACGAGCGGAACGGAACCCAGGAATATCTGCAGATCTTCTCGAATATCATCAAATGTAGGAGCTGATCGCAATTCTTCGTTCGTGATCCCCGTTAGGTCCGATATGAAATCTGAGATCTGACGATTCGGATTAACTAGAGTGGAAAATACTTCTTCATTTCCAAATTGATCAAATTTCACAGCACCGACTTCAATAATGAGCTCTGTGCCTGCATTAAGCCCCGTAGTCTCTAAATCAACCGCAACTAATTGATCGAAATTAAATCCAGTATCCGACATTAGTATGGTCTTCCCGAGTCTACCGATAAAGGATACCGCCTAATAGTTGGACTCGTCATAGGGTGGATTGAAACAAGAAAATTTACTCGCCGAGTCCTGCTGAACAGCAGTAAACTCTCCAGCGTGCAGAGCCTCCAGCAGTTGATCCGGTGATTCAATCGATTCCTTAAATCCAGTTGCAAAATAGCCAAGTCCACTATTCGAATGAGCGTCTGAGCCTCCAGTGCCGGAGACCCCCAAAATTCTAGCTACCTCAGCCGCGAATTCGTTTTCCCTCGGAGTATTAGCACCATTAGCGATTTCAAGGGTATGAGCTATCTTAAATACCGGCATGTTCGCTGCGGCTTCCTCTGGATTCATTTCGAAACTTTCACCTGTGCGCATAGCAGTCACTGGATCAAATAGTCGTCTGAAAGGATGAGCACTTATAAGATAGCCACCTACTTTGTCTAATTCTTCTCGCAGTTTTTCGGCACGCCTAATCCCAGGAAGGTACTCACGAAGACCGATAGCAATCATGTGTCCCAAATCCGTTGTGACTTCCATTCCAAAATTAAAGAAAAAATCTGGATACTCAGCACGAAGTGCCTCCTGCTGATGACGTTCCAGCACTTTGTCATGTTCCGCGAGATTCGCACCAGTAAGTCCGACCATCTTTCCCGTCGTCACAAGCTCTTCTTTAGACAACATAGAGTCAGAGGAATCGGGATTAGTATGCACATGGAGCTCGATTACAGCCGGCCAGTCTAGGACGTCACCGTGCTCTATCGTGGTCAAATCAATCACTGATATATTTGCCTAACCCTGAGTTTGGCATTCTGCCATTCCGTCAGCATAGAGTGCATTTAGCAAACGGGCTAGATACTAAGCAGTCCCCCACAAGTGGATCAGGCTGGAAATTGATAGAGTCATTACCGCGAGCACCAAACATGTTGAAACCATCGCCAGAAAGGCCAAGGACAGATTCCTCGTCAATGATGAAAATAGACCTGTAGCCACAACAAAGAACAGCATAAATACAGAGTAATTAACACTCATGTATCCATACTGATGGATGAGCACGGATGCGCCTATACCAATCAGGGAATTGCAGAGAACAAATATATTTGCTGCCACAACAAACTTCACAACAACAGAAACTTCGCTCGTTAACATTGGGATCGAGTACCGCCGTATGAAATAAAGGGATAGAAACGCCAATAATATAGCAAGACCAAATCCTGAGACCCATCCTGCAAGAATTGCCCCTAGAAGATCATTGTCAACCATGAGGATTGTCGTCCCCTATTCTCCCCATTTCACGTACTCAATCTCTGTTGATTCTGCGGCAGTCAGTGTTTGTGTCATGAAGCATTGAGCCCCCAGCTTTTGAAAATGCTCACGCAATAATTCAAATTCTGCGTCCGCCCGGAGAAATGTAAACACTGCTGGACCAGCTCCTGACAAATGCAGTTGGGTAGTACGTTCAAAATCATAACTCTCGAACTGACTCAAGACATTCGGATAAAGTCTCGAAAAAGTTGATTCAAAGCCATTAACAATATCAGCTGTTGCTGGAGGTGCCCCCCGCGCAAGACGTTGAGCAACTCGCCAGGAGTGTCGCCCGTCACTGAAATCACTAGTAGTCAGATTTTGAAACATAAGAGAGGTTTTATTTTTGATGTAAGGAACGATTGGCATCAATACGACTAGGTTCATAGACCAACCATCTGGTAACGGCGAGACCACCTCGCCACGTCCCGTACATCTTGCACATCCTCCGTACACAAAAAAAGGGATATCCGAACCTAGTTCACTCCCTAAATTCGCAATTTTATCCGGTGGCCAGTTGATATCCCAAAGAACATTGAGTCCTCGCAGAACTGCTGCGGCATCCGACGAACCCCCTCCTAGACCTGCCGAGAGTGGTATGCGTTTTTCCAGTTCGATATTGACATCAGGTCGCTTAATGCTGGCTCTGTCTGCAAGTAATGTCGCAGCTCTTAAGGCCAAATTGTCCGATTGGGCAATTTGATTCGTCCCAACTCCCAAAGTTTTGAGCCGAACACCCGAGTTCGTGGAGGTTTTAGTCAAAGTCACTGTATCGCTCAGAGAAATAGCGCTCATGACTGTGTCAATGTTGTGGAAACCGTCCGATCGCTTGTTCACTACTTCAAGCGCTATATTTATTTTAGCTGGTGCTATAGTCTTCACCTTTGTGAGCTCACTCATTTATTCACCGATCATAAGTATCTCTGGGTACTTCTCCTTCAGTGCGACATAGATCTTCACCCAGTCCGACATATTCAGATGTTGCGGTCTAAGCGTAGAATCTACATCCAGGCTCGTAAGCAGGGCAGTAATCTCTTGATGGCCAACCCCTAAAGAGCCCGCGAGCCCGTTATGTAACTGCTTGCGTGGTTGAGCGAAACCTGCCTGCAATGCTCGTATGAAATTTGGAAATTCCGTACGATCGATACCTAAGTCATTCTTTATTTTTCGGTCAATTAGGACCACTGCAGAGTGCACTTTAGGGATTGGCCAAAACATTGAAGGTGAGACTTCAAAAAGTAATTTTGGTTGCCCATACAACTTTACTGAAAGAGACAAAAGAGATTCTTTACCCGTGCCACCCGCAATCCGTTGGGCGACTTCTCTTTGGACAAGAGTCACGATTCTATCCGGCGGGTGATCTGCTGTAAGGAGATGACGGATCACCGGTTGGGTGATGTAATACGGCAAATTTCCACAAGCGACATAGGGACCAATATGGCCGGCTTCCATCATTAGCCGCCCTGGCGACTCATCCAAGATGTTTGCTGGAATAATTGTTACATCGGGATAGTTTTGTAGGCGTCTACGCGCGATCTCACATAACTCTTCGTCTATTTCGACGCCAATTATAGGAGTCGCGCGGCGAGCTAGAGATTCTGTCAGTCCGCCGGGGCCACTACCTATTTCTAGAACTCCTATTTCATCTGGAGCAAAGTCATCTACAACGGCAGCCGCGATCTCTTCTAGAATTGGCTCATTTATGAGGAAATTCTGGCCGAGTGATTTACGAGGGTGGATACCCAAGCGACTGAGAGATTTAGGCGGACGGTCAAAAACATTTGGGTCGCCCTTCCGGGACGATCTCCTCTGATTCTTGTTACGTCCTGTCTGGCCGCTACGACTGATATCTTGTCTCCAAACTTACGTCTATTTCCTATTCATATTATCTTGAGAGCACTTAATTTACAGCCGCCGAGATTTCGCGAGGATAGCTATGGCAGAATTTCTGATAGAACCAAGAATAAGAGGATTCATATCATTGACTTCACACCCTGCAGGTTGCGCAAAGAATATAGATCTCCAGATTGAAAGAATTCGTTCCGAAAACCTACCAATGGGCCAAAAGAATGGATTACAAAATGTATTGGTGATCGGTAGCAGCACGGGCTATGGCCTTGGCGCTGCTTTAGCCGCATGCTTTGGGTATGGAGCCAACGTCCTTGGCGTATGCTTTGAACGGAAACCTGAAGGCGAAAAACCGGGGAGCGCTGGGTGGTATAACTCGGCCAGAGCTAGCGAAACAGCAGCGCAAGATAACTTGATTTTCCAAACTATCAATGGCGACGCATTTTCTGACGACATAAAAAATCAGACGATCGAATCGATCAAGAAGGAATACGGAAAAATAGACCTTGTTATCTATTCACTAGCAGCTCCAAGACGGAATGACGCTCAGGGTAACGTGTGGAATTCTGTCTTGAAGCCTATCGACCAACGATACGAGGGGAAAAGTTTCGATCTTCGGAAAGAATCCATCACTGATATCTCCATCGAGCCAGCTACAGCTGATGAAATACTTGGGACACAAAAAGTAATGGGTGGCGAAGACTGGCAGGAATGGATTGAATTACTAGCGGAACAAAACCTTCTGGCCGATGGGGCAAGAACTGTTGCATTTTCATATATCGGCCCCGAAATAACGCAGGCGCTATACCGAAACGGTACGATCGGGGAAGCGAAGAAGCATCTCGAAAACACAGCTATTGTCCTAGATAAAGTATTAAGTCAGACGAGCAATAACATTACTGGAACTGTCGGTGGTGCTTGGATTAGTGTAAATAAGGCCGTTGTGACTCAGGCCTCAAGCGCAATTCCTGTCGTAGGTCTATACATGAGTATTTTGTTTCGATTGCTGAACGAACGAAACGAAAACGAGTCTACTTGTGACCAGGGCATTCGATTGCTTCGCGATCATCTAGCTCCCCACTCTGAACCGAGACTCGACGAGGCCGGCCGCATCCGACTAGATGATTTTGAAATGGCCGATGACGTCCAGCACACTATTGCTGAAATCTGGCCAATGATATCCAATAACAATTTTGCTGATCTGGCCGACTGGCCATACTTCAAAAAAGAATTCGCGAATCTGTTTGGATTTGAAATCTCGGGAGTAGATTACTCTCTGCCAGTTGAAGTGGATATCCCTTTAAATAGTTGATTTAATTATCAGCTGCATCAGTGAGTGGCTCAGTCATCTCTATTGCACCATCAGTTTCGAACAAATCGGTTCTAATCTGTTCGAGTTCATCTGAAGAGACTTCTTCCTCTAAAATACGTAGGCAAAGCTTATAAAGTTGATACCCGGTGAGCAAAGAATAGCCGGTTGATTCTGCTCCTGCTTCGAGAGCACTCACAAATGGCTTGTCGCGACGATCCGGATCCGCGGTCCGCCAACCATTCACTACGACAAGTCCACGCACAGGAGCTGCAACTCGCTGAATTTTATCGTCTATCCTATCGCGTAGAGCATAGTGAGGGCTCATGGAAACGCTCTCTTGTGAGGTGGTCGACTCAACGAACAACTCCCTATCCTCAAACGACACATGAGTCGGAGCGTTTGGGTCGCTCTTCAATTCAAAGCCCAATATAACCAGAGCTTCTTCAACTGCTTTTTTAAAATGCATATCAGCACCCCATAGAAGAGCTTTTAGCGATTGCCGTGATTCCAGTATCGACTTAGCCTCTTCCATCTGACTTGTCGCACTTTCGGATATCTCTTTCAACCGATCGAAGTCCTCTTGAAGGCTTGACTCACCAGGTACTAAGAATTTCTTTACCCAAGAGGGTTCCTCAGCAGCAGCTTCACCAATGGTTTCAGAAACGGCTTCTATAATTGCATCAGCCTCTCGATTCGAGAGCCATTGCGCACCCACATTCTTAGGTGAAGGTAAAAACACGAGTTGACCGTTAAGAACCGGAAACTGCACCCCTACAGGAGCTCCGCCTGTGGAACTAAGAAACATTTTTCCGGTACGAGACGCCTTCAGATCGAATCGTACCCTATAGGCGACATCTTTCTCGTAAGTTTCGAACACTCGCACAAACGGATTCGAGTAATCGGTCACCAGTATCGACTCTCCATCACTTGCCCGCAGTATTTCCCCACTCCAAGTCAGATCCTGTGGCGCCGGCAGAAGCCAGTATGAATCCATTCCATTTGATCCTTTGACGGCAAAGGTTTGATTTGGCCCGGCGCCAAATACCACAATAACAGCTCCGTTATTGAGAGCCCCTATCAGTTCCTCACGTCTTCTCTCCAACAAGCCATACAATCCAACGTTGCCATCAATATCTCCGCTGTTATCAACGGTATCTCCCCCGAAAGTCTCAAGATACAGTTCACCGCTTGCAGCCTGTGTTATGTGTTCGAACGTCGCACCTATGTCCAAAACTATTCCCTGATAATCCATCAGATTTGGCGCGGTGATAATGGAATAATTGTCACACTTGGGATGCTGCAGTCGATGACTCAAAGATAAAATTCTCATCACAATATATTACCTACCCATAAGAATTGAAATTTAATGCCGTGCCCCGTATTCGCACTTTAGAGAGTACAGCTTAGCATTGGCTTACTCAGCGTCGGCACCCCCGTGGCACCCAGCACTACCGACTTACCGTTGCTGCCTTCCGGCCCTGGCGGGGTTCATCGGGTACTGTCGCACGGGACCGACCCATCAACATCGCCCGATGCCAATTAATACACTCCTCCACACTCATTACGGGTGTTCAGCCTCGCTATAGCGGATTGCGAGTTATAGGGCACCGCTAGTTCCCCGCCTAGCACGACATTACGAGTCTACCATGAGGCTCCTCTTGAACCACAGCCCATTGAGCCATTAAGAATTAAACTTGATGGGTGACACAAAACAATATACGTAACTTCTCAATAATCGCCCATATCGATCACGGGAAATCAACTCTGGCCGATCGATTGATCGAATCAACCAATTCGATCGACTCGCGCGACATGCGTGAGCAGGTCCTTGACTCAATGGACTTGGAACGGGAAAAAGGAATCACTATAAAGGCTCAGGCTGTTCGCATGACCTATGAAGGCAATGATTCTGAGACATACGAGTTAAACCTCATCGACACGCCAGGCCACGTGGATTTCTCCTATGAGGTCTCGAGAGCACTTGCCGCCTGTGAGGGAGCACTGCTGGTCGTTGACGCCGCACAAGGGGTGCAGGCACAAACGCTCGCGAATGTGTATTTGGCCATGGAACTAGATCTGGACCTGATACCAGTAGTAAACAAGATTGACGCACCGGGGGCTCGACCTGAGGAGGTTGCGCAAGAACTTTCAGATATCATCGGTTTCGGTTCTGATGAGATGATATTTGTATCTGCAAAAACTGGTGAAGGAGTTCCCCAATTACTTGAGACCATAGTCGACCGTATCCCGCCTCCAAAAGGCGACATCAGCGCACCGACAACCGCTTTGGTATTTGATGCCACATATGACGCCTATAAAGGTGTACTCGCCTACGTCCGAGTCATGGATGGAGAGATACAAGCGAGACAGAAACTACAGTTTATCCAACAAAACAGTAGCTTCGAAAGTATAGAAGTTGGTTGTTTCGAACCTACGCTCACGAAAACTGAAGCCTTGCAGGCTGGTCAAGTCGGTTATATTGCTACCGGGCTAAAGGGC
>CEOQ01296176.1_pt1 | contig 10125 bp, 9 predicted proteins | sample 361351 | NCBI WGS metagenome assembly CEOQ01 (sample SAMEA2619907, study PRJEB7988) | marine metagenome | biome: marine biome (ENVO:00000447); feature: deep chlorophyll maximum layer (ENVO:xxxxxxxx); material: "saline water (ENVO:00002010), including plankton (ENVO:xxxxxxxx)" | depth 60 m | reverse complement strand
ATCTGTCGCATATTACAATTTTTTTATTTTTAAGGGCTGGCTTAATTTTATGAATTATATGTTCATTGCGTGCGGCTAAATAAAGTAGAGTATCAGTGTTTTTGTCAAACTTCTCATTATTTTTTTTATAAAAATAATCTTCGAGTATAACTTTGCGAATTATTTCTGCGTTTTTTGTTCCACCTGGTTCTCTAGTTAATATAACTGGCAATTTAGCTTTAATAATATTTTTAAATAATTTTTTACTTTGGTATGACTTACCTGAACCTTCAATCCCTTCGAATGTTATAAAAAGATTCTTTCTTTTATACATCACCCCAAACCAGGTAGTTCAAAGAACGGAATAATCTTGAAAAAACATTAGCTTTTTTTATATTTTCTGCAGACAAAATATCAATCGTTTTTATTAAATCTCCAGATACAAAAACTTTTAATTCGCCAATTTTTTCTCCTTTTGTAATCGGAGATTGTATTGGTCCTTCATATTCTAATATAGCTTTGATTGTGCTTTTTTTCCTTTTAGGGACTGTAATATAAATATTTTCAGATGCAACAACATCAACTTTATTTTTCTTTCCCAGCCATACATTAAGAGATGAAAATATTTCTTCTTTGTTTGTAACTTGAATTGTATCAAATTTTCTTAAGCCCCAATTTAAAATTTTTGCAGATTCTCTGGATCTAGAATTTTTTGTTTCAAAACCACTACTAACTGCTGTTAATCTTCTTTTTCCAACTTTCATTGAAGCAGCTAAGGAATATTTCTCAACAGTTAAGAACCCTGTTTTAATTCCATCTACTCCTATATTTTTATACAGCAATGGATTTCTGTTTCCTTGTGTAATTGGATCTCCTCCAGTTCTATCCCACGTAAATGTTGTGTCTTTAAAATATGAATAATATTCAGGATAATTTGTAATCATATAATTCGACATTTTTAGTATATCTCTAACCGTTGAATAATTTTCAGGATCACTAATTCCAGAAGAATTATTAAAATTAGTATTCTCTAAACCTATTTCCTCAGACTTTTCATTCATTAGAGTTACAAAATCTTCCTCTGAACCAGATAGACCTTCGGCTAAAGCAACACAAGCGTCATTTCCAGATACTATAATTATACCTTTTAATAAATCTTCAACGGTTACCTGGTCATTTAACATGACGAACATAGATGAATACCCGCTTTGGGACATTCTCCAAGCTTTTTCTGAGATAGTAATTAATTCATCTAATGAAGTTTCTCCTTTTTTTAACAAGTCAAAAGCAACTATGGAAGTCATAATCTTTGTCATTGAAGCTGGATAAATTTTAGAGTCAGCTTCCTTTTCATATAAAATTTTGCCTGAATGATGATCTTGTAAAATTACATATCTGGCCTCAACCTCTATAGTTGAGTGAGCTTTTTGAATAGCAATCAAAAAAGGTAGTATAAAAAGTATAAATTTAAAGATTTTCATTTTTAGTTTTTGTAAATATTCAGATCATCAAATCCTAAATTATTTAAACTAATATATGTAGTTTTTAAAGCATTAAAATTTTTAAAAGGACCTACTAAAAGCCTATATTTCTTGTCATTAATTTTTTTAACAAAAACATTATTTAAATTAGTTTTTTTTATTATTTCATTTTTTAGATTGATAGCTGAATCTTCATAATAAAAATCGTTAATTAAAATTGTAAAATTATACTTTTTTGTTTCTGTCTTATTTTTGCTAGGTTTGTCAGATGTCAAATCATCCATTTTAATTTCGTCAACAGGAACTTTTTCTGCAACGTTTTTTTCCTCCTCAAAGGTGTTTGTCTTTTTTGCAATAAAAGTTTTATTCTTTTTAATTTCATTAAATTCAACATAAGGATTATCTATATCAAGATCTAATATATTAGCGACTTTTTCAGTCACAACTAAATTGAATATTTTTGGGTACTTAGCTTTCTTGTAAATTTTTGTTTCTAAAGTTTTTAAATTTGTTGGGTTTGTAATTAATATAGGAGTATTTATTTTTAAGGAGTTATGCATTACAGCAATGCTATCACTTTTAATTTTTTTGCTAATTATATCTTCCTTAAATAAACTTTCGTTGTAAATTAAAACAAAACCCTTGGAAGAAAAGTATTTTTTCTCATTCTTTAATATTGATGTGTCTCGCTTATAATCTGCGCATGAATTAATTGCAAAAATGCATAATAAAATTAAAATTATTTTTCTCATATTTTTTCTTTTATCATATTAGCTAATGTACAAACACTAATTCCAAATCTTAGTGATCTATTCCATTTCAATATTTTTTCATAATTATCGAAAACTAAATAAGTTGGTGTGCCAGGTTTTCCATCAGGTTGTATTAATGCGGCTTTTAAGTTAGTTTTAAGCTCTGTTCCATCAAAATTTGTAACTCCTTTTTTTTTCCATTTTTTTATTTTTAGTTGGTTAGATATTTTCCTAGCAGAAGTATTTATCAATTTCTGTTTTATATTATTATTAAGTTTAACTCTAAAGAAACAAGGTTCTTTTGATTTCCAACCTATACTATTTATATAATTTGCTGCGGACGCTAAAGAGTCGTCTAGTGAACTTTTTAACTCTATCTTGTTATTTTTATCATAGTCAATTGCATATTGTTTAATTGATGATGGCATAAATTGGAAATTTCCATAAGCTCCTGCCCATGATCCATATAAGGTCTCTGGATCAATTAAATTTTTATCTATTAGCTCAAGAAGTATAAACAGCTGGGATGAAAAAAAATCTCTTCTTCGTTTATCATAGCTTAATGTAGCAAGTGAAGAAATTATATCCATCTTACCAACATGTTTTCCAAAATTAGTTTCTATACCCCATAATGCTAATAGAATTTCTTTTTCGACAGAAAAATTTTTTTCAACTTCATTAAATAAAAACTTATTTTCTCTAAATAACTTTCTAGCTATTTTTACCCTTCTTTCATTTGCTCTTTTAGTAACGTATGTAATTGTATCTTCATAAAATTCTGGCTGCCTTCTGTCAAATTTTATAACTTTTTCTAAAAATTTTACATTCTTAAAAGCTATATCTATTGTGCTCTTAGAAATGCCTTTTTCTAAAGCAGAATTTTTATAAGATGCTAACCAAGCATCAAAAGTTTCTTCGGAGTTTGCAATGAAAGTCTTATTTAAAATAAAGACATTAATAATAATTATGAAAATAAAAACTTTATAATAGTATCGCATTACTCAATTCCTATGTATTTTTTTTCTCAATGACTTAAAATTTAATGTCCTTTTAAGTTCAAATTAAATTACAATTATGTTTATATACAGAAATGAAACATCCTAAAATAGAAAAGATTTTAGAAAAACAATTAATATGAATGCAGCTTTTGACGTTGGTGCAGATGATGGATTTCACGGTATAATGTTTGCTTTTATGAATCCTAAAGTTAAAGTCTTTGCTTTTGAGCCTATAAGAGGTTCAAAAAGTAAAATTATCAAAAATTTAAGAAAAATCGAAAAATTTTTTAAATTGAAGATTAAAAATTATAAAATAATCAATACTGCTATATCAGACTTTAATGGAACTCATATATTCTATGAAACGGACTATGGAGTAGCTTCTTCTCTTCTTAAGCCTGAAAAAAAATTAAATAAGTTTTGGGAAGATACCACCGATCACCTTTTTAAGACTGTGGTAAAAGGAACTAAAACGAAAAAGAGATATAAAGTAAAAGTTCTTACGCTTGAAAAATTCTGTAAAACAAACTCTATTAAAATCATAAATTATCTTCATGTTGATGCACAAGGTCATGACTTAAGAGTAATCAAAGGTCTTAAAGGTTTTAAAAAAAATTTGATTGAGGGAGTGGCCGAAGTCCCTTCTGATAACAAATTTAAATTTTATAAAAAAGAACAATCATATAAAGATCTCAAGAAAAAATTTAAAATATGGAAATTTAAAATTACAACTGTTGAAGAAATTCAAAAGAATTTTCCATACTATAATGTTTACTTTAAAAACGAAAACATAGAAACTAATAAACAGAATAAAATTAATTTCGAATATCCACCTAAAAGAATTCAGAGAATGTTTAAGAGAATTTTTTTCGACAAAATTAGTTGGAAAGATTATATCTATTATTTTTTTTGGAAATTTAAAACAAACATCATTTAATAATTTATGTTTACAATATTAATTTTATCATTTCATAGCAGACACTTAATTGTCAAACTTGTAAAAACAATTGATAGAAATATACCAATACTAATTATAGAGAACTCTCAAGATAAAGAACTTAAGGATATTTTAGAAAGAGAATACAAAAATGTAAGGGTTATAATTCCAAATGAAAACTTAGGATTCTCTAAAGCAGCAAATCTTGGCATAAATGAATCAAAAACTGATTATGTTTTTTTTAATCCTGCTGATGTACTTCTTCCAAAAAAATGTATAGAGGACCTGCTTGAATGTGTTACAAAATTTAATAATTTTGCAATGTTTGCTCCTACTTACAAGGATGAATCTGTTTATAAAAATTATGAGCTCTATTCAAAAAAACCTGTTATTGAAAATAATATATCTGAAAAGTTTGGAATGAAAGAAGTTGATATTATAGATGGAACTTTCATTATTAAAAAAAGTGAATTTAAAAAAATAGGCTTATTAGATGAAAATATTTTTATTTATTTTGAAACATGGGATTTATCTAAAAGAGTAGCTAAAGCTGGAAAAAAAATGTATGTATGTGAAAAAATAAAATTTGAACACCTAGGTGGTCAATCTCATAACCCAAAATTTAATTTCCAAGCTTCATTACAGAGAAATTGGCATTATTGTTGGTCTAAATTTTATTATTTAAGAAAATATAATAATTACTTTTACGCTCTTAAAAAAACATTGCCTACTTTAATTAAATCATCCATAAAATATATGAAATTTATGTTATCAAACAATAAAAAACAGAGTCGATTACATTTGGCTGAAATTAAAGGTTTAATAGCCGCATATTTATTAAGAAAATCTTCGTATAGACCTTATGAATCAAGTAATATTGAATAGAAAAGTTCGCAAACTATTAACTTATATGATATTGTATTTTCTTAGCTATTAATATACTAGAGATTAAAGAGAGAGATTTATATGAAAGTTTTATTTGCTACACTGTCTTTATCAGATGAACCACTTGGAATAATGTATGTTTCAACGGTTTTAAAGAAACAAGGACACAACGTTAAAGGTGTTTTTATTAACCGTGAAAATTTTAAAAAAGTTGTAGATGAATTTAAACCTGATCTTATAGGTTATAGTGGAATGGATTGTGAAAGAGTTCCTATATTAAAAGCCAATGAAGAGATCAGAAAAAAACATAAAAACATTTTTTCTCTTATTGGTGGTCCACTTGGTACATTCTCTCCTGATACAATAAAAGAAGAATATGTTGATGGCGTGTGTCAAGGTGAAGCTGAAGAAGCAATGCCTGAACTTATAGATGCTTTGGAAAATGGAAAAGATATTTCAGGTATTTTAAACTTGTCTGTTAAAGTAAATGGGAAAATATTCGTAAACAAGGTACGCCCACCAATAAAAGATATAAACACTATTGATTTTCCTGACAGAGAAATTTTTGCTCATAAAAAACAGCCTGGTGGTCTATATAATGTTTTGGAAGGTCGTGGATGTCCATATAATTGTACCTATTGCCATAACAAAAGATATAAAGAAATTTTTGATTTAAACGCTGGATACATTAATTTTAGAAGTATAGATAATATTTGTGAAGAACTAAAAGGATTAAAAAAAACACATAATCCATCAATGTTCCAATTTGTAGGAGATCACTTTTTCATTAAAATAAAAAATCTTGAAGAGTTAGCTGAAAAATATCCAAAAGAGGTTGGTGTACCTTTTATCTGCTCTTTGAGACCTGAAGCACTAGATAACGAGGAAAGAATCAAGTTATTGGCTAAAGCTGGTTGCGGAAAAATATTTACAGGATGTGAAGCAGGAAATGACAGAATAAGAAAAATTATTTTAAAGCGAAATATAACAAAAGATAGAATGATACGACCTGCGGACATGATGCATCATTATGGAATCAGATTTAGTTTCCAAAATATGATGGGGGTTCCAACATCAACCTTTAATGATGACATTGAAACTTTAGAACTAAATATTAGATGTAAACCTTGGTATGCTTGGGCTTCAATATGTACACCTTACCCGGATACTGAATTATACAAACTTGCTGAAGAGTCTAATATGCTTCCTGACGATTATTTAAAAAATATATTTGAAACATATCACTATAGATCTTTACTTAATATACCACACAAACTTGAAGCAAATATATTGCATAAAGTATTTGCCATAGTTGTTGAGTACCCTGAATTATTACCAATAATTAAAAGCCCAGAATTTTATAAAGATACCAGCGATGATCGTGTAAAAGCATTGAAAAAGATATTTGATGCTTTCAAAGATTATAAACAAGAAAAATTATGTAATCCTAATCTAAAAGAACCCGAAATTGTAACTCAATTTGTAAATGACACTTTAAACCAGAATTTTGCATACGATCGTTACAAATTTCATAAAGCAGCAACAAATCATCACATCCCAGAGAATACATCGTTAGTGCCTAATCGGTCAGGCGTATAGAAGAACAAAAAATAATTTTAAATTTTGGTTGTATAAGTAAGACTTAAAATATATTAACTTACTTGGAGAGATGGCTGAGCGGTTGAAAGCACTGGTCTTGAAAACCAGCAATGGGGCAACTCATTCGTGGGTTCGAATCCCACTCTCTCCGCCATTTATTATATTTTAAAATTTTTAAGTAATTCTGATACTTTTGTTTTTTCTATAATAGCTTTTGAATCATTTTTATAATACCAACTGTGAATAATTTCATCTTCTATTAATAATAATTTATTAAGATCGTTAATTTCCTCATTATTAAAGGTTGAAAGATATTTTTTAACAAAATTACCAAGCAATAAGTCCATTTCTTTTGTTCCTCTGTGGCAGGATCTATAAACAATTTGTTTTTTTAGATTTTCTTTATTTGTCATCAGTAAACAAAATTTATTATATATTATAAACAATGAATCAGTCAAAAATTTGTGATTTTTTAACTCAAAAAGTCTCTAAATTAAGAGGTGTTGGTAATAAGATTAAAAAATTATTAAAGAAAAAAAACATTGAGAGAGTTATTGATATTTTATTGGATCTACCACAGGGTTTTACTGATAGATCTAATATCAAAAAACTTAATGAGTTAGAAATTGGAAAGATTACTACAATTAAAGTAAAAACTATCAAATATAATTTCCCAAGAATAAGAAATTTACCTAATAAAGTCATCTGTGAAGATAATACAGGTAAAATTGATATAGTTTTTTTTAACAGTAGAGAAGGATATATTAGAAAAGTTCTTCCCCTAAATTCAATAGTTGTTATAAGCGGTAAGATAAACTTTTTTAAAAAGAAATATCAAATTACAAATCCTGACTACATAGTTCCAATTCACAAAGAAAACTATGTGAATAAATTGATTCCAAAATATTCTTTAACTGATGGTTTGAATGAAAAATTATACAGAAAAATATCAGAACAAGTACTAAATAAAATTGATGAAATCGATGAATGGCATAATGCTGAAATACTAAATAAAATTGGCAATACAAGCTGGTATAAATCTATTTTTTCAATACATAAAAATCAAAAAAACGATATAAATTCTAAATTTTACAGAAGATTGGCATATGATGAGATCATTGCTAATTTATTAGTTTTGTCACAAGTAAGACGAAGAATTAAAAAAGGTAAAAAGATTAAAAAAGAATTTAATTATAATTTCTCGAGTAAAATATTAAAAAATTTACAATTTTCTTTAACTTCAAATCAAAACAAAATTATAAATGAAATTAATATTGATTTAAAATCTGATGTTAAAATGTTCAGATTGCTTCAGGGCGATGTTGGTAGTGGAAAAACAATAATTTCATTAATAGCTGCAGCCAATGTAATAAATTCTAAATTTCAAGTAGCTTTAATGGCCCCTACTGAAATATTAGCAAAACAACATTATGACCTGGCTATTAAAATATTTAAATCGACGGGTATAAATGTTGAATTATTAACTGGAAAGTCAGATTCTAGGCACAAGAGACTTGTTCTTGATAAATTAATAAATGGTGACATAAATCTTATAGTAGGAACGCATTCATTATTTCAAAAAAAAATTACTTTTAAAAAATTGGGATTAATAATAATAGATGAACAACATAAATTTGGTGTTAAACAAAGAATAGATCTTTCAGACAAAGGTGGTGATAATTGTGATATTTTATTAATGTCAGCAACACCAATACCACGAACATTGATGTTGACTTTTTATGGAGATATGGATGTCTCTAAGCTCATAGAAAAACCCAAAAATAGAAAAAGTATAATTACACTAAGTAAGCCAGAAGATAAAATTGATGAAGTTTTATTATTTATAAAAAAACAAATTCTTCAGGGAAATCAAATTTTTTGGGTATGTCCATTAATTGAAGAATCTAAAAAAATTAATTACTCGGCTGCTATAAAAAAATATAATTTTTTATCTCAAAAATTCACTAATAATGTAGGTTTAATACATGGAAATTTAAAGAAAAAGGAAAGAGAAAAAGTTTTAAATAGTTTTTTGAATAGATCTATTAGCATTTTAGTATCTACTACTGTGATTGAAGTTGGTATAGATTTTCCTAATGCTAATGTAATAGTAATTGAAAACTCAGATAAATTTGGCTTAGCGCAACTTCACCAATTAAGAGGAAGAGTCGGAAGAAGCCATTTACAAGGTACATGTATATTGCTCTTTAAAAATAATTTGACTGAAAATGCAAAAAAAAGAATCAAAATATTAAAATCATCAAGTGATGGTTTTTTTATCGCTGAAGAGGATATGAAGTTAAGAGGTTTTGGTGATGTTTTAGGATACCAACAAAGTGGCGATAAAAATTTTAAATTGGCTGACCCGATCCACCACGAAGACTTATTTAAAATAGCTGAAGAAAATATAAAAGATATTGAATTTAGTGAAGATAATTTTAAAAAATATGAACCTTTGCTAAAACTATTTGATAAGGCTGAAATAATAGCTCAGATAAATTAAATTCTATTTATCTGGATTTATAGTGCCTGCTGAAACTATAAATTTTGATGCTTGCTCAAAACTCATATCCATAAAAACAACTTCATCTTTAGGAAACATTAGCAAAAAACCACTTGTTGGATTTGGTGTTGTCGGAATAAAAACATTAACAAGTTCTTTTTTAGTTTTTTCAGTTATTTCGCCTGTGTTATCTTTTGTGGCAAAACCTATAGCCCACGATCCCTTACTAGGATACTGTACTAAAACTACATTTTTTTTATTACTATCACTTTGAGCAAAAGTTTCTGTTAATTGACCAATGGCTGAATAAATTGCTCTTAAAATTGGAATTCTTTTCAATACAGCGTTTAATAAATTTAAAAGCTTTTTTCCTATAAATGATAATGAAACCCAACCAATTAAAGTAATCAGAATTAGGGCAATTATTATTTCAAGTCCCGGAATATCATATGGGAGGTAATGATTTGGATTAATCTCTTTAGGCAAAATTTTTGATGAAATTGAGATTATAAAAAAAGTTAAGTAAATTGTAATACCTATCGGTATTAAAACTACCACACCTGTAATGAAGTAGTTTCTAAATCTTGAAAAAAGACTACTTTTATTTTCTCTGTTTGCCATTTATTATAACTATGTATATTAATATAGTTATGACTAAGATTAATAACATAAACAGAAGAGAATTTCTTGAAATATTTGGATCATGTAGCTGTGGTTTATTAGTAGCTTCTTGCGCTAGTGCGCCAATTACTGAAAGAAAACAATTAAAATTAATACCTGAAGCCACTTTAAATAGACAGGCTGTTCAAATATACGAAAGTGTTAAGCAAAAAACTAAGTTAAGTAATGACAAAAAACAACTTGATGAAATTAAAGATATAGGTTCTAGAATTGAAGAAGCTGTCAGTTTGTATTTTGAATCTAATAATATGAAAGATCCAACATATAACTTTCAGTGGGAATATATACTTATTGATAATGATAAAATAAA
>CEOQ01226718.1_pt1 | contig 10131 bp, 14 predicted proteins | sample 361351 | NCBI WGS metagenome assembly CEOQ01 (sample SAMEA2619907, study PRJEB7988) | marine metagenome | biome: marine biome (ENVO:00000447); feature: deep chlorophyll maximum layer (ENVO:xxxxxxxx); material: "saline water (ENVO:00002010), including plankton (ENVO:xxxxxxxx)" | depth 60 m | reverse complement strand
CTTCTTATTTTGGAAAAGTGTCGCGGTTAGTATATGAATTCGGGAGGCATAACAAGGCGCTGCACTCGGACAAAATAAAGCTGCGCCGCTTCGCTTTGCATCTTTATTTTTCCGGTGAGCTTGGTCGTTAGCCATATAGGGAGTCAGATGGACGAAAGTACGTTGGATAAAATTGCTGGGTTCATATGCGGTAACGACGAGGCAAACCCCGAATACCGATCTAGCTCAAAGTTAACAGCGTTCTTTCAAAGGGCTGGCTTATCTCAGTTCGTCCATGATGGTTCGACTCGTCAGCGTTGGGTCTTGGAGCGGCTTAGAGAGTGCAACCGAGAGCAGATGGCTGTAGTACTGAAGCGGCTGGCATCGCCAAGGGAGTACGCCGGAGATAGAGAAAAGACGAAATCTGCATTGGTTCAACTGAATGATATTCTCTATGTCGAGGGCTTCAAAATAAAACTGGTGGGGACTGAGCCCAAGTTTGAAAAAATTACGATTGATTTCTCCGATGTGGGTGAGGAAGACGACGAGCTGAAACCGTTGCCAGCTCCTGACTTCCTTGCTCTAGGACTTGAGTACGGGGTTGGAGAGGTCCTGAAGAATCGCTGGGACGAGTCACAGCGTTGTGTGGACGCAGGGGCCTTTCTATCCGCTACGATTGTTATGGGCAGTATGTTGGAAGGTTTGTTATTAGGAGCATTTCAGAGAAACCCTGCAGTCGTTAATAAATGTTCGAGTGCACCAACGGATCATAAGACAGGTAAGGTGAAGAATTTCGCTGACTGGAAGTTGGCTGAGATGATAGACGTTGCTCATCACGTTGGATGGCTTGGCCTGGATGTTAAGAAGTTCTCACATTCTCTACGGGAGTTTAGAAATCTTATTCATCCATATGAACAGATGGCAACTCGGATGAATCCTGATGCTGATACATGTGGGATCTCGTGGCTAGTGGTTCAGGCTGCCGTCAATGATTTGGCAAAGCAGTTAAAATATGGCTAACGAGCGTATGTTGACCAACCGCTGCGTTGCTTAGGACCCTTTCAGTCGGCTCCAAATGCGGGCGTAGCCAAAAAGTAGAAACAGGGATATGGCGGGAATTTTTAGCTTTAAATGCTCTTGCTGTGGAAAGCAGCATGAAGGTTCACCTAGCTTTGGGTTTAAAGCTCCTGATCCTTGGCTGGGGCAATCAGAGAAAGTAAAGCAAGAAGGTAGAATCGGCGATGATCTTTGCTATTACACCGATGAAGATGGTACGCATTATTTCGCACGCGTGGTAATTGAAATCCCAATTCATGGGGTAGCGGAGCCCTTCATGTGGGGCGTTTGGGTTTCGCTTAGCAAAGAAAGCTATGAACACTACCTGGAAACATGGGACGAGCCAGATCCTGACAGGGCTTACTTCGGTTGGTTTTGTAGCAAATTACCTTACTACGAAACCACGTATTCGTTGGCAGCTGACGTTCACCCTCAGGCTGATGGTGCTCGCCCATATCTCTGTTTACATGAGGTGGAGCATGAGCTTTATCACGATTCCGTCAACGGTATTAGTATTGAGAAAGCACAAAAAATTGCAGAGATTGCTATGCATGGCTAACAAACCGCTGAAATTCGTTACGGCCACAAGAAAAGCGTGGCCTTCACTAGGACTCGCTTCGCTCGCCGTTTAGCGGGGCGTTATGTGTACTAAGGGATTAGAGTATGGATTTCCAAACGATACCAATAATAAGAATATTCGATGAAGAAAAAGCCAAAGAATTTTACCTTGGCTTTTTAGGTATGAACCTAGATTGGGAGCATAGATTTGAACCAGGTTTCCCGATTTATATGCAGGTCACGAGAGGCGACTTAGTCTTTCATCTTAGTGAGCATTCTGGAGATTGTACGCCGGGTGGCAAAGTCTTCGTAAACGTTAGTGATCTCGATACTTTGTACAAAGAAATAGCATCAAGAGACTACTCCCTTTGTAAGCCACAAATAGAGCAGGCCCCATGGGGCGATCGTTGTTTTACCGTAATAGATCCTTTTTCAAACAAGGTACTATTTAATGGCCGTAAAAACACATAACAAGACATTCAAGGCGCCAGCAAGCTGGCTGGGACCTCCACTGCGTCGCTTTATTTGTGCTTTAATAGCACAAATAAATCAACTACGTTACGGCCCCTTAATGGGGCGTTATATTTTCGGGAGACAACATGCCTAAATGTAAAGAATGTTGTAATAGCTTCGGCTTCATGGAATTGAAGAACGGTATATGTAGCTCCTGCCAAAAGAAGAAGACACCTCCTTGTTCTGGCTGTGGAAAACTTTTTGATCCAACTGATCTTAATGATCAATACCTTTGTATTTCATGCGCAAATGAGAAGATTAACGCGATTCAAGCGCAGAAAGCAGAGCGGGCATTAGAGAATGAGATAAATAAAATTATTTTAACTACTGAAGCATCTCATAATCTCGATATAGAAGAGAGAATCGAGATCATAACTGCTGAAGCTGTTATTGGTATGAATGTAGTCAAAGATCTATTGGCAAGTGTTAGAGATGTTGTAGGCGGTCGAAGTGGTACGCTTCAGAAAGCGCTTCGAGAGGCTCGAGAAATAGTGTTGGATGAACTTAAAAGGGAAGCCCATTCTTTAGGTGGTAACGCTGTTGTGGCAATAGATTTAGATTATGGGGAGATTTCTGCGAGTGGCACCATGATCATGGTAGTCGCGAGTGGCACCGTTGTTAAAGCTAAAATATAACAAGCGGCCGTTTAGGCCACTGAAAAGCGTGGCGGGATGCGTAAAAAACGCGCGCCCAAAGGCCGGGCGTTATGTTGCTCACGGAGAGCCCATGGAATCCGAATTTGATCGGCTTTTAGAGTTTTCTCGTTCGTTCGATTACGAGCATGACAATGATCGTGAAATCGTCATCGTTGGCTGTGATTACATCGAAAGCTTGATCAAGGAAATTCTCGAAGCTACTTTCATCGATGACCCCAACGAGGCCAAGGCTCTCTTGAGTGACTCTACGGGGCCTCTTTCTGGATTGGTTCCAAGGGCAAGGCTGCTCTATCTGCTTGGGGTGATTCCTGAACCGGTTTACAAGGACATTAAAACAGTTGGAAAAATCAGAAATGAGTTTGCTCATAAAGTATCTGCGTCATTCTCCGACAACAGAGTTCAACAGCTCTGCGGAAATCTTGAATGGCATGTGCAGAGCCTGTTTATGAAGCCGCCTCCAGAAGCCACGGCTAGAGATATTTATCAGGTTGGAGTCAACCAACTGGTTTCGCATCTTGGGGCGTTGCCAGGGTTTCAGAGGTTCAACCGTGAGAGAAGCAACTAACCATGCCAGGCATGGCGACGCCTTTTTCGTTGCGGCTTCGCCTCCACTACAAAGCCGCGCATGCTGGCGGCGTTACTCGCCATGAAACGTATATTGCTGCTTCTGACACTTTATCCGGCCGTGCTTAATGCGTCGATTGACTTGGTTAAAGTAGATAAGTCAGAAAACCGTATGATGCTGATGGAAAATGGCCAAGTCGTAGCTGAATATCATGTAGTTTTTGGAGAGAACCCAAAGGGGCATAAGGTTCAGGAAGGTGACGAGCGGACACCTGAAGGTCGATATACTCTGGATTACAAGAAAGAAGATTCGTCATTCTATCGTTCTATGCACATCAGCTATCCCAACGCTGAAGATGAAGCCAAGGCGGAAGAGCTTGGGGTATCACCTGGTGGTTTTATCATGGTGCATGGTCAAAAGAACGGTTTAGGGTGGCTCTCATTTCTCTTTCAAAAGTTCAACTGGACGGATGGCTGCATAGCACTCACGAATAGCAACATTGATGATTTTATGGAAAGGGTAGATGTCGGTACTCCGATTGAAATCCACTGGTAAACGAGTAACAAGCACAAGTAGTTCGTTCTGGCTGCGTCAGAACCACTTCATGCGTCATTGCACAGTGGGCCGCACATAACGTTCGTCTTGACGTACGTACCTGAAAGCGTACAATTGGTTAATATTTGAACACGTTGGAGGTGCATCATGACCGGAATCACAGCAACAGAGGCGCGCAGTAACCTTTATCGGTTGATCGATGAAACTGCCGAGTCCCACCAACCAATCGTCATTATGGGTAAGAGGAATAAGGCCGTTCTGGTGTCCGAGGAAGATTGGTCGGCTATCCAGGAGACACTTTACCTGCTCTCTGTACCGGGAATGCGGGAGTCTATTCGTGAGGGAATGGATACCCCATTAGATGCATGCGATGAGGAGCTGGACTGGTGACATGGACGTTGGTTTATACCAAACAAGCCCAGAAAGATGCTAAGAAGCTGGCCTCCAGCGGCCTTAAACCAAAAGCACAAGACCTGTTAGCGCTGATATCGGAAGACCCATATCACAAGCCACCTCCGTTTGAGAAGCTCATTGGTGACCTTTCCGGTGCCTGTTCTCGTCGTATCAATATCCAGCATCGTCTGGTTTACCAGGTGCTCGAAGAGGAGCGTGTGGTGAAGGTTCTCAGGCTTTGGAGCCACTACGAATAATGCTGATCTTACTCTGCGGAAAAATGGCCGCTGGCAAGTCCACGAAAGCTGCTGAGTTAGTTGCATCGCGTTCCGCGGTTCTCTTCGCTGAGGATGCGTGGCTGAGCGAGTTGAACAACCAGATCGTGCGGCAACCGATACGGATGAAATGTTCAGGGCGATGAGTCGTTACTTCTCTGAGCCGTCGGAAGATGAAGGCTTTAATATCATCAGGCTGAGTGCGACTGAGTAAGTACTGACAGCGCTTAAGTAAGGACAAGATGTATGACTGAATATAAAGGCTCGTGTTTGTGTGGCGCGGTAACGTTCACGATTGAAGGGAAGTTCGACAGCTTTTATCTCTGCTATTGCTCGTACTGCCAGAAAGACAGTGGCTCCGCACATGCAGCCAATCTGTTCTCTGCGTCGGCGGTACTGCGTTGGGACAGCGGTGCGGATGAGGTAACCACCTTCAATTTACCGGGAAGCCGTCATTCAAAAAGCTTCTGTAAACATTGTGGTTCTGCGGTGCCGGGCAGCGAGTTACCCGGTGTGTTGATGGTGCCTGCGGGTAGCCTTGATACTGAGATTGAGATCACGCCCACGGCGCGCATTTACACTGCCCGCCAACACAGCTGGGTAGGGAAGCTCTCTGCGGCTCCCCAGTATCCTGAACTACCGGAAAAGTCCGAGTAAGAGTAACTTAAGTTTCGTCGCAGACTCTGATCACCAGGCTGCCATGCTTACCGGGTTTTTCTAAGGCTCGGTGGGCTTCCTGAATATCTCACAGCTCGAACGTTTTATGCACCACTGGCAAAAATTCGCCATTCTGGGCGAGCCCTACCAGGGTTTTTAAGTCGTCGATATCTTCTCGGGCTGTGCCCGTAATTTCATGGCGTCCTTCGCTGTCTTTATGCGTAAAAGAAAGCAGGGTGTCTTTCATAATGGTGCAGGAGATCTAATCCCCGACATCCTGTGTAGGAGCGATTCAGCCGGAGGCTATTCGCGAAGAGTGGGATAATGATTGAGCTATGGTTGTATACGGTTAAATAGTATAGTTGATCATTCAACGGAAGTAGAACAGATTCTCAGGAGTATACCTTGTCACTAGATGCAAACTCTCGTTCCCGATTTGTGACTCTTATCGCTTGGGTCGCAATTATAATAAGTGGCTTTCATACCTTTCTCGGCTTAATACAGAACATCATGTTTCACGCTTCGTCAGTATTTGGAGAAATGTTTCAGATGATGAATTCGGAAGCACTACCTCAGGATGTTCCATACATATTCACGCTGCTAGTAGATAATATGAGCCTCTTTATCTTTCTGGTCGGCTTTGCCGTTCCTTTATGCGTACTGGTCGTTTCTATTAATTTTCTGAAAAGAAAGAACTGGGCTCGGATTCTGTTTGTGGCTGGGCTTGCTCTTGGAATTGCAATGACGCTGTACAACGTAGGTAGCGAGATCGTCTGGCTTGGCGATAGAGGCTCCGTGCCCGAAGATCTAGCTAAAGATTTTTCATATTCACTGATTGATTTTGAACGAATCAATAGCATATATCTTGGTATTTCCGTATTTTTTGTGGCTATCTATTCGGCAATAATTTGGTGGTTGATACGTCCGACTGTTGTGAGAGAATTTAAGGTCTAAGCTCTGCTGGACAATTCTCAGCGCATAAAAAAGCCCCCGCATCTTCACCAGATCCGGGGGCTTTTCTTTCGTTCACAATCAGTCGATCTGCACTTCCAGTGTGTAGCTACCTGTTCCTGGTTGCGCTGCCATCCACACATACACTTCGGTAGTCGCAGCCGGTACCGTGTAGGTAAGGGACGTGCTCATTTCGTTCTCACCAAAGTAATGTACAACCGGCTCGCCATTCTCCTCTAATACTGTGCTGTCTGAGTCTGACAAGGCAACGTAAATCAGACTCGCCCCATCATCAGTAGCAGACGCATTGATTGTGACAACGTCGCCTTCACTGACTGTGTATTTGTAATAGTCATCAGCGTCAGAGTTATCCGTATCCAGCGTTCCGTCGACAGTCGTAAACGAGTCCGAAACCACCTGAGCAGTAGCCGGTGTATCGTTCGGTTCATCGTCAGTAATTTCTGTGGCAACAGGAGTGACCATGGTGAGTGTAAAGGCAGACCGACTTGGTAGAGCAGGCGTCCATACTTTGACCCAGATTTCACTGATACTGGCGACGGTATATTCCAGTGTTTCATCGACACCATTGCCCTCTGTATCGGCACAGGCTAGCTTGTTGCCTGAGCCGTCAAAGAAGGCAATGTTGTAGTCTTTATCCGCAGGCACGTTCATCTCGGCAGTGAGCTCCTGACCTGTAGATACGGGCATGCGCCATACGGCGAGAGCATTATCAAACGTAAGCTCGGTATTCACTGTGGTTCGTGCCGCAGCATTGATGCGCGTGGTACTGAGACTGACGTTACTACAGTCTTCAAGAGAGGTTGCGCCCGGAGATTCTGGAGCTACGACGGTGGTTGAGTCCGATGAGTCGGCATCGTCACCGGCGCACGCGGCCAGCATCGGACTGGCGATAAAGGGAGGATAAGTTTGCGCATAGGAGTCCTTCAATACTGGCTGATTCTGAAGTTAGGGGCGGCAGTTCATAGGTGCCGTCCGATTAGCTTAGTTGTTCAGTAGCGAAGGGGGCGCAGCAGGGGTAGTTAGACAGGTGGCAGATTGGCCTGACGGGATATCAGGCCAACCCAGAGGAGAATATCAGGCTTCAACTGCCTTTTGACGTTGGCTACGACGCACTTTTATCTGCGGCTTTTTAGTCTCTGACGATGGTGCAGAGCTATTTTTATTGCTTGTGCTGCTAGCCGGCCGATTACGCGGACGGTTGTTTCCGCCTGGCTTTTTGCTCCCTTCAGGGCGTCTGTTGCCATCAGAACTTCTGTTACCACCAAAGCGTGCTTGGGAATTACCCTGATTCTGCTCTTTAGGTGCCTTGGGTTTCTTCGGCTTTTTGTTCTTGGGTGGCAGTATCTTTCGTGACTCGGGCAGTGGATTTTGTGGTTTAAAGCCGTCGATGAGTTCACGATCAATATGCTTCTGAATCAGGCGTTCAATATCCTGCAGCTGTTCAATTTCATCGGCGCTGACCAGGGAAATAGCATGCCCAAGCATACCCGCACGACCCGTGCGGCCAATACGGTGTACGTAGTCTGCCGGTACGTTCGGCAGATCATAGTTCACGACCTGAGGAAGCTGGTGGATATCAATGCCACGAGCGGCGATATCGGTAGCAATCAGCAGTGTAATCTTACCGTCTTTAAAATCGGCCAGTGCTTTAGTGCGTTGATTCTGACTTTTATTGCCATGAATCGCTGCCGCTTTGATGCCGTCTTTTTCTAGCAGGCGTACGAGTTTATTAGCACCATGTTTAGTACGGCTGAATACCAGTGCCTGCTCCCAGCTCTGAGTGCGGGTCAGATGACTCAGCAGGCGTGTTTTCGCAGCTTTATCGACCGGGTGTAATTTGTGCGCAATCTGAGCGTTGGTGGTGTTTTCTTTTGCCACGCTGACTTCGGCTGGGTTATCCAGCAGACGTTGTGCTAAATCACGGATTTCATCTGAGAAGGTCGCAGAAAACAGCAGGTTCTGGCGTTGGGTCGGCAGTATTTTCAGGATGCGTTTGATGTCATGAATAAAGCCCATGTCGAGCATACGGTCGGCTTCATCAAGCACCAGAATATCCAGCTCATCAAATTTAATCGCATTCTGGCTGTGCAGATCGAGTAGGCGGCCAGGAGTCGCGACTAGTACTTCCACACCGCTTCGCAGTTTTTGCATCTGTGGGTTAATTTTTACACCACCAAAAACGACCGTTGAGCGGATTTTAGTGTGTTTGCTGTACATCTCGACATTATCGAGAATCTGCGCCGCCAGTTCGCGGGTGGGCGTCAGTACCAGCGCTTTGACACGGTTGCCAGACGCACGCGGCTTATCAAGCAGTTGTTGCAGTACCGGCAGAGTAAAAGCAGCTGTTTTGCCGGTGCCAGTCTGTGCGGAAGCCAGCAGGTCGCCGCCCTGTAAGACAACAGGAATGGCTTTCGCCTGAATCGGTGAAGGCTTGGTGTAGCCTTTTTCTTTTACGGCACGGGCGATAGGTTCGGCCAGCGCCAGATCATCAAAGGTAATCTCAGTATTCGTATCTATAGTGTCGGACATAATATTCCAATAGATGCTGCCAGCCGCATTAAGCCGGTAGCAAAAGTCGTCGCCCTTATGGGCAGAAGCAGCAGTAGTCAGAACAAAATGTGTTCGGATCAGACTGAAGCCAGCGAATTGGCCGTTAGTTCGAGAGTGGCCGGGTGCGGCATTCAGATATTGTCAGGATCAGACGGGTGTCGATGAAGAGGCAATAAAGGATGTCGCGACGGCAGGAGGTCTAAGTAGCTTACCTGACGTCGCGTATGAGTATAGCAGGGTTATTATTTCAAAACGACCAGCATCTGGCCCGGAGCCACACCTTTACCGGCTTCTTTCAGAAGCTCGACAACGGTGCCGTCTTTGTGGGCGGTGACTTCAATCTCCATTTTCATGGATTCGAGCACCATTAGCGGTTGCCCGGCCTTGACGTTCTGCCCGGGCTCCACAAACACCTGCCAGACATTGCCCGAGACATGGCTTTCGACGGCGAATTCGCCGCTTTCAAGTTCACGCTCGTCGCTCTCTTCGATGGCTCCGGTATCGGACTCAAAACGCAGCAAGCCTTTGGCTTTCCAGTCTTCGAGTTCGGTCTGGAAGGCGCGCTGGCGATGCGTCTGGAAGGCACTGATGCCTTCGGCGTTGTCGCTCAGAAAGCGTTCGTACTCGTCAAGGTTGAAAGTATCCTCTTCAATTCTGATCGGATACTGCCCGTGTGGGAAATTTTCACGAATACCCGTCAGTTCATCGTGGCTGACTTCGTAGAAGCGGATTTTATCGAAAAAGCGTAACAACCAAGGCTTGGTAAACTCACGGGTTTGTTTGTAGCGATTCCACATTTGCAGAGTACGCCCGACAAACTGATAGCCACCGGGGCCCTCCATGCCGTAAACACACATATAGGCACCACCAATGCCGACGGAGTTTTCCGCCGTCCAGGTTCGTGCCGGGTTGTATTTGGTTGTTACTAGGCGGTGACGAGGGTCTACCGGTGTTGCGACCGGTGCACCGAGATACACGTCGCCCAGTCCCATCACCAGATAGCTGGCATCGAAGACGATTTTTTTAACCTCGTCGACGGAGTCAAGTCCGTTAATACGACGAATAAACTCGATATTATCCGGGCACCAGGGCGCATCGGCGCGTACGGATTTTACGTATTTATCAACGGCCTGCTGGCAGGCGATATCATTCCACGACAATGGCAGCCAGACGGTGCGTGAAGGTACTTCGGCATTTTTCAGATCACCCAGTGCGCCTTCTTCTTTTATCAGAAGATCAAGCAGATCGCTTTGCTTTAATGCCAGACTGTCGTAGTGAATCTGCAGCGAGCGGATACCCGGCGTCATTTCTATCACACCCGTCAGGTTCTTTTTCTGCAAGGACTCCATTAAGGCATGAACACGAAAGCGCAGACGGATATCTAACTGCAACGGCCCGTATT
>CEOQ01115849.1_pt1 | contig 10156 bp, 10 predicted proteins | sample 361351 | NCBI WGS metagenome assembly CEOQ01 (sample SAMEA2619907, study PRJEB7988) | marine metagenome | biome: marine biome (ENVO:00000447); feature: deep chlorophyll maximum layer (ENVO:xxxxxxxx); material: "saline water (ENVO:00002010), including plankton (ENVO:xxxxxxxx)" | depth 60 m | reverse complement strand
GTAGATGAGTATGGACATACTTCTTTATTTGGAGGAAAAATCAAGATAGGAGGAATGGCAGGAGATCAACAGTCAGCACTTATAGGACAATGTTGTTTTAATACCGGAGAGGCTAAGTGTACTTTTGGAACAGGGGCATTTTTGATTATCAATACAGGGGATAAAAAAATAGTTTCTACAAACAGACTGCTTTCAACCATAGCTTACAGATTTAAGGACAAGATTACTTATGGACTAGAAGGAAGTGTATTTGTAGCTGGATCATCTGTTCAATGGTTAAGAGATGAATTGAAGTTTTTTGAGGATGCCTCTGATACAGAAAGCTTAGTCTCTTTAAGAGATAAAACATCTAATGTTTTAGTTGTTCCTGCTTTTACCGGTTTAGGTGCACCTCATTGGGATCCCGAAGCAAGAGGGGCAATATTTGGAATTACAAGAGCAACAGGAATAAATGAAATTACCACAGCAACTTTAGAGTCTATAGCTTTCCAAACACGAGACCTTATAGAAGCATCAGCAAAAGATGGAGCCGTGATAAAAGAACTGAGAGTAGATGGCGGCATGGTAGCTAATGATTGGTTTAATAAGCAACTATCAAATTTGTTAGGTGTAAAAATACTAAAACCAAAATTCCTTGAAACTACAGCTTTGGGGGCTGCTTATCTTGCAGGAATCTCTTCTGGCTTAGTAGATGATTTCAATCATTTACAAAACTCGATATTAGTTGATAAAGAAATTTCTCCCATGGAAGCTGAAAAAGTTTCCTTAGAATTAAAATACAAGAATTGGTTAAAGGCCGTAGAGGCTATAAAGTTAATAAAATCTAACCAAGAAGAGATATAAGAAGGGCCTTCTGAGCGTGGAGTCTGTTTTCTGCTTGTTGCCACACCTTACTTCTTTCATCTTCCATAACTTCAGATGTTACTTCTTGTCCTCTAATTGCTGGTAAGCAGTGAAGAAAGATTACATTTTCGTCTGCTTCATCCAATAGTTCAGTAGTAACTTGAAACTTACTAAAGGCTTTGGTTCTTTCATCTATTTCTTCTTCATCTCCCATCGAAACCCAAACATCTGTGGAAATCAATGAAGCTCCAGAAGCAGCTTCGTTGGGGTTGTCAAAAATCTTTAGATTTTTATTTTCTTTTAAATGACTTGGAAGAAATTGATTAGGACAGCCTATTCTTAGCTCAAAATCTAGTATTTCGGCTGCTTCCAGGTAAGTATGGCAGACATTATTATAATCACCGATCCATGCGACTGCTTTTCCTTCTATGTCTCCATTTTCTTCTTGGTATGTTGTTAAGTCAGCTAACAGTTGACACGGATGAGACAAATCTGAGAGTCCATTAATGATAGGTACAGATGAATTCTCTGCGAAAATTTCAATTGTTGAATGATTAATTGTCCTTAGAACAATTGCATCAGCCATGGAGCTTATGACTTTAGCAGTATCTTCTAAGGGTTCGCCTCTTCCTAATTGCAAATCTTTGGTTGATAAAAAGCTAGCAGTTCCACCAAGTTGCGACATGGCTACCTCAAAAGAAACTCTTGTTCTAGTTGAAGATTTTTCAAAGATTAATGCAAGATATTTTCCATGAAGGTAATCAGAATTTTTCTCTGAACCTTTCAGGTCTATAGCTTGTTTAACTAAATCTAATATTTCAGTTTTAGTTAAATCTTTTAAATTTAAAAAATGTTTACTCATGTTTATTAAAAAGGTCGAGCATAATAAAGGTTATCGTTAAAGCATTCAAATAATGTTATCCTTCGCTCCTTTTTTTTAAGGCATGAAAGAATATACAGTAAAGACATTAAGTAAAGTAGCCGAAGTAGGATTAACTAGACTAGATTCTGGACTATGTACTCTAGACGAAAAAAATGATGATCCAGAAGGAATTCTAATTAGAAGTACAAAAATGGATCGCTCTAACTTAAATGATTCTCTTCTAGCAATCTCAAGAGCAGGAGCAGGAGTAAACAATATCCCTGTTAAGGAGTGTACTGAAAAAGGAATTGTTGTATTTAATACGCCTGGTGCTAATGCAAATGCTGTGAAAGAACTTGTTTTAGCTGGCCTTATGCTGTCTAGCAGGAATATCTATTCAAGTATAGATTTTGTTAGAGGACTGGAACAGCTCTCAGATATGAATGAGCTAGAACCTTTCTTGGAAGAAAATAAAAAACAATTTAAAGGCAATGAACTGGCAAATTCATCCTTAGGTGTAGTGGGGCTGGGAGCTATAGGGTCCAGAGTAGCTGGGATGGGTGTTTCACTAGATATGAATGTTTTTGGTTTTGATCCCGCTCTATCTGTAGAAGCTGCATGGAGATTACCTAGTAATGTAGAACCTTGTGAGTCACTAGAAGATCTTTTCTTTCAGTCTGATTATATATCCCTGCATATTCCAGCTATAGACTCAACAAAAGGAATAATCAACAAAGAATTATTAAAAAATGCCAACAAAGCTTGCCTTTTAAACTTTGCAAGACATGAAGTAACAAATAATAAAGATATTCTAGAAGCCCTTGATGCAGGAAATCTATCCAATTATGTAACAGACTTTCCAACTCCAGAGTTAATAAAAAGAGCAAATAGCAAAGCAGATGTAATTCTTCTTCCGCATATTGGTGCTAGTACGATGCAAGCTGAAGAAAATTGTGCCGTCATGGCTGTGGATCAGTTAAAGGACTTTTTAGTGAATGGAAATATTAAGAATTCAGTTAATTTTCCTAATGTCTCTTTACCTAGGTCCACGGAAAAAAGAATTACTATAACCAATAAAAATGTACCAGCAATGATCGGGAAGATAGCAACTAAAATTGGTAACTTAGGTCTCAATATTGCAGATATGAGTAATGTAAGTAGGGGAGATATAGCTTATAACATTATTGATATCGAGGATCAGATTGATGAGAAATCTCTTAATAAACTGAGAGAAATAGAAGATGTTATTAATGTTAGGCTTCTAAATTAACGATCTTTTAACAAAATACAGCTAAAAATATAGTCATTTTCTAAATTCTGTTTTTGCACAATCTAGGGGCAATAAAGTTGCTATGGACATAAAAAACTAATATCTTAAAAAAAAAGTTAAATGTATAACTCTAAGTTATTGATTTAATTGAATATATAACGTTTAGTACAATTTTTAATCAATTTGCTGTAAAAGGTTTGTTTAATGGGTTTAAGAACGTAGAAGGTATTTTATCCCAAGAGTTATCCACAGAAATTGTGGATAAAATTTAAAGGAAATTTACCAAAAAACCTTTTTAATTTTTATTACTTAGCGAAATCAATTATTCTTAATTTATTCAATGTATCACTGACAATGACAATAAAGTTGGAACAAAGCTGGTTAAATGAACTCAGAGAAGAGTTTAATAAGGACTATATGAAGTCTCTCAAAGCTTTTTTAAAAAGAGAAAAAGAGAAAGGCAAGATTATTTATCCCAAAGGAAATCTCATATTTGCCTCATTTAACTCAACTCCATTAGATAAAATCAAAGTAGTTATTCTGGGTCAAGATCCATATCATGGACCAGGACAGGCACACGGAATGTCATTTTCTGTTCCAAGAGGAATACCAGTCCCTCCTTCTTTACGGAACATTTTTAAAGAAATAGAAAGAGATTTTGGATCTTCTAGGGCTTCAACAGGAAATTTAGAGCCCTGGGCCCACCAAGGTGTTCTACTTTTAAACAGTGTACTAACAGTAGAGAAGTCTTTAGCAGGATCTCACTCTGGAAAGGGGTGGGAAAAATTTACTGACAAAGCTATTGAAGTTATAAGCAATAAAAGAAATAACATAGTTTTTATGCTTTGGGGAAGTTACGCACAAAAAAAAGGAGCATTAATTGATAAAACTAAACATTTAATTCTAAAAAGCGCTCATCCTTCTCCATTATCAGCCCATAAAGGTTTTTTGGGTAATAGTCATTTCTCAAAATGTAACGAGTATTTATCAGAAAAAGAAATAGAGCCCATAGATTGGAGTATCTAAGTATTTCTCAACTTCATTATTTGGTTTGCTGTTTTTTCCCAAGATGTAGCTATATCGGCATCTATGTTACTTAAATCTGGAGGAACATTGAGGCGTCTAATTATTTTTCTTTTTATAGAGTCATCTGAGTTAATATCAATATCTAGGATATTCATGGAGGCATGATCTTGCTCAAATTTAGATGCAAACCTAATTTCCAAGTCATTAGCCCAGCATAATAGAGCTGCATTTACCGCACCATGTAAAACAATAGCTATTTGGGACCATTCTTCTTTGATAATAGACTCTAAGCAAGACGAGACCCTATCATAAAATTCTTGTGCACCTTCTAATCCGCCTATTTCTTCCTCATTTGACTCTGATTCAAATAAAAATCCTAGTTTTTTAATATCAAATTCTCTGCCAAGTTTTGGGTCCCACTGAAATTCTTTTAATTGAGGGTAAGCCTCCATGGAAAGGTTTCTTCTTTTAGCCATATGGAAGCCTGTTTGTTCTGTTCTAGGTAGTCCTGAACATAGAATTCTATCGAAATTTATATCCTTAGTGTTTTCATCAATCATCTTGGCTTGTTCTCGGCCTAATTCAGTTAGGTCAACCATATTTGGGTCATCAGTTACTTTTCCTGAACCAAAATAACTCACATCTCCATGCCTAAAGAGATATATTCTTTTTCTTTGCAGTCCATCTAGGGATTTATTCATTTACCTTCCTTGTTAATTTATAGATAAGTTTATGTCCAGTTCTCTAATACTTATTTCCTTTTCCTCTAAATTTTTTGATATAGATACTAAGAATGAGGATCCGTTGCTATTTTTTACAGAGCTTACTACGCTTCCTATTTTCTTTTCCGAATTTTTTTTAGTAACAACCATATTTGTTTTTACTTCTTTCATAGAATTCAAAAGATACAAGCGAGGCAAGTTCTTTGATCTATATTGCATACGTGCAATTATTTCTTGCCCCGTATAGCAGCCTTTCTCAAAATCTATTCTTCCATTTTCATGATAATTAAGATCATGAGGTAAATACAATTCAGATGTATTTTCATCAATTTCTACATTTTTATTTGATATGTCATCTAATATCCATTCAGAAGGATCTTCATTACTAATGGCTCTTAAAGTATCAGAAAGTTCCGATGAAGCATAAATTAGAATAAAACGCTTGTTCAAAAAGCGAATTAATTTTTCGTTTTGAAAAGAAACAGTATTATTTTCAGAAAAATTAAGATCTCCAAAAAGGATTTCCGAAATTTCTTCTTTACAGCCAAACAAATTTGACTCATTTCTTATTTTCATCTCTGATTTATAAAAAGGGATGTACTTTCTTAACTCCCTCTCTGTTCTTTGGATGGTTTCCTTTGGACCAATCAAAGAAAATCTATTTTTTCCAGATGTATCTTTAATTAAAGTAAAAGAGCTTATCACTCTTCCTTTAACGTTACACAAACAGGCTAAAGAAGAATTATTTTCATCTATCTTATCTATGTCAGCACTTATTTGTCCTTGCAAGAAATCTTTAGAGCCTTCTCCAGAGATGCTTAGCTCTGAAAAATTTTTTAAAAAAACTAATCCACTATCTTTCATTTCTTTATATTATAAACACGTAATGACAACTGAGTTAGATAAAAGAATCAAATGGCAGTGCAGGAGAGGGCTTTGGGAACTAGATGCAATATTGATACCTTTTTCAGAAAATCATCTACTCAATTTATCTGAAGATCAAAAACTAAATTTGTTGGAGTTACTTAAAAACGAAGATATAGATTTAATGGATTGGATAGTTACAGGTGTAAAGTCACCAGATATCTTTTCTGGGATGATAACTCTAATTTTAGACAAGCATTTAGAATCAATATGACAGCCAGTAAATTAACTTTAATTTCAGACATAGGTGGCACAAATGCGCGTATGGCCCTAGTTGACAACAAAAAGAAGACTGTAAATGAGAAAGTCTACTTGCATCAAGATTATGAAGGTCTAGAACAAATATTAGAAGATTTTATAAAAGTAACAGGTGAATCTGAATTGCAGAGGGGAATATTAGGAGTTGCTGCACCTATAATTGGCGATGAAGTAAATTTTGTTAATGCAAATTTATCCTTTAGCCAAAAGAACTTAGAAGATAAATTTTTTAAACATGGCCTAGTTGTCTTAAATGATTTAGAACTGCAGGTCCTTGCCTTAAATAGCCTAACTAAAGAAGATGTTACTGTAATTGGCGAACAACAATTAAATAACTCTACCAAGATATTAATTTCTCCAGGTACTGGGTTAGGGCTAGCGGGTTTAGTTAAAGGAACACCAGTGGCTACAGAGTCCGGACATATAAACATACCTCACGTTGCAGGCTTAGAATCTTTGATTCAGAGCTTCAAGCAAAAGAAAGGCAGAACACCTACCTTTGAAGACCTTCTTAGTGGAAAAGGGATATTGTTTCTTAATGAATTTGTCTCTAATGAGATTAATGGCTCAGTTACAAGTGAACAAGCTCTAATGAGCAATACTAAAGAAGGCCAAGAAGTTAGAGAAATTTTTTCAGTCATACTGGCCGTCTTTTGCAGATTTTCTGCTTTGATGTGGGGATCTAAGGGCGGTGTATATCTATCTGGCTCCATTATTAACTCTCTCATTGGACAAATAAATTTAGATGACTTCAGAGATAATTTTGAAGATAGCCAGACAATGAAAGATTTATTACTAGCTTGTCCTATTATTCATGTAAAAAACAAAAATCTTGGCTTTATAGGAGCTAAGACCCTCATAAAGTAATAAAGGAACTTTTATTGATCTCACCTGTCTAGAAGGTTATAAAATATGCACTTATGGCAAAAAAAGATAAAGATAGTGATTTAGCTCTAGTAAGGAGAGTCAAGAAAGGTGAATATTCAGCTTTCGACCTTTTGGTACTAAAGTATCAATCTAGGGTTATTGCTATTTCAACTAAATATGTGAAAGATATTCAGCTAGCTGAAGATATAGCTCAAGAATCCTTCTTTAAAGCATATAAATCCATAGATTCTTTCAGAGAAGAGAGTGCTTTTTATACTTGGCTGTACAGAATAACCGCTAACACTGCTATCAATTATTTATCTTCTAAAAAAAGAAAATCTGAACTTTTAGAGGCAGATGTATCTAATAGAGAGGGAGAATCTATAGATATATTTGATATACCAGGAGGAGAGTCTCCTGAAGATATTTTAAATGCGAATAGTTTAAGAGAAGACATTTTTAAAAACATGAGTAATTTACCTGAAGAAATAAGAACAGCAGTAACTCTTAGGGAATTTGAAGGACTAAGTTATGAAGAAATTGCAGAAATCTTAGGCTGTCCTTTAGGAACAGTAAGATCAAGAATTTTTAGAGGGAGGGAGCTTCTTCAACAGACCATTTCAGAACAAATAGACATAAATAAAAAAAGTAGGAATTATGAGTGAAAACATAAAAGAAAGGATTTCGGCTTTAGCTGATGGCGAGCTTTCTGAATTCGAAGTCAGAAGAGTTCTAGAAGAAATTAAAAACAATCCAGACTTAAGAGAGTATTGGAAAAAAATACAAATTATCAAGTCAGGATTAAATGACCAGCCTTTAGGTTTTTCTTCTTTGGATATTTCAAAAAGAGTAGCAAAGGAACTTGGAAATAATATAGAGGAAGCAGAGCAAGAAAAAGACACTTCTTTTAATGGCTGGTTAGCTTTAGCTGCATCTCTATCGGTAATCGTTTCTGGTACTTATTTTTATTCATCCTCAAATATAGGACAGGATTCTCAAGAACTGTTTGCATTAGAAGCTTCCAAGCAAATAAGCGAAGCAGTAAATAGCCCTGAAGCAATAGCTTTGCTTGACAGTGCGGTTAAAGGAATGAACGTTCAATTACAAAATATAGATTCTGGAAACCAAGGCCAGTTATATGCCAATTACCGTATTCCTTCTAATGGAAAAACTTTCAAAGTAAGCTTTTCTCCAATAAACTCTAATTTTAAATCGAGCACTATAGATTCATCTAGAGTTTCATATTTGAGAACTCCTAAAGGAATCTTTATTGTTTCAGTTAGCGGAAGCATCTCTGATGAAGCAAAGATTAAGATTTTAGAGAATGTTAAGCTAAAAAATAAATAAAACTTTAATTTATGAAAAGAATCTCTGTATATTTTTTAAGTACTCTATTTGCTTTAGGTTTTGTGTCTTTAATTCATTCTGCGCAATTACCAGATTTTTCTGAGCTAGCAGAAGAAGTCTCACCTTCGGTTGTTAATATAAGCAGTAGTAAAAAAATAAAGTCTAGATCTTATGGAAATAGACAGGATTTTTCAGACCCTTTCTTTGATGACTTCTATAAGAGATTCTTTGGTGATATGCCAAGACAAGACCCTAGAAGGGAAAGAGAAGTTAGATCAGGAGGCTCTGGGTTCATTATTTCTAGGGATGGATTTATTCTTACAAATAATCATGTAGTTGATGGAGCAGATGAAATTATTGTTAGTTTAAGTGATAGACGAGAGTTTAGAGCTGAACTGGTAGGTTCTGATTCAAGATCGGATATTGCTTTACTTAAAGTAGACGCAGATGATCTTCCTTATTTAGAGATTGGAAATTCTTCAGAATTAAAGGTTGGTGAATGGGTGATGGCAATAGGTTCGCCATTCCAACTAAATTTTTCAGTTACAGCAGGAATTGTGAGTGCAAAAGGAAGAAGTATTCCTAATGGCTCTGACTCTACTTATGTTCCTTTTATACAATCAGATGTAGCTATAAATCCAGGTAATTCCGGAGGTCCTTTATTTAACTTAGATGGCCAAGTAGTGGGAATAAATTCTCAGATATATACAAGATCAGGTGGCTATATGGGCGTATCGTTTTCTATACCTATAGATTATGCAATGGATATTGTTGATCAAATTAAAGAAAGCGGTGAAGTTGCAAGAGGGTGGCTTGGAGTTACTATTCAAGAAGTCACAACTGAGTTTGCTGACAGCCTAGGTATGACTTCTCCAAAGGGAGCTCTAATAAGCCAAGTGTTGGAAGATAGTCCAGCTGAGAAATCTGGTTTACAACCTATGGATGTAATAATCAAATTTGATGAAAGAGATATAGTTTATTCTGCTGATCTTCCTCAAACTGTTGGAAGTATTAGGCCAGGAGAAAGAGTAAAAGCAAAAATAATTAGAGATTCTAAAGAAATAGAGTTGGACATAAAAGTAGGTAAGGCGCCTACTAATTTAGCTCAAGTTAGCAATAATGTTAAAGAAGACGAACAAGACGTATTGGGAATTCAGGTAAGATCTTTGACCTCAAAAGAACGACAAGATCTTAATATTCGTTTTGGGTTAGTGGTAGTTAAGATTGATCCCACTAGCTCAGCAGCAGAGGCCGGTATCCAAGAAAATGATGTAATCACTTATTTCAATAGAGAAAAAGTAACCTCTATTAAACAATTTGAAACTCTAATCGATAAGGCAAAAGAAACTAAAGACACAGTAATGATAGGCATTTTAAGAAATGGCAATCAAACTTTTAGAAGTCTAAAACTCACAAATTAGCTGCTTTAGGCTAATATAAAAAAATAATTGACCCAAAATCCATGAAAACTAGGAATTTTTCTATTATTGCTCATATTGATCACGGCAAATCTACTCTTGCAGATAGGATTATAGAATTATGTGGAGGTCTATCAGATCGAGAAATGGTGGATCAGGTTTTAGATAATCTAGATTTAGAGAAAGAGAGAGGGATTACCATAAAAGCTCAAACCGTTAATTTGAAATACAAATCTAAAGACCAAAATGAATATCAATTTAACTTAATTGATACCCCTGGACATGTTGATTTCTCTTATGAAGTTTCCAGATCTTTATCTGCTTGCGAGGGAGCAATATTGCTCGTAGACGCTTCTCAAGGCGTTGAAGCACAAACTTTATCAACTTGTTACAGTGCAGTAGAGGAAGGTCTGACAATTATTCCTGTCCTAAATAAAATAGATTTAAATCAGGCTGATCCAGAAAGAGTAAAACAGGAAATTGAGGAAATAATTGGTATAGATGCTTCTGACGCTCCGTGTATAAGTGCAAAAGAAGGTATAGGAATAGAAGAAGTTCTTGAGAAGGTTATTCAGGACATTCCTCCCCCTGAAGAGCACAAAGAAGCACCCCTTCAAGC
>CEOQ01295437.1_pt1 | contig 10158 bp, 7 predicted proteins | sample 361351 | NCBI WGS metagenome assembly CEOQ01 (sample SAMEA2619907, study PRJEB7988) | marine metagenome | biome: marine biome (ENVO:00000447); feature: deep chlorophyll maximum layer (ENVO:xxxxxxxx); material: "saline water (ENVO:00002010), including plankton (ENVO:xxxxxxxx)" | depth 60 m | reverse complement strand
CGGGAAGACGCTTCCCTCCTACAGCGTCGCGCAAGCGCGATGCGGTGCTTCGACAGAAATATGTAGGAGGGGGATTCTATCCCCGACAACCGCTACCACCTTCACGCTGTCGCAAGGCACTTCCTTCCTGCAGAATCGCCTATGTTTCGTGTTTATTACGTGTGTCTATTTGAAAGTCAGTGTAACAATACTTAAGTTGTTGATATTTATTGATAATTATAAAAATGTCCCTTTTGAAATAAGTCTCATCGTGTCATTATGGCTCGTAATGATGCAGGCTATTTACCGATCCTTGATTGGAAATTACCTGATAGGAGAACTAGATTTAAATTAATCTACAGTTGTTCAATAAATACAAAAATAGGTGAAGTATGCGTTTACAGGATGTAGGTCCAGTTTTCGTGATGTCAGGCTTGATACTTAGTGCATCTGTTTGTGCGCTTGAGCCTATGACTGATCGTGACCTCTCTGATGTATCAGGGCAGGCATTTATCACCATTGATACGAGTTCATACAATCAGGGTTCAGGAAACTGGTCTGGTGACTACGAGTTCACTAAGGTTAACCTTGGGATGGAGCTCGAAACTGTTTTTAACATCGACGAATTGAGACTCGGCCGCTTTGAGCGCGAAGCGTACGTTGATGGAACAGTGCCTATTACGGATGACAACCGAAATATTCTCTATAACCCCGATGGTAGCGCCCAGGTTTACGATTCCGACATCATTATTGAAGATTTCGCTCTCGGTCGGGTTGATAACCATGACGACGCTGCAAATGCGGCATATGTTCCGTTTATGGCGAGAAACCCTTTCATAGAGTTGGCGTACAAAACTGAGAATGGTCAGAAGAGGATTTCCGGCGTTCGGGTTGGCTTTGATAAAGCTCAAGGTGATCTCTCAGGCGATCTGATTTCTGTTACCGGTATTGTAGAAGGCGAGATTCGCGGCGACATTCAGGTTGTCTACGACAATAACTGTAGTGGATGGAACGCTCTGGCGCCGAACTGTCTCCTGCTTCTAGCATCTTCTGATAAAGAAATTTACACCCAGGTTGATCTTCTTGATGGTGCAACAGGGGATGGTGCGGATAGACTCAACACAACTTACCTTAAGCGCGCGTCCTGGTTTGGTGTGCCGACTGGGCGTAATTTCCAGACCGATGAAACAGGCCTGATTGCGTCATTGATCCCAACGCTAACGAGGTCAAGCGATTGCGAGGTTCTTGGTACTCCAGCGTGTTTCCGATCTACGATATATCAGTCGATCTATATTGGCGATAAAGGTACTGACTTTGAGAGCGGTTCTGCATCGGGTGTATTCCTGTCCGTACAAACCGAATCTGTGCCGTGGGAAGATCTTTCGGGTGTTCCTGGCTCCGATCGTGTACTAACAGATAGCGGTGCGTTTATGAACATCTCTCGATATCAATCAGGTGGTGAGACTAAGTACCCTCTGTATCTGACTCTTGAGGAAGCTACACGTGGTACGCCTCGTGTTGCTACCTGTGTTGGCCGCATTAAGGGGTGTTAATGAGATGAAAAAATTATTAACGCTATCCGCTGCCGTCGTTATTGCTCATTCAGCGAATGCGGAGTTACAGGCGCTTGATGATGCCGAAATGTCCTCACAGAGTGGTGCCGGCTTAGGCTTTGCACTCCAGGATTTTGTCTTCAGTACGGACGATGCCTCTCTCGCAGTCACGGGCATCGAGGACGGAACTGGTAATGAGGTCGGCATCAAGTGGGATCAGTTCTACATTATGGGAGAGGGCAGCCAGAACGGTGCTGTTAAAAAGCCTGTTGATATTGGTAGCTATCTTCACCCCTGGGTCGTGCGAAGTGTTCGTGGTAGTTCTGATTGGGATGGTGATCCGGCTGACTTCTATACCGGCGATGCACCTGCAATCGGCGATGACGTCGCAGCGTTGCAGATACTGACGGATGTTTATACTTCGGCCGCTCAGAATACGCGACAGTATGTGATGGATTGTATTTTTGCGAGTGCAGGTGATTGCGGACAGCGGGCTGCTATCAGACGCAGTGGAGCAGACATCGGCTCCCGCTTCACGCTCGATTTTGCCGATGGTACTAACCACGTCTGGAATATCGACATGCGGGGTGTATATCTCGACGGGTCTGGTTTTACTTTATGGTCTCGCCCAGATGATTCGGGTCAGTCAGAACTACTGGGACAATTGAACCTGTCTTTGTTGGCCGAGGAATTTCAGATCGATACATGCGGAGATGCATGTACTGGTACCGGATCTCTTTTACAGATTGATCAGGTTTATCTCGGTTTGAATTTAGGGTTTGGCGATATGCAGCCGTTAAAGTTCAGTGCAACGTCCGACGGCAATTTTGTACTTGAACTAAGCAAGCCTGATCCTTCGTCCAGAGGTGTGGACCCGTCGGATAGGGACGCCATGCTGGCTTTCTTTAATGAGTATTACGCTAACGCGCCGAAGAGCGATATTTATATCGGTGAAATCACTGTTGGAAACAGAACTGCCGGTGAAACAGTGATAAACGGTTTCCGTGCTCAGTACCTGAAAGCGACCAGTATCGATCTCTGACCGATACTGGCGTTACTTGCTCAGGTCACATCACTGTCTTCAAACTTCTTCTGAGTCCGTTACTATTGTAACTGGGTAGACCTGAGACTTTTTAAGCTGAGGATTCAGCTTGAGCATTTTCTCTCCAAGCTTATCCAGTCTTGAAGCTCTGTTGTCCGGAGAAGGGTGGGTACTCAGGAACTCCGGGCCACCGCCACCTCCTGCTTCAGCCATTTTTTTCCACAAGCTTACCGCTGCGTCGGGGTTATATCCCGCGCGGGTTGCTAACTCGATACCGATTTCGTCAGCTTCCGATTCAGCAGTTCGGCTATTCGGCAACTCCAGAGCAACTTTCGCAGCCATTGCGGTGCCAGTCAGTACATAGCCGTTGTTGTCAGTCACTACCGCGGTGGCCGCGAGTGCGCCGTTCATCAGCACAGCACGGGACATACGTTCAGCGGTGTGGTTGGCTAGGGCGTGAGATATCTCGTGCCCCATAATCTGGGCAATTTCGTCGTCACTAAGGTTCAGTTGAGTAACTATGCCGGTATAGATCGCCATGCGACCGCCAGCCATGCACCAGGCATTTAAGGTATCAGGGTCGTCAATAATCGCGACGCTCCATTTCCAGTCTTTGGTGCCAGGGTCAAGCTTGATGGCTTCTGTTACCAGTCGCCCTGTGATGGTTTCGATACGCTTTACCCAAGCAGGATCAGTCACCAGCTGATTATTCTGATCGAGTTCGCCGACGGTGCTGGCGTAGGCTTTCTGGGACTCAACAATAGCGGAATCCGGCGAGACGATCATCAGCTGATTGCGGCCGGTCAAGGTGGTTGCGCAGCCTGCAATGGCCGCGCTGATCAACGTCAGGCTGATCACTTTCTTCATATCCGTGTTCCTGCGGTAAAGTGTTTATCGCTAGTCTAAGGTGTTGCTGGGTGACTGTGTAGTGCTAATGCTGACAGCGCAGTCCTGCGCTCTAAGGTCTGGTATACTCGCGTTTTTTCTCCAGCGGGATTTCAGCGTGTTTGCCGGAACAGAATTACACCCAAGGCTAATTGCCGGGCTTGAAAAACAGTCCATTACCGAAGCAACCGACGTGCAGCTTGAGGTTATCCCTGAAGTATTACGTGGAAGTGACGTTCAGGTATGTGCCGAGACGGGCAGTGGTAAGACCTTTGCCTACTTATTGCCGGTCATGCAGAAGTTACTGACGGTTGATGCGCCTGATAGCGCCACGCGTGCTCTGGTTATCGTTCCTACCCGTGAGCTTGCTCGTCAGGTATTTAAGGATGCTAAGCGGCTGACCGATATGAATCACCTTGAGGCCGGAGTATTAACCGGCGGTGAGGAGTTCAAGTATCAGGCAGCGGTTCTGCGTAAGAATCCAGAGATCCTCATTGCAACGCCAGGGCGTCTCGTGGATCACCTGAAGCGCGAAACGGCCGAGCTGGGTGACATTGAATTTCTGATTCTGGATGAAGCTGATCGCATGCTGGATATGGGCTTCTCTGAGGATATGGAGCATATTGTTGGAAAGTGTGGCTCAGAGCGTCAGACATTGATGTTGTCTGCGACATTGCGTCATGAGGGGGTAGGGCGTGCTGCGCGTTCGTGGTTGAAAGACCCTGTTGAGATTACCACCAAAGGTATTCAGGAAAGCCACGATGATATTACTCAACAGCGTATTCTGGCAGATGATAACGCGCATAAAGATCGTCTTTTAACCTGGCTTCTGGCGAACGAAACCTACGACAAAGCCATCGTATTCGTTAATAGACGTACTGAAGCTGAGCGACTGAGCGAGTTTCTCCGCCGTCATAGAGAAGGCATTGCCGTGCTGCACGGTGATATGACTCAAGATGAGCGTAACTATGTCATGCAGAATGTTCGCGAAGGTCGACGTAACATACTCGTAGCCACCGATGTGGCAGCACGCGGTCTTGATGTTGATGGTCTCGATCTTGTCATCAATTACGATCTTGCTCGTAAGGGGGATGAGTACATTCATCGTATCGGTCGCACAGGTCGTGCAGGGCGCAGTGGACTCGCCATCAGTCTGATTGCTCCTAGTGAATGGAATTTGAAAGCCGCTATTGAGCGCTATATTCGTCAGGAGATGACGTCGCGCACGATTAAGGAGCTGAAAGCTAAGTACACCGGCCCTAAGAAGGTGAAAGCGTCTGGCAAAGCCGCGGGGGTTAAGAAGAAAAAGCCACGAGGCCCAGCTGCGAAAAAAGCAGCCGCGAAGAAAGCAACCGAGAAAAAAGGCCCATCTCCGAAGAAGAAAAATGGGCCGCGGCCTTCACGTCCAGCCGGTAACCTGATGGACAGCGAAGGTTTTGCTCCGATAAAACGCAAGAAATAAGACTGGTACCACCTGTCAGCGGCCGAACTGGCCGCTGTTATAATCTTTGATTGCCTGCTCAATCTCTTCCTGTGTGTTCATCACAAACGGGCCATAGTGCGCGACGGGCTCAAGAATCGGATCGCCTGTCAGCACCAGTAAGTTTGCATTACTTTTAGCTTGAAGAACGAGCTCTTCCCCGTGAGTACTGTAAATGAGCAATGGTTTTTCTGGTACCGAATGGCCAGTAACCAGCTCACCCTTGTACACATAGACTATCGCGCGTTTACCAGAAGCAACAGGGAGTGTCAGTTCACTGCCTTCAGGCAGGGTAACGTCCAGATAGCTGGCGTTAGCGGCTAACTTGTCCAGCGGGCCCGTCACCTGCTTATTTTCGATCTTCCAGTCACCCGCAAGAACTCTGACTTCGCCACCACCATCAAGAGTCACAACCGGGATTTCTGATTTCGGCACATCCCGGTAATCCGGTGCGCTCATTTTGTCCTTGGCGGGCAGGTTAATCCACAGTTGAAAGCCATGCAGTCCGCCCTGGTCCAGCTCTGGCATTTCGCTATGTATGATACCGCGACCAGCAGACATCCACTGAGCGCCACCACTGCGGATTTCGCCGCGGTTGCCCATGTGGTCTTTGTGGATCAATGCACCTTTGCGCAGATACGTCAGCGTTTCCATACCGCGATGAGGGTGAGGTGGAAACCCGCCCATGTAATCCGCTTCATCGTCGGATACCAGTTCGTCGAGCATCAGAAAAGGATCGGCGTCACGTTGATTAAAGAGTGCCAGACGTCTGATTTTGACACCATCACCGTCCGAGCTTGGGTAACTACGAATGATATTTTCGAGAGAGCGTTGAGTCATAAGTACCTCCGGTTGACGATTACTTTATCGCGGTTACCGGAGGATAACGAGTGGTGAGGATGGTATTGATTGTTCTGCTATGTTGTTTAATTTGATAATTAAACTGCAGATTGTTCTTCCACTTGCTCGTCCAAGCCGTCCTCGAGAGCCTGGCACAGCTCTTCGCAGGAAGTCGGGTCGGAATAAGGCTCGCCGTTCGCGTCGACGATGAAGAAGATATCCGATACCTGCTCACCCTCGGTCAGAATTTTAGCCCCTTGCAGCTGAGCTCCAAAGTCCATCAGGATGCTACCCACCCTTGCCAACAGGCCTGGGCGGTCGGCTGCTATAACCTCTAGAACGGTTCTGCGCATCAGAGGGTCATTGCTTATGGTTACCTGGGTAGGCACATCGAACTGTTTCAGCACCCGTGAGGTCCGGCGACGAATGATCGTATCGAACTCTTCGGGCTCATCCAGAGCATCGCACAGGGTATTACGAATTACGCGGATACGCTCAGGGTCTGTAATTGCTTCATTGTTCTCGTCGAGGACAATATAGGTATCGACCGCATTGTTCTCTGACTCGGAGGTCATGATGCGAGCGTCCTGGATGTTCAGGTTGAGCTGATCCAGGGTTGCCGTCGTGACTGCGAACAGGTTCGGCTGATCTTTCATAAACAAAAAGATCTGTGTGGCGCCTTCAAACTGACGGTCAGATGTCTGTCGTACCGAGACAAGCGGCTTAGCACTGTTACCATGCGCGTCTATCTCGCGGGTTTGCCAGACGATATTGTCCACGCCTTCACGCAGAAAGTAATCTTCTCCGGGCTGGCCCCAGATTTCGCGAGCGCGCGCTTCGGGCAAACCATAATCCAGGAGCTGTGATATGGCTTCCTGTTGGATTTCCTCGATGACATCGTCTTTGTGAAGGCGGTTTTCAAGGCCTCGTCTCAATGCCGCTTGGGTATTTCTGTACAGCTCTCTCATCTGCTCTGCACGCCATGGCGTCCAAAGCTCCGGGTTGGTGGAGTGGGTGTCTGCGACAGAAATCAGAAACAGCATGTCGAGGTGGTACTGATCACCGACATCGACGGCGAACTGGTGGATATCATCCGGGTTACTCAGGTCGAGGCGCTGGGAAGCATTCGACATTAATAAGTGGTTACTCACCAGCCAGGTGACCATATGGGTATCGGCTGGCTTGAGCCCGTGCTGAATGCAAAAGGCTTCGGCAATCTCGCCACCATTGGCGGCGTGGTCGCCCTCCCGGCTTTTACCCACGTCATGGAGCAGGGCAGCGAGATAGAGAACCTCTTTCTTATGAACCCTATGAATCAGCCGGGAGGCAATCGGAAAGCGTTCACGCACGTCGCCATAGCGGAAATGTCGCAGCAGGCGAATCATACGGAAGGTATGTTCATCCACCGTATATTTGTGCAGGAGGTCGTACTCCATCATGCCAATAACGCGACCAAACGACGGAATATAACGCCCGAGAATGCCATACCTCATCATGCGAGACAGCTCGCGAACCACGCGTGACCTGCTGCGCATCAGAGTCATGAAGATGGCGTTGTGTTCCGGGTTCTGGCGATACTCTTCATCGATCAGGTTTCGGTTATCCCGCAGCGCACGGATAGTCGCTGAGTGTATACCTTTTGACTCGGAGATCTGTGCCAGCATAGGGAAGACCCTAAGCAACCAGGCAGGTTCTTTCTCAAACAAGTCTGGCGTCGTCAGCTGCAGGTAACCGTTGCACAGAACGAAGTGCTCATTTACAGGTGTGATGGTGTCGTCATCACACTGCATATAGTCTTCTGTAAAGTGCATCATCAACATATCGCTCAACTCCATAGTGGAGAGCTGGTGGCGATAAAATTGAGACATAAAGCGTTCAACGCCAAGTTGTCGCCCCGTATCCTTGTAGCCAAGAACTTCTGCGACCTGCGTTTGCAGATCAAAAAGGAGTCGGTCTTCCTCGCGTCCTGCCAACATGTGGAGTGCGTATCTTACTTCCCATAGAAAGCTGACGCTGCTGGCCAGGCGTTTGTGTTCGAACTCAGTCAGAAAGCCGTTATCTTCCAGTGCCTGTAGCGTGCCTTTGCCGAAATGACGAATGGCGACCCAGGTGATTGTCTGGATATCCCGGAGGGCGCCAGGAGAGTTTTTAACGTTGGGTTCGAGGTTGTAGTCGGCGCTATTGTGTTTGTCGTGGCGGGTATTGAGTTCTTCAGATTTGGCTTCGAAAAAGACGGCGGCTGGCCATTGGGCCTCAGGGGTAATTCGTGCGCGTAGTTCGGAATGCAGTGTTTCATCACCAATCAGAGTTCTGCTCTCTAACAAATTGGTGATAATAGTGAGATCCCCTTCGGCCTCGGTAACGCATTCGTCCATGGTGCGAACACTGTGGCCTATGTCCAGCTTGATGTCCCACAGCAGGGTAATAAAGTCCTGCAGGTCGCTGGCGTGACGATTGATACTGTCTTCATCGCGCGCAAGCAGAAGCAGGTCGATATCAGAATGTGGATGCAGCTCTGCTCGACCATAGCCACCCACCGCAATCAGCGCGATGTCTTCTGTGGCGATGCTGCGGAAGCGCCAGAGTGCCCGTAAAATTCTGTCGATCAGAGTTGAGCGATGCCGGACCAGCAGGTCGGCATCCAGCGTCTCGCGAAAATAATCATGTGCTTCGGTCTGAATGCGGGTTAGAAGGGGCTTGATTACTGGAAGAGGGAGGGATTTTTCCTTTAATTCTTCCAGTAACGCGTCTTCATCAACCTGAGGTAGTACCGGCATGTCAGATAAATCGGTCACTTCCAGAACTGCTCTTCTTCTTTGCGTTTGGTCAGGACTTCGACGCCGTCAGCAGTGACTAACAGAGTGTGTTCCCACTGCGCTGAGGCTTTGCGGTCTTTAGTCACCACAGTCCAGCCGTCTTTAAGCAGTTTGTTATGGCGCGAGCCAAGATTGATCATAGGTTCAATGGTGAAAATCATACCTTCCTGAATCGCCATGCCAGTTCCCGGCTTACCATAGTGCAGGATCTGAGGGTCTTCGTGGAATACTTTGCCGATACCGTGGCCGCAGTACTCACGTACTACTGAGTAGTGATTCGATTCGGCATAAGTCTGAATTGCGTGGCCGATATCCCCCAGTTGAACACCAGGTTTTACCATATCAATGGCAAGGTACAGAGACTCCTGAGTGACACGGATAAGGCGATCCAGCGCTGGTTGAACCTCGCCTACCATAAACATCTTACTGGTATCGCCGTGGTAACCGTCTTTGATCACAGTAACATCAATATTAATGATGTCACCTTTCTTCAGGATTTTGTCATCGCTGGGAATGCCATGGCAGATGACCTGATTAACAGAGGTGCAGATCGATTTCGGGAAACCGTTGTAATTCAGTGGGGCGGGGATCGCCTTCTGCTCGTTGACAATATAGTCATGGCAGATGCGGTCGAGTTCACCTGTCGATACGCCCGGCTTTACATAGTCACCGATCATCTCCAGAACTTCTGCAGCCAGACGCCCGGCTACCCGCATTTTGGCGATGTCTTCCGCCGTATTGATCGTTACACCCATCAGAGGAGATCTTCCGTTTCATTGAATAGCAATGATTGTATTGTACTTCTTGTGTGGCTGGGGTTGAACCGTTGAATAAGAAGTCAGTAAAAGGATCGTGTAACAGCTGGCACATAGGCGCGTAAAATGGTATAAAGCGCCCGCGCTCAGCGCCGTGCTACTACAAAGTAGTGGTACGTAGATACTTAAACGACACACACGGACTGAAACTGATGTGCCGGGGTGCCTGTTTCGACAGGTCGGGGCTCAGGGTTCGTGGAGGCATAACCCCTACATATAAGGTAGTAAGACAATGGCACAAGTTAGCATGCGTGACCTGCTGAAAGCAGGCGTACACTTCGGTCACCAGACTCGTTACTGGAACCCCAAAATGGGTCAGTACATCTTCGGTGCCCGCAACAAGATTCATATCATCAACCTCGAGCAGACTGTTCCAGCACTGAATGACGCGCTGAAGCTGATCGAAGGTATGGCTGCGAAAAACAACAAAGTTCTGTTTGTTGGTACTAAGCGCGCAGCTGGCAAGATCATCAAAGAGCAGGCAGAGCGTTCAAATATGCCATTCGTTGCTCACCGTTGGTTGGGCGGTATGCTCACTAACTACAAAACTATCCGTCAGTCTATCAAGCGTCTGCGTGAGCTCGAAGCTCAGCAGAAAGACGGTACTTTTGAACAGCTGACCAAGAAAGAAGCTCTGATGCGTTCACGTGAGATGGACAAGCTCGAGCGTTCTATCGGTGGTATTAAAGAAATGGGCGGTCTGCCAGACGCTATGTTCGTCATCGATGTTGATCACGAGCGTATCGCT
>CEOQ01046166.1_pt1 | contig 10163 bp, 9 predicted proteins | sample 361351 | NCBI WGS metagenome assembly CEOQ01 (sample SAMEA2619907, study PRJEB7988) | marine metagenome | biome: marine biome (ENVO:00000447); feature: deep chlorophyll maximum layer (ENVO:xxxxxxxx); material: "saline water (ENVO:00002010), including plankton (ENVO:xxxxxxxx)" | depth 60 m | reverse complement strand
CTATATAATAAAAGCTGGTTTTTCGAAGTTTCCCCCCACGATTGGGATTGGGTCAAGATTCATCCAATCTTCGGAAATAGTCGTGTATACGCTGCGAAAATCGATGCTAGGGACGAGATCTCCTTGGTCTAGATCATTTTCCTTCATTGACGGATATTCACCGTATTCTCCACCTTTCACATTATCACCGATAACCAAACAAGCACCTCCGGCTCCATGATCCGTACCGGCACCATTGTCGTACACTCTTCTACCAAATTCAGAGAATAGAAGCATAACCACGTTGTTCGCTGCATCGTGTTCTCTAAGATCGTCGAAAAAATCTCGTATTGCATTGGAGGCAGATGACCATAAATTCGCGTGGGTATCTAATTGGGAAGCATGTGTATCAAAACTACCCAAATCACAGTAGAAAATTCGAGTCCCCAAGTTTGCTAAATGTATTTGGGCGATTGATTTTAGTTTTTGAGAAATCGAATTGGTTGAATATTCTATACTTGATGAATACATCTCAGGAGCAACATTAAGGATGTCTGCTCCCTTTATTGCATCGAGGCCTGTTTGTCCCAGGAAGTCCATTACGGGACCAGAACCTATCATTGGCGAATACATACGTTTGTATCGATCTAGAACGCGATTTCTCTTTTCGTCCGGAGTTATGTCAGTAAGTAGACCATAGTTGTTCAGATTTTCTACGGTGGCCACGGGCACTCCAGGAGCGACAAGAGCTCTGTATAGAGACGGGCCCATACTTACCGCCGTAACAACGTTTTCTTTGGCGGGATCCAATTGCTTTACCGCTCTTCCTAACCAACCCTCTGTTCCTAGGGTGTCAGGTTCACATGTGTGCCATATATCCATTGATCTAAAGTGAGACCGGGGTGAATTTTCATACCCAACCCCATGTACTATGGCGACCTTACCTTCTTTGAACATATCCGCAATGGGTTTCATTGCAGGGTGGAACCCAATATTGTCATTGAGACTGAGGATTTCTTCTTCTGGAACATGTACAACTGGACGATAATCCCAATATTTTGAATCGGCATAAGGAACTACGGTATTCAAATAGTCGTTACCTCCCGTCAGCTGCACAACAACTATGACCGGATCAGTGTTTTGAGTACTCATGACGTTTTCCTTGAAAGGTTTTCAATATTTGTATCAGGTATTGTGAATTGAATGATTAGGCAAACTGGTATTCTCTTGTAGATACGACTAGTTGCATTAATTCAACTAATCTCTCTAACCCTGATGTTGACCAATTAAATCTACCTAGCTTACTTACGTGTGCAACTAGTTCATCTTGGGTTTCTTTTGACATCTTAAGGGGGCCCATGATGTCTAAGATTGCTTCAACGACATCATGGGGATCTGTACCAATTTGCATCACTCTTTCAACGATGTCATGTACTCCCGACAAGGATGTCTGCGATATCATCTCTGATACAAAGTTGGTCCTTTTCATAAGAGTTCCACTGTTGATCCACTCTATGCCGTTGTGCCACCCTTCCACACTGGGTGGATTAAGTAGGTCCTGGCCCATGTAAGCGATTTGACTAGTCCAATCCATAATTTTAGGTGAAGGAAATAGGCCTTCTCCAACTAGCCTCACGGTTCCTACAACAACTTCAGTCGGATTTTTGACTTTGCTAAATCTCTGTTCTTTGAAAAATTTACTCTTGAATAGTGCTTCCAAGGTCGTTCCCATATGAAAACCAGACTCTTGAAGAGTATCTGCCAAGAATTCAACTGCTGCGGGGTCTTTAGGCGGAGTTACCGACCACGCAGGAACTTGAGGTTCATCAGAAACAAAAAAGCTGTATAGATGTCGAGCAATGAACAATGAGGTAGCTCTTTTGGATAAAATTATGTCTATGATTTCCTCTCCGTTAAAAACGCCTTTTTCCCCGAGGAATTCTTTTGTACCATAGTCGTGGTCTTCAGGTACGAACTTGAATTGCCAATCCCATCTACCCATATGAAATCTCGGTAACTTATGTTCTAGAGTCCACCCTGTGAATGCTCTAGAGCATTCACGCACATCTGTCTCTGTATAATTCCCTACACCCATGGTAAAAAGTTCAAGAAGCTCTCTTCCCCAATTTTCATTTACAGAATCGGAATGGTTTTCGTTGTTATCTAGCCAGTAAATCATGGCGGGACTTTTTGCAACTTCGAGTAAAATGTCTTTGTAGTTTCCAAAGGCATTTTCTCTAAACATGTCTATCATGTCTTGAATTTCATCGTAGTGGTCTACTTTCGCTACCCCTGTTGCGAAAATATTGTGATAGAACAAGCACATTTTTTCTTGTAATGGCGCAGTAGTATTAATCATTGACCATACCCAAGGGGCTTGTCCCAATCCCCCCATGGTTCCCGGCTTCCACCACATTGGGTAATATCGAAGAAATTTGTAAATGTCCACTTGGTCATCTGATTTAGGGTTCAATAGTTCATCAACTGTAGATTCATATCCAATCTTAATGCGAGACTCAAGTTCCTTACGTGAAGCGCCAAACCCAGCACGACGCATCAAATGTGCCATTAAATCAATTTCAGAATCATTTCTTATTGTGGTCATAGTCTAAAGGTTCCTTTTGTAAAAGTTACCACCTGAACTGAGGTGTAGTGCTACAACATTGTCCAAAGCATAACAGCAAGTGCAAATATGGGTGATAATTAGTGGTTGGTTTCTAAGTGGGCGGAGATTTTTTCTCCTATCATCATTGTCGTGGCATTTGTATTGGCTCTTACAGATTCTGGCATTATTGAGGCGTCAGCAATGTACAAATTGCTTAACCCTTTGACTTTTCCGTTTGAGTCCACAACAGACATATCGTCAGTGTCTGAGCCCATTCGACATGTACCTGTCAAATGATGACCAGTTACAGTATTGGTTCGAAGCCAATTATGAAAAGATTCTCTTGAATTTAGAATATAATTTGTTGGTGAGGTAATGTTTTGAATTAGAGGTCTCATCGGTTTACTTTCCATTAAGTCTTTGGCGATTCTTATACCTTCGGCCATTCTTTCAACATCCTTGTCTGTATCAAGTAGATTCAAAAATAAGTCAGGGCTGTCTTTAGGATCTATCGAGTTTAATTGGATCCTGCCTTTGCTAGTTGCGAAGTAAACAGAGACTGCGATTTGGATGCCATCTACGTCCTGATTATCTAAATTTCCTTGGGTTGATATAGTTTCAACTTCACGATAATCAGTTGATAGCGAATACGAGTTCATCCACATCAGCATGTCGTCCTCAATGTCAGATTCTGACGCGGTGTATCGCAGGCCAACCTGGAGACATGGTTTTTGAGTGTCCAAGTCATCTATATCTTTTACAGATGCTTTTACAAAATTTATAGGGTGGTCACTTAGATTTTGTCCAATACCAGGTAAGTCAACCTGAGTGGGAATACCCATTTTTTCTAAATGTGCCGTAGGGCCAATGCCAGACAACATTAGGATTTTTGGATTCGCTATAGCACCTGCGCAAAGAACAACATTCTCTCCATGGACTAGGTATGTATCACCTCCACTTTCAACTTCTAATGAGGATACTTTTTGCTTGTCTAAAATAATTTTGTTAACCGTGGAATTAGGGCTGACTGTTAAATTAAGCCTGTATCGAGCTTGCGATAAATGAGCAACAGCCGTACTTATCCGGATGCCATTCGGATTGTTACATGGAAAAGGTCCTACACCACTGGCGTCTGGATAGTTCATGTCAAGAGTTTCCCTATATCCCAAGTTAATCGCAGATTCAAAAAAACCTTTTTGTGAACGGCTCCATTCTGATTTTGGAAATCTGTGCGCAATAATTGGGCCATCTTCTCCGTGAAAGTCTCCTGAAAAATCCAAGTCGGTTTCTAATTTTCTGAAAAATGGTAAAACTTCCTCATAGCTCCAGTCGGCTAGTCCCAAGTTCTTCCACAACTCAAAATCATGTGAAAGTCCTCGTAGGAAAATCTGTCCATTTATAGAACTTGTCCCTCCAGTAATTTTTCCTCGAGGTGTGCGGATGTATCTGGACAGTCCGTCTGATTCATAATCGTTAACTTTTGCGATATATCCCCAGTCATGTTCTGGGCCAACCGCTATGTAAGTTCCCGTTGAATAACCAAACTTAATATCATCAGGTAACTTCCTAAAGTCAGGGTAATCGGGTCCCCCTTCCAATAGCAGTACAGATATGGACGGGTTTTCAGATAGCCTCGAAGCTATTATTGCGCCGGACGATCCTGCACCCACCACTATAAAATCATATTTCATGGTTGTGGCAGGATAACTGAAAAACTTCTAGTATGTAAATGAATTAGATGTTTTAGCAAATATAAGCCAGATAATTTCTTTTATATGAATATAGGTACAAAAAGGTTAGGTTTGTTTGGAGGGACATTTGATCCCATTCATTATGGACATATCTCCGTGGCACGAGAGGCTCTAAAAACCCTTAATTTAGATAAGGTTGTATTTGTACCTGCTGGCGATCCCTATATGAAAACATCTTCTTTAAATGTATCTCCTGCTTTTCACAGAATGGAGATGATAAATCGCGCTTTAGGTTACGAAAATGATAGCAATTTTTGTGTTTCTGATATCGAAATTGGGCGCGACGGACCTTCTTACACTCTGGAGACTGTAGAAAGTTTCAACCTTCCAAAAAATCAATTGGTAGTAATTATTGGTGCTGATACACTTTCTTCGTTTCATCTTTGGAAAGAACCAGAAAAGATTGTTAGTAAAGCAAGAATGGCCGTAATAACTCGACCGGGAGTTAATCTTTCGACAATAATTGCCAACGACGACAAGGGTTTATTGAATAATGTAGAAATTATAGATTCAATAACGCCAAATATAACCAGTACACAAATTCGATGTAGCGTAAAATGTGGAAATATTGTTGAAGGTGTTAGTCCACCTGTTAGGAATTATATTCACGTCCACCAACTTTATAAATAACTCATCGAAAACTTTTAATATTAGGTCTTTGGTCGAGATAAGTTACAATTTTTCAATTCTTGGTAGTAAATTTCGGAAGGATGCATGAACGAATTTTTAGAATTAAAAAGAAGACTGCTGGAAGTTGCAAAAGAAAAAGAGGCTCTGTTATTTGGCGAATTTACTTTGTCAGCCGGAGGAACAAGCAACTACTATTTTGATGGACGTATACTGACTCTTGACCCGGAAGGGGCTTATTTGACGGCGAAAATACTACTGCCATTGATTAAGGATTGTGGGGCGGAAGCGATAGCGGGCCCAACTCTTGGCGCTGACCCGATCGTCTCTTCAGTTGCGTCATTGAGTTACATAGAAAAGACTAATGTACCCGCCTTGATAGTGAGAAAAGAAGTTAAATCTCATGGGGGAATGAAATCTGTTGAAGGATCTCTGAGAAAAGGGATGAAAGTCGCAGTAGTAGATGATACGTGTACGTCAGGATCAAGTATTTTTCACGCGGTAGAAGTTCTTGAAGGTGAAGGTTGCGAGGTGGTAAAAATATTTTCAATAATGGATAGGATGGCTGGTGGAAGCGAGGAATGCAGACGGAGAGGATATAGTTTTGAAAGTATATTTATTGCAAATCCTGATGGGAAGATCACCATTGTCTCCTAAGTCTTGTATAAGATTTTCCTGTGGGGCCTGGGATAATTGAATTTACCACTTAGGTTCCTGCAAAAGAGTTCACGTTTTCATTATTGGACTTATTGTGCAATAGCAATAGGTACATTCATAACAGTAGTTGAGCAATCAGCTACGGCAATTGTAATTCCTTCCATTGCTAAGGAATTTGGAGCCGATATTCCGACAGCACAATGGTTAACTGTAGGATCAATGCTGGCTGTTAGTGCAATGATGATGCCCGCAGGTGCAATCGCAGATACCTTGGGGCGTAGAAGAGTTTGGATTTGGGGACTAATAGCCTTCTCTGTAGCTTCATTAATAACTTCAATTGCACCTAATTTCTTAATGGTGTTATTTGGGAAGGTACTTATGGGACTTTCTGCTTCTGCCCTACAGGCGAATGGTATGGCTATGGTGGCAGGAGCTTTCCCAGATTCCGAGAGAGGTAAAGCAAGCGGCTTGCACATGACATCTGTGGGGATAGGGGCCATGGCGGGACCATTGCTGGGCGGAGGGATGGAAAGTTGGTTGGGGTGGAGATCAATTTTTGTATTTATAACTCTTTTCAGTTTGGTTTCTTGCTTAGTAGCTAGTTTGGTACTACAGGCTGATCATAAAAGTGGTGGTAGGAAAGGGCCGTCGCTAAGCCAGTTTGATTGGACAGGGACAGGGTTGTCAGCAATTTTATTATTGACTTTTATGCTCACAGTTACATTTGGGCAAAAATTAGGTTGGTTTTCGGGAACGATTATTGTGGGATTAGTGCTCACCGTGGTTTTGTTTTCAATGTTCATTGTGTGGGAACGACGCGCACCATTTCCGATGCTTCCATTGTCTTTATTCAATAAAATGTTATTTTCAGTAGGATCTTCCGCTCGCTTCTTGGCTTTCATGGCCGGGACTAGCACTTTTTTCCTAATTCCTTTTTTCTTGGTTTCAGTAGTTGGTATGAGTACTGGTTTGGCTGCACTATATCTATTACCAAGTTCCGTGACCCTTATGATAGTGGGCCCAATAAGTGGGAGAATAGCAGATAAGATAGGCACGACTATTCCAGCATTCGTAGGCTTGTGTTGCTGTACCGTAGCAATGTATCTATTTTCTGTGGTAAGGATCGACTCAGACCCTCTAATGGTTGCGTTGGCCTCCGGATTGTCTGGTATGGGACTCAGTATGTTCATGGCTCCCAACACCAGTTCCATAATGGGTAGTGCCGGTAGGGCACACTACGGAATAGTGTCTGCGTTCATGAATTTGACGAGAAATGGGGCTCATATAATAGGAATTGCTGTACCAACGGCAATAGTGGTAGCTGTTATGGCCTCTATGGGTTATGACGCAGATTTGTCCGATCCTGAGAGTTTGAATGATCTCGGGCTTAGAAGTGCTTATACTATATCAATGAGTCGAGCATATGAAGTATCAACTGTAATAATGGGTGTCGCGGCGTTGCTTACTGTTGTACCTTTCGTTTATGGGCGATTTATAAATAAACGGGCTAAAATTCAGTAATGCGAATTGTTTTTGTTCGTCATGGACAATCGACTGCTAATGCCGAGGGAAGATGGCAAGGCCAGTTAGATTATGAATTGTCGGAAGAAGGTAGAAAACAAAGCGAGCTTCTAAGAGACAGATTTCTTTCTGAGTCGTTTCTACCCAATTTTGTCTATAGTAGTCCCCTCATAAGAGCGCTAGAAACGGCAGAAATTGCTTTGCCAAATACCAATCTAATTCAAATAGACGATTTGAAAGAGGGAGGAGCTGGGATTTTTGAAGGGAAGAACATGGATGAAATTCATGCTGAATATCCCGAAATAGCTCTGGAATTTCAAAGAACTAAGAACTTCAATTCAGTACCGGGTGCCGAATCTAGATACGATTTCCGAAAGCGGGCAGAAAAGATTGTTGATTTTCTAATCAAAGGGCATGACAAAAACGAGGAAATCGCTGTTTTTACTCACAGTGGATTTTTGATGTTTATTGTGGCAGTAATCATGGGAACTAACAGAATTTGGACTTTGCGGATTCCTAATACATCAATATTTGATTTTAGAATAGATCCAGGCTCTTGGGATATGAAGAATTCCTTCATAAATACGGGGACATCGTCTTTACAACAGTTTGGATCGTTTGAAATTAGACGTTTTGCGGATGCCATTCATCTTGCTGACAATTAGATAATAAGGACACATTGGTTGGTTGATAATGCTAGTTTAAGTGAGGTTGTTCGTTGAAACGGACAATTTTCCATTGAGTAGGGTTTAATAATTCCCTTGTTTGGCTATCCCATTCCTTAACGTTGATGGAGAATTCATATAGGGCAGTGTTTCTCGCAGAAAGCCCCCAGAGTCTAGGAGATTCTAAGATTGCACAGATGATTTGCTGTATTATCCCTGCGTGAGCAAACGCTACTATAATGTCGTCGTTTGTATGAGAATCAATAAAGTAACGAGTAACTTTTTTCCCTCTGGCCCTTCGATTTTCCTCTGACTCTGCATCTTTTATATATTCCCAATTGCGTGAATCTCTAAATTTGTCAGCTTCTTGAGGATGACTTTCCTCAATTTCTTGCCAAGTAAGGCCTTCAAAAATTCCTGCTCCAGTCTCTTTTAAATCTTCCATTTCCATGATGGGAATGCCCCAGTGTCCTCCAGCCAATTCTGCAGTGTCTTTGGCCCGTTTCTGAGGACTGGAATAAACATGAGTCGGAATTAATCGTCTTTCCTTAAACCATCTTCCAAGTTTTCCTGCTTGCTCTCTCCCGTTTTCTGTAAGATTAGTTATTTCTAAATCTTTCGAACCAGACCATCTCATTGCTAAATTTGCATGTGTCTCACCATGACGAACCAAGATTAATTTCATGCCTAGAATTTCCCCATTAATGAATGGCGAATTTTAATGACGTCGTTTCTTAGCGAATCATCCTGTTCAATTTTGACTGAAACTCTTTCGTGACCATGTAGCACTGTGGAATGGTCTCGGCCTCCTAATATTCTTCCGATTGCTGTAAAACTTAAGTCTGTTTCCTCTCTAAGTAAGTACATGGCGACCTGCCTTGACAACACAGTCATCTTGCGCCGACCTTTTCCTCGAATTTGATCAGTAGCTATACCGAAATGTTCAGAGACTGCTGAGATCACAGCTGAATCTGTTATTGTTTTTCCTCGCATTGTGGCCCAGCTTTCCCCAATGAGTATGGTAACGTCGTCCAGGGATATGGAAGATTCCCGAAATTGGGACCAGGCTATGACCCGATTTAAACTTCCTTCTAAGTCTCTAACATTAGATTGAACTCTTCTAGCTAGGTATTCCAACACATCTGAAGGAACATCACAGTCCATTCTGCTGGATTTTTCTTGAAGGATGGCAAGTCTAGTTTCAAAAGGTGGTGGTTGCATGTCTGCAACTAGACCCCCTGCAAGCCTAGACGTTATTCTTTGTTCCAGTACATTTAAAGAAGATACTGGCCTGTCGCTAGTGACGACTATTTGTTTGTTTGCCATATGCAAAGCGTTAAACGTATGGAAAAAACCTTCTTGAGTTTGCTCTTTGGCAATAAGAAACTGAACATCGTCCAACAGCAAGACATCAGAGGAACGATAAAAGTCCCGAAATTTTTCGGTGGTTCCTTGTTGAATTGATTTCACGTATTGGTTAGTAAATTCCTCACACGTCACATAAATGCAATTTAGTCCTTTTTTGGAAACTTCATGTCCTATAGCGTGTAAGAGATGAGTTTTCCCTAGTCCAACATCTGAGTAAATCACCAATGGATTAAAAGTATGACCAGGATTTTCAGCTGCAGCTTTTGCGCCAGCCAAAGCTAATTCGTTTGAGTCGCCCAAAACAAAATTTTCAAATGTATATTTTGGATTTAATTTTGGCATTCTAGCCAGTGGACCCTGATTATTATCTGAATTGAAGTCAGAAGTATTGTGAATTTGAGGATCTTGCATAGCTATTGGTTGGGTCTCAGGATTATCGCTAATCCTAATGTTCTTGTTGCCTTTTACTGAAAATACAACCCTATGGTTCTGTCCAGTGACATCCCGAAGTTTTGTTTCAATTATTCCGGACATTCTGTCTTTGAGATATTGAGCCGTGAAGGCGTCCTCAACACAAACAGTGAGATTTTCCTCATCTATTGAAAGGCCTACACTATTTTTTATCCATGTTTCAAAGCTAGGCCGTGGTATAGACAGTTCGAGTTTGCCAAGAACTGCAGTCCATACGGTAGCGGCCTGCCGGTTTGTTTCAAAAGCCATTAATTTCTTTTATATATGTGCCCTTATTTTTGGCACAAAGCGACCCAAGGATTTATGTTCTTTCTTTTAAAAGAACTAAATGAGTGCTTCCGCTAGACTTGCAGCGTACAGGATTTCTCCATCATACCTATACATACTTGGCAAAGCCTAGAGACTAGAGCCCTTTCCATAATATGCCTTCTATTTAACTGAAGACATTGACCTTTTGGCCTACATCAAAAGCGTAGTACTGCTAGTCCTCTAGACATCGCTCGCTGCTACCGGAAACGT
>CEOQ01032985.1_pt1 | contig 10164 bp, 10 predicted proteins | sample 361351 | NCBI WGS metagenome assembly CEOQ01 (sample SAMEA2619907, study PRJEB7988) | marine metagenome | biome: marine biome (ENVO:00000447); feature: deep chlorophyll maximum layer (ENVO:xxxxxxxx); material: "saline water (ENVO:00002010), including plankton (ENVO:xxxxxxxx)" | depth 60 m | reverse complement strand
AATATACACAGCACACAAAATGTCATGCTGTTACTTATATTATAGTGTCTGTAGCAAATTTGTCAAGTCTTTTATACTTTTAATTAGCTAAAGGATTACTATTCATATCCTCTTTTAAATTTTCAATATCAGATTTAATCCCTGATAAAGCAGATTTAATATCTTCAACCTTTTCGCCTTGAGCATTTAACTCAACTAAAATATTTTCATCAATACTTTTATTTATATATTCAACCGATGTTTCTATCGCAACAAACCTTTCTTCAATTTCAGTTTGAGCATTTTTAGTCTGCCCAACCGTAGCCAATTTACTTTCTAAGTTTGCAATTCTATTAACATAAGTTGCTCCAGTCCAACCAAACCCAGCCAGAGTAGACACAATACCTACAAGTGCTATGATTTGTCCTGTTCCTGATTTAAACCAATCCATAATATTCTCCGTTATTTACTTTGCCAATCCTCAATGGCTTTTTTTATACTTTCTTCTGCTAACACACTACAATGTAATTTTATAGGTGGTAACTCCAAAGCTTCAGCTATGTCTTTATCTTTTATTTGACAAGCTTCTTCAATTGTTTTGCCCTTCAACATATCAACAAACATTGTGCTTGATGCTATTGCTGACCCACAGCCATAAGTTTTAAACTTAACATCATCAATAACATGTTGATTGCCTTGAAGCTTACATTTAATTTGTAACTTCATTACATCACCACAAGCTGGTGCACCAACCATACCAGTACCCACATCTAAATCTTTAGGGTCAAATCTTCCAACTGAATATTTATCAGGATTATTTAACACACCCTCAAATCTATCAATAACTTTTTGTGAATACGCCATCTTATAAGTTTGGTTGTAGTTTTCTCATCTTGCTTAATGTTTCTAAACTTTGTCCTGCCATTTGATAAAACCCTTCGATGTTATCTGACAATACATTATTATCATATAAAGCTGTCGGCTCATACCAAACATCTTGGTCCGGCATTGTAACTAGCCTATAATTATTAAAGTTAGGAACAAAGCCCATATAAGCTATGATAGTATTTTCTGACCCATACTGACCTGTTTCTTGTTGTTTAGTTTCTACTTCTTGCTGTGCCTGTTGTAAATTATTTGCTATAATACTTTCAACCAACTCTTGTGAGTCTTCATCCATACCTTGGTCACTTATTGACACATCTATAGTATCTTGAATACTTTGTGAAGTTGTGGTATTATTAGATACAGAACTTGTAGCTGTACTACTAATATCAGAACTCATTGTACTTGTTGAGGTTGTCGTAACAGCAGTCGTAGTCATATCTAGTATTTGATTTGTTTGTGCAGTTGAAGATGAAAACTGTTCTGAAATACTAGGAGAATTACTAATACTCCCTGATGAACTAGATGTTGTAGAGCTAGACATTCCTGAATTTGATGTAGAATTAGTAGATGTATTACCATGAACTGTAGTATATACACTTTGTTTTGCTGTTCTGATTGTGGATGTTACCACAGCTAAAGCCATCTCTCTTGTTATAGAACTTTTACCTTCAGATAATTCTTCACCTATAACAACATCTTCTTCTTGTAATTCTTCTACCCTTCCTTCTTCTGCTTCAGCAATTCTTTCCTCTTCCATCTCTTCACGCATCTCTTCTATATCTTCAAAGACTTCTTCTACAGCTTCTTCCTCAAAAACTTCTTCAATAAATTCTTCCTCCGTCTCCTCATCATAGTTAAGTTCTTCTTCCGTACCTGTCTCTTCCTCAAACCACTCCTCCAGTTCTTCAATTGTTTCAAATTCAATAAATGTTTCAGGCTCTTCAAAGTTTTCTAATAAAATAGTTTCTTGAAAAATAAACTCTTCTAATAGTTCGTCCTCTAAACGAAGTGGTAAATGGTCCGGAGTATGTCCTTCAAAATCATTAAAAACTAATAACATTTCAAAATCAGTTTCTTGCATACTCGGTAGAAAAGATTCAGCCTCAAAACTTTCAAACTCTTCAAAGAAAATATCATATTCTTCTTCTATAAACATAGGCTCAAAGAATATATCATCTTCAAAAATGTCATACTGTGTCATGCTTTCTTCGTGATAGCCATATTCATCGTAGTCTTCTATAAACATTCCTGTTGCATATTGTTCTTGTTCATCAATGAAACCATAGTCAACACTACTATCATCAAAGAAAGCTACAGACTCTTCTTGTCTATATCCCGGACAAAAGGGTGCGTATTGAGAATCTAAATCACACTGAAGGTCATCATATGCTTCCCAATATCCTGTACAATTTATATCATTTAAAGGATTACTACAATCAAGACTATTATCAGAACCATCACTATACAAAGAACCACCACTTTCTAAGAGTGTATTAAATGTAGAATTATTCCAGTCCGTACTTACACACGAACTAGAATTAGTTGTGCCTGTATTACATTCATCATAATAAAGATATGTATATATTTCTGAAGAGCTACCCTGTTCTCCAATTAATACATCGTGATTAATTATATTCAAACCACCATATCTATATTCATAGGTATCGTTGGTCCATAGTATAACTTCAAAACTGTTATCGGTGTTGCTTCTATTATATTCACGCAAGTTATACCAACCAAAAACAGTTTTATCGCTAAAATTTTTAGCTAACATTTTAGAGTTGTTATCTCTTATTAGGTCAGTCCAAAATGGAAAAAGCGTATAGTTATATTGTGGAAGAGGGTCGGGTGTATAATCACCACAATAATTATTATAGTTTATATTACCTGTACCTAACCCAAAGTGAAGACATCCATTTGTAGCCATCCGAGCAGATGTAAATGATTCATCATAAAAATCAAAAGTAAAATCTAAATTAAAAGTTGATGAAAGTTGATCGTCACCAACATTAAGATTGGTAGTGCCCGATTCGTTGGTTAAATTAATTAAAGACTGGTTGCCTTCATAAATGTATTGAGCTGATAAATTACTTGTAAGTAATAAACAACATATTATTTTAAAGCAGCGATACATTCTCTTTTCTTTTGAGTAGAAGAGTGCCAAACTTGCTTACATCGTTGTACTTTTTCTTTGTACCATACTTTATAATCAGGTCTATCTTGTTTGTTTTCAGCCCAAGCAACTGTAGCTTCTTTACCTATTTTACCTTGGTAAGGGCAAGGAGTACCAGCCATTTCCATGGCATTAAATACTCTAGGGTCTTGACAAAGTATAGAAACTGAAGCGACTTTCATACCGGTATCATAAAGATACTTGGAAAGTTTTAAGCGTTCACAGTTCTCGTCAGTCACAGTACGACCTGTGGAAAGACCAAATACTTGCCCTTGAAAGGCACCAGAACGACCTACAGTACAGAGGTCTTGAGAGTAAGACATGATACTAGGTGCTATAGCAGAAGCAGGGGGTGCTTCACTTTTTACATTCTGATTAATTGTTTGGGTGCTATTAGACTCATTGATGTTTCTGTTTGTATTATCGCTAACTGTATTATTATTATTTGTATTAGTATTATCTGTAGTTACATTTGAATCAGACTCAGACTTATTAATGTTAGTATTAGTTGAAGTGTTAACATTAGTATTGTTAGAGGTTGAAGTATTATTTACATTTTGATTTACAGTTGAATTAACTGTAGAATTTGATGTAGATGTTGAATTGTTGATGTTAGTATTAGTGTTAGTAGAGGTAGCAACGCTGTTAGATGTTGTTGTATTAACATTAGTATTGGTTGCTGTATTAATATTTGTATTTGTATTAGTTGAAACATTTGTATTACTATTTGTATTTACATTAGTATTAGTATTAGTGTTTACATTTGTATTATTATTAGTATTAGTATTAGTATTGGTATTAGTTGTAGTTGTAGTATTGGTTGTATCTAAACTATTTTGTTCACAATACTGTGTTCCAGCCGTACAGTTTCCTGTTTGTTCAGCATAAACAGAATTAAACATTCCTAAAGTTAAAATTAGAAATAGCCCTCTTTTCATTTTATTTTTCCCCTGTTTTCTTTTTAGATGTCCCAGCATACAGACCGAACCAAGCTGCACCTGCTCCAACTACAATTGATATTAAACCTGACTGCTCCATTGTAGGGCTTTCAAGCTCCATAAACCAAAATGTGGTATAATATAATAAATACATATACACACTTAAAAAAGCTCTCGGAATTAATCGCCAACTATCTATAGCTTCGGCTAAGAAAATCCATCTCTGATGAGGATTATCATTCTTTGAATCCTCTAGCTCCCTTATTCTATCTTTTAATTCTGACTTTTCTTGTAACAAAGACATGAATTTATTGAGATCAATTTCAACCTCGTTCCTGTCCATATCACCACTAAAGCCACCTGCTGGTGGATAATTACCGTTACTCATTATTCTCTCCTTTTCTTTTTTCCTCTTCGTGTATCCAATTTTTTAATTCAATTAGATATTGTTTTAATATATAATAACTTTTCATATGAAAGTCATTAGTATTAAAAAGACCGTTATATATTATGTGTCTATCTATAGCTTTTAGAACTTCTGCAATAGTATCTTGCCAATCCTTACGAACATCAGTCGTATATGTTCTTTTGGATTTAGACATTATTCCTCTTCTTGAGGTTCGTCTAGTTCTCTATAGTATTTTATTATGCCTAAAACTTCTTTAATGTATCTAGTTATATCTGCCATGTCCATGCTTAAATGTTCATATTCTTTTGAAGATAAACTATAAAAAGCTCTTTTAGGAGCTTCACCATTTTCCAAGTTTTCTAAGTATTGCTCCATTAGTTCAGGAGTTAATATCTCCCAATCAACGGGGTCTAGTTGTACCTCCATCGGCAAAGGTGGATGATACATGGGTGGTCGTTCTGCAATTGTTTGCATTTGAACAGGTCTAGTAGGTTGCATTAGTGAACAACCTGCCATTATTATTGTTAAACTAATTATTGCTAGATTTTTCATCAAACTGATTTGGGTCTGTTAATTTTTCTAAAGTTTCTAAAACTCTTTTGGATGCTTTATTAATTTTAGACTGCATAAGTTCAGGCTTTGCCAAAGTTAATTCATCTAAATCATGTTCAGCAAAAGTCTTTCTTAATTTATTTACATCTCGCATAGCTTCTTGTTTTTCTTTTTCTAAAGAAAGCAACTGCGATTGAGTTTGTTTTTGTCTGTTTAAATAATTGTCTATAGCTTTGTTTTGTTCAGCTATTTTAGTTTCTAATACTATTTGATTTCCTTTTAGTATAGAGATTTGATCTTGTAAATAATCAATATAATAAAAAGAACCGGCTGCAGTAGCGAGTAAAAGTCCTCCAAGTATTAAACTAAGCTTAAATCCCATTTTAAATATCTTTTGTAATTGTTCCTTCTAATAACTCATTAACTGAATCAATTAAATACTCTGGTATATCTTTAGCTAATAAATCATCTTCATTATAAGCTTTCATATATGTTTCTAATAAAGTTTCATATAAAGGTCTAAAATCTTCTCGCTTTACCCAAGGCTCATTAGATTTAGTTCTAGCCTTACAATCTATTTTATAAGCTATGTCTAATTGTTTTTCAGTATATAAAAGCATTATACTTGCTTTAATACATCCTGTTGTAATTCCCAGCTTCGCCTTCCAACTTGTCCATACCACCTACTGTCTTGCATTTGTCTAGCCATTTCGTACCAGTTATGTTCTCTACAAGCTTTTAACATATTACGAAACTTTGAAAGCCTTGAACCACCTAAATTAAAACACATGTTTACTAATACATGTTGAATTGTTTCAGGTAGACTATAAAATTCTTGCTCACTTCCAAATACATGTATAGCTTCTTTAAAGTGTTTATTAAAATCTTCATTATAATATATATCTACAACTTCTTGAGATACTTTTGTACCAACTTCCCAATTATATTCAGGGTCTTGTGGTTGACATAAATGACCAACTCCTAAAGTTTTATAGCCTAAACTATCAATATAAATTTCTAGGACCTCGCCTTCGTGTCGTTTAATTTCTGCTTTGCATTGTTCAATATTCATATTATTTTTTATTCTCCAAAATATTTATTAGCTCGTTTTCTTGTAGCATCTAACTGTAGCTGACTTGTTGTATCCATTCCATGATGTTTAAAATATAAATTCTTACCTGCTTTGTTTATGTCAGAACCATAAGCAATATCTTTTAAATACTTATCACTTCCGGGCATTTCATAAATATTAGCATAAAATAATAAATCCTGTGTATCTCTTGAACCTAAACTTACATCTAAATTTTTTCTTATTGTATTAATTTCATTTGTAAGATTGGGATTAAAATTAAAATTTAATCTCCTAGAACTACTTAATTCATTAAGCCTATTTATAGCAGTTTGGGTTGGTCCTTGAGGATAATCAGGATTGCCTAAAAATTGATAGTAGCCTGAAGCAGAACTACCAGCTTTATTTCCACCTTTCGGAACATTTGTATTTTCACTTTCAATTAACGATATTTTATCAGCAACATATTTCATTCTTCTTTTAAATTCTTCGGTAGTTATAGGATTTGGCTCACCCTTACTTATTCTTTCCAAAACATTATTTGATATTATTTCAAGAGCTTGTTGTGCATTTAGCATTTTTTCAACTTCATCTACATCAACTATTTCTCCTTCAACAAAACCAAGCCTATCCATTTGTTCTTTATAGGGTTCACCAGTATAGGGATTAATTCTATCTGCTGGGTCTTTCCTTACAAACGGTACAGGGTACTTATCTTGGACTAGACCACCTGCGTAAAAAGAATCTCTTGATGCTAATTGTGTAGATTTAGATTTATTGGGCTTATCTTCTAATAGTTTATCATCAGTTAAAGCAACAGAAGCCCTGTTTACATAATTATGAAGTTCTGAGCCTAAAGGTAGTCCTTTTAGAAGACTTACAACTGCTCCTTCATAATCTCCTGCATCTAAATTTCTTATAGTTTTACCACCCTGTCCAAATACTTTATCAATTTCACTAATAACAGGGCTTATAGCAGATATAGGTGTACCATATCCATTACCATTTAAACCAGCATATATTCTTGTAAATTTTTCAACTCTCCAATCTATACCACCCGAAAGACCAAAAGCTTCACCCCAATACTTAGGAGTAAATCTTTCCGGTTTATTTTCTTCATAATATTCTTGAGCTGGACTAGCTAAAATTTGAAGTTCTCTCAAACCAGCAAAAATTGTTAAAGTACCTAACATTTTAATAGCTAATTTTAAGTCTCCGTCTTCTACCCGGTTAATTAATCCGTTCATTTGAGAGACTTTCGTTTGTGCCCAAGATAAAAATAAACCCATTGATTTAATTGCAGGGTTATTGCTTTGTGCAAAAAACATTCTATTCCCAACTTCAGGCATTAGTACATCTCTTTTAACACCTTTATTTCCTACCTTTAATAAAATACCTTCAGCTAGATTAGACTCTAATGCTTCTTCAACAGTTTTAAATTTACTTAATATTTTAAGATCATCTTTATTAAGACCATAATACCTTAACCTTGATGCTGTGCTTCTTGTTATTCTATTAGTATTTTTTAATTTTTTTGATAATTGTAATACTTCATCTATAGTACTGCTAAAAGAAAACTTCATAGCCCAGTTAGTACCAGGAGCCATTAAATTGTATTTAAAAAATAGTTTAGTTGCATCCATTAATTTTCTTTGAAGATTACTTATTGGATGTGCTCCAGATGTCAATACCCCTTCTAAGTCTTGTATAACTGAACTACCTGCATCATTAATACCACCATAACCAAATCTTCCTTGCCCACCAACCCCATATTTACTTGCAATATTTTCCTTTCTCCAAGTTTTAATAAACTGTCTACTTGCTGAATGAAGTGTACTATTTTGAAATGGTTGCACTAAATCTCCTAGGGTTGGAATAATAGACCTAGGCAACATTGTAGTATTAGAAAGAAATGTTAGCGTAGCAAAAATATCTTTACCTAATGTACTTTGAAAAGGGTCGTTAGCACTTCTATGTAACATACCAAAATACGAATCAACACTTTTTCTAATTAAATTTGTTTTTATCTTGCGTTCTTTTTCTGTTATTTTTCCAGCATTTGCCAACGCCTTTAATTCACTTGCATATTTGTTTAAAATTTTACCATCAGTCCCAAACTTTCTTATAAATTCTGCACCCTTTACTGTATTTTCAACCATTTGATTTAAAGCCAAAGCTATATCTTTTTCTAAAAAATCTCCGAGTGCTCTTCTAGCTTTTAAACTTTTAAACACTCTTTCTTGTTGAAAGTGTGCCAACTTTGGTATAGATGTAAAGTTTCCTAAACTTCCGGTTGCATTATCATATCCTTTAAACATACTTCGTTGACTTAATCCAAGTATATTTTCGAATGTTTGGTTTACAGCTTTAGTTAATTTTTTACCTTTTAAACCGGGAACCTCAATAACCAAAGCCTTCCTTATGGCTGATCGAGCACCACTTGGGTCAGCTAAAATTCTTTCAAAATTATAGATTTGAGGTAAATCATAGTTTGCAATTTTTTTATATTTAATACCAGCACCTGCAACATACTCATTAAATTCCTGTAAAAATATTTTTAAATTTGCAGACAGATTATCTACGTTTTTCATATCAGCTACAGAAAAATTAAACTCTTTTTTAATTTGTGCTCTGGTTGCTACTTTAGTAGAAAGCATACCAGCAGCAATTCGTTGAGATTCTGTAGCGTTACCAACAACATCAACAACTCTTTTAAAAAACATATTTTTAAATAAGGTACTTGCTTCTTCAGCACCTATAATATTTGTATGCTTGTTATCTAATTGATGAAATAAATTCCTAGATAACAGTTCATTTACACCACCATGATTTGTTCCTCTAGATGCAACTGTACCTGCTAGTTTTGCTTTTAGAAAATTATGAAACATTCTAGCAGATTCATTGTCTATAATTCCAAAAGCTTTCTCCTTTTGTCCTTTTAATAAATAGTCGGCTCCTTTAACTCTATTATATAATAAACCAAAGGTCATACCAGCACCCATTAAGGTCCAATTTATATAATCATCTTCATCACCTATAAAAGTACCTGCAGCAAAACCAACTCCACCACCAAACAAAGGTCTAAAAGATTCATATAAAATCTTTTGTAATAAATTATCTGTTAATTGAAAATTTTTATTAGTTGCTAATATTTTTAAAGTGCCGTCTACTAATTCTACTTGATTTTTTGCTGCAGCTTTATATAGGTCCCACCACTCATTTTCTAAAAAGTTTTTAGCCTTATCACTTTTTTTCTTTAAATTATTAAGTTGCCTTTTTGTTAGTGGTTTTACAGGATTTATTGGGTTTGAAACATTAATTAAAGGTAATTCATCTATTGCTATTTCTATTTTTTTAGTTTTTGGATTTAATTTTTTATTAAAACTTTCTTTTGCTTCTCTGTATAGTCTTATATCATTTTTAGCTGTGTTAAATAAATTAACTAATACAGGAGTAATTTCAAGGTCTTGTATAGTAGTCCTTTCTTTTCTTGTTAAAATTTGTACAGCTTCTTCTAAGTCGTCAGTTTCTTTAGCATTTAATGAAATACTTGGTTCATCTTTTACAGAGCTTTTAACTGTTTGTTCTACTCCAGAATCATCAACCTTTCCAATTTTTACAGATGGTTCAGCCACAGATGGAAATCTATTAGCAAGTACATTACCTAATGATGTACTAGCACCACCTATAACAGAACCAAATAATATATTATTAGGATTTAATTCTCCATACGCAGCATACTCATATATTGCCATGTCTGTACCACCAATAGCACTACCAGCAACTGCTGCTCTTATTTTATTTAATGATGCAATTTTTGCCCAAGGTAAGAAAAATGTAACAGGGTCACCCAATGCTGTAACCACTCTACCACCTATAACTGCTGCATCGCCCTCGTATTTTCTAAAGTCTATCCCATAAGTTTTTTGCATATGTTCAAATATATTAGTACGTCTTTCGTCTTCTATATTTTTTATATTCTCTTTATAGGTTTTATTATTTGCTAAAGTTAAAACACCAGCCTTCATCATTCTATATAAATTACCCAAGGTGTGTCGTTCTAAACGAGTACCCAACTCAATTTTTTGTTCTGTAGTTGGTATTTTTGTAACAAGAGGTTGGCTGGGGGTGCCTGTTGTTCTTCTTCTATTTTTAT
>CEOQ01039532.1_pt1 | contig 10165 bp, 7 predicted proteins | sample 361351 | NCBI WGS metagenome assembly CEOQ01 (sample SAMEA2619907, study PRJEB7988) | marine metagenome | biome: marine biome (ENVO:00000447); feature: deep chlorophyll maximum layer (ENVO:xxxxxxxx); material: "saline water (ENVO:00002010), including plankton (ENVO:xxxxxxxx)" | depth 60 m | reverse complement strand
TCCAAAAGAAATATATTCACATCCAAACAACTTATTTGTAGCCGGGTTTATTGGAAGTCCGTCAATGAATTTTGTGAATGTCAATGTTCAAAAGAAGAGAAGTTCCCTAAATCTTGTTTTTGGGGAAGATAGTTTCTCTGTTCATAAAGATCATGAAAAGAAGCTAGGTAAATTTATAGATCAAGAAATTATTCTTGGGATAAGACCAGAGGCCTTTGAGGATCCAAGTTTTCAATCAACAAAAAAAAGTACTAGAGAAGAACTCCAAGTCGAGGTATCACTTTTTGAACAGTTAGGCTCAGATGCCTATATCCATTTCTTCAAAGATATACAGCCAGTTCAAACTGAAGCGATAGAAGAGATTCTTGAGGACGAAGGTGAAGACATCTCCTTATTAGGAGAACAAACTAAATTTATTGCAAGAGTAAACCCAAATGTAATTGCACAGGAAGGTGACAAAATGACATTATTTGTAAATTCAGAAAAGTTTCATTATTTTGAAACAGATACAGGAAAATCGATATAAGCTAATCTTAATTCTGAGATGAAATCTTTAATTTTTTTTAATACACTATTCGGATTCTTTACCGTTATTGCTTTTCTGTCTTCGTTGGTATTAATTTATTTAATTTTCTTCAGCAGAAAGAATTCAAATATTCCCGAGCTAAGAGATTTTTCTCTTATCTATGCATCATTGGTAGCTTTGGTCTCTACTACTGGAAGTTTGATATATTCAGAGGTAATTGGCTTTATCCCCTGTACGTATTGCTGGTATCAAAGGTTTGTGATGTATCCTTTGGCTGCTCTTCTGATTTATGTTGTTATAAAGAAAAAATTTATACGTTTAGCAGGATTATTCGCTGGTTTAGGAGGAGCAATTAGTATTTACCATATTTATACACAGAATGGAGGAGGATCTGGAGGATCTTGTTCTATAGATGTTCCTTGTTCGTTAAAGTATGTTGAGGTTCTTAATTTTATCTCGATTCCAGTTATGGCCCTAGCTGCATTTACTACAATAGTTCTTTCATTAATGTATTATGAGTTAACTGAAAAGGTTTATGATGAATAAAAATATTATATTGGCAGGAGTAGTTGTATTAGTTATAGGACTAGCTATTGCTATAGGGGTTACTCTTAGTGGTGAACCAGTAGCTGCTGCTTTACCAGATGGAGAAGTTATCGTTAATGGAGAATCATTAGTCCCATATAGCGAAGGAACTGATGGTTCAATAGGACTACCAGCCCCTTCTTTCTCTGGTCCTGGAGCAGACTCAGAAATAATTACTGTAAAAAATGATGGTAAAGCAAAGGCTATAATTTTCTTAGCTCACTGGTGCCCACACTGCCAGAGAGAAGTCCCGGTTGTTCAAGAATATATAGATATTTTTGGTCTTCCCGAGGGAGTTGACTTAATAGCAATTGCAACATCAATTGATAAAGGTAGAGAAAATTATCCTCCAACAGAATGGCTAGAAAGAGAAGGTTGGTCTTCCCCAGTAATTTATGACTTAAATAAAGACATTGCTAATGCGTATGGGCTTACAGCATTTCCTTACTGGGTTTTTGTAGATAAAGATTTCAATATTCTTGCAAGACGTACTGGCAATATTCCACAAGACCTGGTTGGACAGTTACTGGTTACGCTTGCTCAGAACTAAATAAGATAAGCTATAGAAATCAACAAACCTGTTAAAAAATGGATAGCAATAGTCGAAACATTTACTAATAGAAGTTCGTAAGGGACCTTTTGTCTATCGGCTTCTGGGTCATTCCATTTAATAATCCACTCGTCAGCCATTCGGAAAGCTTTAGAGACAATTAAGAGTGGCAATAAAGCTATAAATATCCACGGTGTAGCGTACTCAGTAAAAAAACTAAGAACTCCCAATAGGGCAATAATCCCAAATGCTTCACCCATAATCCATTTGTATATGTTTAGAGGCTTCTCCAGCCGTAACCATCCGTCGTCAATAGCTGACCTAACAACCCATGTATTTTTTCCTACTGCAGCATCATAAGGTGCATCTTGGAACTGGTTTATCCAAACAATTAGCATAACTAACATTCCTATTGGGAAAGATATTAGAATTGCTTCAAACCAATTCCAGTTCGAAAGGTCTGTATTGTGAATTGGTGATGTTAATACATAATGTGATCCTAGAACCATTACTGGACCAAAGCCTAAGGCGATAGCAATCTCTCCAAGACCTTTATACCCCAGCCTAATTGGATCCCCTGTATACCCTAAGGCAAGGAAGGTTCCCAATATTCCTATCCACAAGAGAGGAGTATTGCCAAAGAATTCTCCACTAATCTCGCGGTTTAGATATAGCCCTATTGAGATAGCTCCTAAAATAGCAACCAGTGCTGTGGCGAGAACTTGTCCAGAGGTCATTAATCCAACTTGAATTACCCTACTACCTCCATTAAATGGACTAGGCACTTTATTCATCTCATCTGCTTGTGAGGTGTGATCAAAGTAATCATTAGATGCGTTCGTTGCAACTTGAGCTAAACAAGCACCAAATAGAACAATCCAGAATAGTCGGGGAGACCAACTTGTTGCTAGTCCCGCATTACTCAAATCGTTAAATGCTAAAGATGAACCAATAAATACTGGAGCAAGAGTGGCTGTTAAGAAAGGTGCTCGAATAGTTCTTAGCCATAGCCCAACTCTTTTTATGGCTAGCTTCAAAATAAATTTGATTGCTGATGACTTATTATGAGGGAAGGTCTTCCATTCAAATTTTTCTTCTTGATGAAAATCAACATACTTTATAGTTGTAGGTTTAATTCGATAATATCCAACAACTTTATTTTCTTTTAAGAATTCATCATCCATAAACTCCTTAAATGCATCGGTAGTTTCAAGAATTTTTTCATAAGCTTTTTTTATCTCTTGAGAATCCTTAATCTGGTAACACTCTCCATCAATCTGTAAACCCTTAATCCCTTCCTGACCTTTAGGCCAAATCACTGCGTGAACTCGTGGGTTTATTCTTATTTGCTCTGCTTTCCTAGTCGGATTAAATGTGAAGAATATAAGATCGTCTCCATCTCTACTAAAAAAAACTGAGGCTCCAGAGGAATTCCCACCAACACTTGTGGCGAGAAACATTCTATCTGCTTCATCTAGCACTTCGTCTATCTTTTTATCGAGATTGGTTTCCATATGCTTAAAGATAATATGCTTGTGAAATAATGCACAAAGTCCTTCTAGTTTAAATCTGAAGACTAATAACATAAATAGGATGTTCAAAACTTTCAAAACTGAAGAATTTCGAAGAGCGGGAAGATTCTTCATAAGTGAAATAAAAAATAATTATAGAAACTTTTCTATAGCAATAATCTGTGCACTTGCTTGGAGTGGGCTTGTAGTTGTTCAGCCCTATTTAATAAAGAAGGTTATCGATGATAGCATTCTTCCGAATAGGCCAGAGTTAATGATTACACTACTCTCTTACATCTTATTGGCCGGGTATGTGAGAGCATTTAGCATCGGAATACGAAGATATGTTGGTATGGAAGTTTCATACAATGTTGAAGCAGGCATTAGAAACAATATCTTCAGTCATATGCAAAAACTAGATTTTAGTTTCCATGACCGTGTTCCAACGGGAGACCTTATGGCAAGAGGAACAGGAGACGCTTCTCAAGTAAGAATGTCTTTTGGTATAGCCCCTCTTGCTACAGCTAATATAGTTTTACTTTTCATTTTGAGTTTTACATTGCTGAACATAAGCTTATTGCTCGGGAGCATAATTTTAATTAGTATTCCCGTAATCCTATCAATGGCCTCAAAGTTTGCAGCAAAAGCTATTACGATTTCAACTAGAGTCCAAGAAGCACAAGCAAATATGACTACCGAGGTTGAGGAGCTATTAGGTGGAATTAGGGTTGTTAAAGCATTTGGAAAAGAAGAGTCAGCATCCGATAGAGTTGATAAAGCTACAGAGTCTATTTTTGATAGCTCTATGGATCTATTAAAACTTCGTAGCACCTTTGTTCCATTATTTGAGTTGATACCAATGGCTGTATCTATGTTAGTTTTAGTCATTGGAGGATATTTAACAATCAATGATTCAATATCTCTCGGAGACTTTGTTGCATTTACTCAGTACATTATTCTTTTAGTTTGGCCTTTACGTATTACGGCTTGGTTTTTATCAGAAATTCCAAGAAGCGTTGCAGCTGCAAATAGAATATTAGATCTTTTAGATGAGGAGCCAAGAATAATTGACAATAATAATTTGATTGACCTTTCTTCAGAAGGGGCGGGAGAGATTGTTTTTGAAGAAGTTAAGTTTAGATATGGCGTTGACCAAGTATTAAATGGTGCTTCATTTATTATTAAGCCAGGTCAAACTGTTGCAATTGTTGGAGCTACTGGTTCAGGGAAATCAACTTTAGCTTATTTATTACCGAGGTTATATGAAGCTTCTTCAGGAACAATAAAAATTGACGGCGTAGATATAAAAGATGTATCGCTTCAGCAATTAAGAAAAAGAATAAGCATAGCTTTTGAAGAAAGTTTTTTATTTTCAAGCACTGCTCAAGAGAACATTGCTATAGGGTCAGAAGTATTAGAGGAGGCAGAAGTAAGGTCTGCATCTGTAGTAGCCCATGCGGATGACTTCATTTCTGATTTACCTGATGGGTACAATACTGAGGTAGGAGAAAGAGGCTATGGCTTATCAGGGGGACAGAGGCAAAGAATAGCTCTTGCAAGAGCTATTTTGAGAAAACCAAAAATACTTATTCTTGATGATGCTATGTCTGCAGTAGATGCTTCAACCGAAGAAAATATAAGAAATGAATTAAAAACAGTCCTTGGCCAAACTACAACACTAATTATTACAAATAGAGTTCCAACAATAGAGATGTGTGACGAGGTAATCTTTTTAGAAGACGGGAAAGTTAAAGCTCAAGGTAGTCACGAAGAACTAAAGGCAAACGAAGCCTCTTACAAGAGTCTTATGCTTGATAGCGAGGAAATGAAGAATGTTTGAAAAGACTATACCACTAAAGGCATACAGGCTAGTTCCAGAAATTAAAAAACCCTTAATCAAAAGCTCTCTTATTGCTACTTTTGCTACAGGATTAAGGATGCTCGGTCCAATATTTATTGCTCGAGGTATTGACTTGGGAGTAATTGAATCAAAATATAATATTGTCCTTCAGGAAGCTGCTTATTATTGTGTTGCGGTTATTTTATTGTACTTTGTTCAAAGTAAAGCGTTATTAGCTATTGGATTAGTTGGTGAGGTTTATGTTAAAAAGGTACGTCAAAAACTTTTTCGTCACTTATCTTCTTTGGATATGGACTATTTTGAAAAGAACAAAACAGGTGTATTAGTTGCACGCATGACTTCAGATATGGAGAGCTTACAAGCTTTCGCTAATGAAGGAGCAGGAAGCATACTAACTGCTCTACTTAGTATTATCGGGGCTACTATTGCAGTTTTCTTAGTTGATGTTAACCTATCTCTCATTGCCTTTATCGCCCTTCCTTTATTAGCTGTTGCAACAAAAATATTTAGAAAGCATGCTGATGAAGCATATTGGAATGTTCGTGAATGGATAGGAAAAGTACTTGCAAGTTTACAAGAAGGAATCTCTGGGGTAAGAGTCATCAAGGCATATGCTGGAGAAGAATTACAGTATAAAAGATTTGATGAAGTAAATAAGTCTCACTACAAAGCAAACATGAAGTCGGCAAAGAACATTGCTATTTACTTTCCTACTATCGAGCTTACGAGAGTAACTTCTATTTGCTGTGTCTTATGGTTTGGCGCATTGAGAATCACAGAAGGAAGTCTTACTGTAGGTGAATTGGTTGCCTTATTACTATATTTGAATTACTTTTTCGATCCCTTTATTCAGCTATCTTTTACTTATGATCTACTGAGATCTGCGGGGTCTTCAATCAAGAAAGTTTATTCGATTCTTGATGTATCACCAGATCTTAGTTTGAAAGGGGACTTGTTTCCTGAACAAAATAAAGAAGAAATAATAAAATTTGAAAATGTAGATTTTTCATACGGTAGAGAGACAGTTCTTCACAATCTTTCTTTCGAAATCAACAAAGGAGAAAAGGTCGCTATTGTAGGAGAAACAGGTGCTGGAAAGAGCACAATAGCTAAACTTATACTTCGTTTCTATCTACCAAGCTCAGGAAAAGTTCGATATTTTGAAGAGGATTCGGATTTAGTTAGTCAAGATTGGGTTCGAAAGAATATAGCCTATGTTCCTCAAGAAAGTTTCTTGTTCAGGGGATCTATTCGTGATAATTTGCTTTACTCGGATCCAGAAAATATAGACTTAGACTCTTCTTTGGACGATTTGGGAATGAAGTCTTGGTTTAATAGGTATGAGGCTGGGATAGATCAGGAAGTTGGTGAGCGGGGAGGAAATATTTCATCTGGCGAGAGGCAGTTTGTTGCTTTACTAAGAGCTGTAATTTCAGAGAAGCCCATAGTTGTATTTGACGAAGCTACTTCAAACCTCGACATTGAGTCAGAGTCAAATATTTTAGAAGTTACAGATAAGCTACTTGATCAACAAACTTCAATTGTTATTGCTCATCGCTTAGAAACGGTATTGACTGCGGAGAGGATTATGGTTATGGACAAAGGTAAACTCGTAGGTTTTGGGACACATGAAGAACTGTTGAATACTAATACTGTATATAAAGACTTATTCTCATCATGGAGTCTTGTAGAACAATAATTATATTTCGTTTATACGCTGATTAGCTATTTCAATATAAGAATTATTTATTTCATATCCTATATAGTGTCGATTTAGTAATTTTGCAGCTACAGCTGTACTACCTGAACCTATAAACGGATCAAGAATAATTTCATTTTTGTAAGAATAAAGCTCGATGAATCTTTTTGGGAGCTCAACAGGAAAAGGAGCAGGATGCCCTATTTTTTTTGCTCTCTCAGGCGCTATTGTCCAAATTGAGAGAGTAGCGTCCATAAAATCTTCTTTTGAAATTGTAGACTCTCCCTTGGTTTGCCTTTTAAATGATTCTTTTGAGAAGACAAGGCAATACTCATGTATATCTCTAAGTACTGGATTTGATGCTGACATCCAACTACCCCAAGCAAAATTTGCATTGGCGCTCTTAGATTTTTGCCAAATTACCTCACCTCTCATTAAGAAACCTAAATTAGTTAGCATGTCGGTAAATTGTTTGTTTAGCGGGATATAAGGCTTTCTCCCAAGGTTTGCCACATTAACTATTAACCGCCCTCCTGGTTGCGTTACTCTATAGACCTCGCTAAAACAATTAGCCATAAGCTCCCAATATTCGACTTCACTCAATTCTTTATCGCTTTCTTTCCCTATATTGTATGGAGGGGATGTGATTGTTAAGGCAATGCTGTTTTCATTAATTTCCGACATATTCTCTGAGCTTTTGTTGTAGATACAATCTATTTCTCCTGGCTCATTGATTATTGAACTACTCTCTTCAGATTTGATATTTTCAGTTTGAAAGTTCGAGACAAAACCCTTTCTAGCACCTGAGCCAAAAGAAAAATTACTTTTTCTAGAATCTTTTTTGGAGTTATCCATTCATTAAGGCTAGTAAGGAGTACCACTTTTTGAAACAATATTTATTATTGAAGCGAGCTACAACTAGAATAAGATTATGGCAAATGTCGATATTGATTTAGGCAAATACTCATTGGGTTGGTCTGACCCTGAAGAAGCAGTGTTCAAACCAGAGAAAGGTCTAAATGAAGAAATAATTAGGCAGATGTCTGAAATCAAGAAAGAACCAGAATGGATGCTTGAATTTAGACTAAAAGCTTATAAGCGTTTTTTGAACAAGCCATTACCAGAATGGGTAGCAAAAGAAAAATTGCAAAAACTAGACTTTGATGATATTTACTACTACATAAAACCAACTGATGAGCAGGCAGACTCGTGGGACATGGTTCCTGATGCAATAAAAGAAACTTATGAGAAATTGGGCATTCCTGAAGCAGAGAGAAGTTATTTAGCAGGAGTAACTGCTCAATATGAGTCTGAAGTTGTGTATCACAAAAACAGAGAAGATTTAGAGAAGTTAGGTGTGATATTTTGCGATATGGACACAGCTGTCAGAGAGTATCCAGATTTGGTCAAAGAACATTTTGGAACTGTGATTCCCCCAGGAGATAACAAATTTGCAGCTCTAAATTCAGCAGTTTGGTCTGGAGGTTCTTTCATTTATGTTCCGAAGGGTGTGAAAGTAGAGGATCCGCTCCAAGCTTATTTTAGGATTAATGCAGAAAATATGGGCCAGTTTGAAAGGACGTTAATTATTTTAGATGAAGGAGCTTCGGTTCATTATATAGAAGGATGCTCTGCGCCTGTTTATACAACTGATGCACTACACTCAGCTGTTGTTGAGATAGTTGTTAAGAAGGATGCTACTTGTAGGTATACAACAATACAAAACTGGTCTAATGATGTTTACAATCTTGTAACAAAGCGAGCACAAGCATATAAAAATGCAACTATGGAATGGATCGATGCAAACATAGGCTCTTCTCTTACAGTAAAGTACCCTTCAGTATATTTAATGGAGCCAGGAGCTCATGGAGAAGTCCTATCAGTAGCATTTGCGAACACAGATCAGCATCAAGATACTGGAGCAAAAATGATTCATGTAGCTCCAGATACAACTTCACTAATTACTTCAAAGTCAATTTCTAAAGGAGGAGGAAGAGGGGCGTATAGAGGTCTTGTTAAAATGGAAGATGGAGCATCTTCATCCAAAAGTTTTGTTAGATGTGATGCGTTAATCCTTGATGCTGATTCAAGGTCTGATACCTATCCATATATGGAAATAGAAGAAGATACTGCAGAGGTAGGTCACGAAGCTACAGTGTCAAAAGTTGGAGAAGACCAGTTATTTTATTTGATGAGCAGAGGTCTATCTGAAGAAGAGGCAACTTCACTTATTGTTGCAGGTTTTGTTGAAGAGTTTACAAAAACACTTCCAATGGAGTATGCACTTGAGTTCAATCAATTAATTGAGTTAAATATGATCGACGCGGGTGCAGTAGGATAGATTTATAATAACAGGGGTAAATTCATAATGAAGGTTCTAGAAGAACTCGGGCAAGGGAAGTCTTTGGAAGACTTCCCCGAGATAGATAATAAAAATGAAGACTGGAAGTACATCTCGATACCCAAAGACTTAAATAGTTTTACCACTTCACAAGGTAGCAATCAAGGGAGCTCAAGTGAAGAGATAGACGTACTAATTCACGATGAAGGAATTGAAATAATAAACGAAAATAAATCATTTCAAATAGAGGATGTTTTTGAAGTCAACACTCCCTTCATTGAAGATTACTCAAACAGGCCTATAGATAGGTTTGTTTTTCAACAGAAAGAGAAAGTAACATCCGGGATTGTTATTAATTTTATTGAGTCTTCCGAGACCCCTCTTAGGGTTGAGATACAGTCTTCAGGCTTAAACGTTCCTTATATTGGATTATTTGCGGATAAAAATATATCTTCATCAATAGAGCTTATCCATTCCGATGCACTTTCTGGGACAAGCTTCCCAATGATTGATAGCAAGATATCGAATGATTCACATATTTCTTTATATATAAAACATGACTCTCCTCAAGAATCCGAACTCATTACATCTTTTTATTCACAAATAGGAAAAGATTCCTCTCTTGATGTAAAGTGTGCAAGCTTTGGTTCAAGCTTATCACGTATAAGGTTTGACATTGATTTAGATGGAATAGGATCAAGCTTCAATATCGAAGGGGTATATTTTGCAGACAAAGAGAGGCTCATTGATTATCGAGTATTTGTCAATCATAACGTAAAAAATACTTCATCAAATATGCTCCTCAAAGGCGCATTGGTTGATGAGAGCAGCTCTGTTTTTACTGGGACAATTCATATAGCTGAGGGGGCTGAGAAAACAGTTTCTCATCAAATTAATCGGAATCTTGTATTGAATGATAAAGCAAAGGCACATTCAGTTCCTAATCTTGAGATATTATGTGATGACGTAATCTGTGGACATGGATCATCAGTGGGTCCAATTGATGATGAATTATTCCATTATGTAATGTCGAGGGGCATCCCCCGACTTGAAGCAGAGAAGCTTCTAATTAGAGGATTTTTTAATGAAGTA
>CEOQ01045053.1_pt1 | contig 10167 bp, 11 predicted proteins | sample 361351 | NCBI WGS metagenome assembly CEOQ01 (sample SAMEA2619907, study PRJEB7988) | marine metagenome | biome: marine biome (ENVO:00000447); feature: deep chlorophyll maximum layer (ENVO:xxxxxxxx); material: "saline water (ENVO:00002010), including plankton (ENVO:xxxxxxxx)" | depth 60 m | reverse complement strand
TTCAGGTGCTCTCATAATTCTATGAATTAACATCGCATCTTCCATCAATGTAACTTGTTTCCAAACTTTTCTTGCACTTTCTAACATTGATTTACCATAAGGTAAAAGATTACTATCGTTTGCTAATCTAAAGTGTGCAATTTGAAAGTTTTCAAATTCTATTCTTTTATTAGTAGTTGAACGAGCAAAATAAGGATGAGCACTTTCAACGGCTTCTAAATAAAATTTTACATAATATGGATTATCCGGGTCTTCTCCCTCTGAACGAACTAATTCATAAGGTGACATTGGAACAACATTTGTAATTCCATATTTTTCTTGTACATCTAAATATAAAAAATGGTCTCCATACTTTGCTAAGTTACGAACCCAAGGCCATAGATTGAATTCTAAATTCATGATATCATAAAATAAATTATGTAGAATTTCTTTAATGTTATTATCATCACTCTGAATTTCCAATACCTCTCCATATGGATTTTTCATAGTTGATTCATCCGCATATATATCCATCGCAGAAGCAATAATTGAATCTGCTTCCATACTTTCATAATCTTTAAATAAACCTAATCTTGCTGCCTGTAATTGTGCGAATGTGGAATATCCACTATTCACCAAATCTAATCCACTATGTAGTTTAGAATATCTATCTACAAGATGTGTTTTCATTTGTCGTTGTACTTGGTCTGTATCGGCGATTTTTAATTTTCTACCACCTACATTTCTTACAATTACATTTGTTGAAAATAATCTTCGTAATCGACCAAATAATGATTTATCTGCCATAATTTACCTCACTTATAAGAGCCATTTTAATGACTCTTTCTTTTTATCTACTTCCCATTCCCAGGAATCGTTTGTGTTTTCTTGTGGTACATACATACCATCAAGTTCTATACTGCTTAGAGTTTTCTTTGTTAACTCAATACCTTCAGTTCGTAATCGTAATGCCGTATCACGAATCCAAAGTCCAATAGCGAAACTCATAACTAAATCATCATTGTATCCAGCCATTGCTTCCGCTCTGTTATTTAGATAAATAAAAGTAAATAATTCATCAATCAAACGATTACTTCTAACTACTACACTCTCATCTCTAAAATATTCCTCTAATTTAGCAATAATTAAAGGTCTTGTTTTGGCGGTAGTACTAAATCCTGCCACCATATTCTTTTCTTGTGCCCTATATCGATTATTCAACTGATGTTGAACATCAACATATTGTAAATCTTTACTTGTATAAAATAAGTTCTGATAATCTCTATCAATTACTTGTTGTATTGCTGCCCAACCAATGTTGTTGTTTTCTATAATTAGTAAAGCATCGTTATATTCTGTTGAAATACTCACCAATAAGTTACCAAAATCTTTAGTACTCATCCTACCTTTGTATTCTGCAACTTGTTCTACATTCTCTACATCAATAACATGAAATGCACTATAATCTGCACTATCTCCTCTACCAACATCTGCACATACTACATAATTTTTTGTATAATCTGGTGGTTCCCAAATCCAAATATTATTATCTATACCTCTTTTTTCTAATGGTTCTTTAACCATTGTCTTTCTACATTGTTCCAAAATAACACCATCAATGACTGAAGTTCCAGAAGTAATAAAATCACAATCACACTCTTGTGCCGCACTTTGTAAACCTAATAACCCATCTTGTTCATCTCTCCATGTTTGGTCTCTATCTGGATGTACAGTCCAATGTAGTTTAATAAAGTTGAACATTCCACGACCTTCTTCCGCATCCACCCAAGTTTTGTGGAACCAATTACCAACTCCGTTTGGTGTAGAAAGTGCAATACAACTACCACCAGTAGTTAGTGTTTGTTGTGAAGCAGTCCATATATCATCAATCTTATCAATGAATGCTGCCTCATCCAATATCAATAATGATAGAGCTTCAGAACGAGCAGCTTCTGGTCCTGATGATACTGCTTTAATTTGTGAACCATTAATATATCTCAGATTTAATTTGTTATCTTCAACACATTTCTGTTTCAACCAACTTGGTAAGTTTGCGTGCATAACACGAACTTTTGTTACTAAGTTTTTAGCAACTTCTTGTTTTGTGGCAATAACCAAAACATTCTTATCTTGATGAAATGTCATCATCCATAAAGAATACCCTGCAGTTAAAGTTGAAATACCTAATTGTCTTGCTTTCAATATTATATTGAATCTATTTTCTTGAAATTCACTTACGGTCTTTTCCTGAAAATCATACAAATCAAAAGGTATTTTACCTTTAATCGGGTGTTGTATCATACAATACTTTTTCATAAAATATGCAGGGTCTTGTGCACATTTTATATATTCTTGTTTGATTACATCTTTTAGTTGTTCTGCCATTAGTCTGCTAATTGTCCTGCAAGATTAACTGAAATTGCTGTAGCCCCAACACCATAAACAAACCATAACCATTTGTTTTCGTGCCATTTAGGTTTCACTACTTTAACTTTTTCCTTATATAGATTAATTGTTTCCTTTTGTAACTGAAGTTGTTGTGTTCTAAAATCAATAATCAATGAATCAGATTTTGCATTATCTTCTAATAGTGAGATTTGTTTTTCCAAATCTATTACTAAAGATACATGCAAACTATCTTTTAACTCTAATTCTTTAATTTTGTTAGTAAACCCAAGAACTTCTTCCTCTGTAAAGGTAAAAGTTTTACTATCTTGCCCAAATAACAAACCAAGAAATAATATGTAAATTAAATATCTCATATATATAAATATATACTACTTACTAAATTTCTTCAAATATTTTACTGCTTCATCAACATCGTTAGTTTTAGATGCTTCTTCTGCTGCAAGTATTTGTTTTTTAGTATTAGTAACTTTTCTTTTAATTTTTGCTACTGCTTTTTTGTTTACTCTTTTCTTAGATTGAAGAACTTCTACTTCTTTTTCAAGTTCTTTAACCTCTATATTTTTTGATTTAATTGCCTTATCTAACTTTTTGACTTCTTCTTTTTTCTTTCCGCCAAAAAATAGATTTACTATGAAATCGATAATCCCACTCATGTTTGTCTCCCTTGTGTTGGTAGTTTTATATTATATTTTTCACAAATATCTTCTAATGATACTCCTCGTTCATCTTCATCATATTCATCCAAATTCATTAACTTTTCAATAATTCTATGATATACCCTAATTATCTCTTTTGTATTAGTATTTCCAATTTTTTTATGATAATCAAGTGCCACATCCCCAAGTTGTGCGGTCATTGCCATTATATCTATAATAATCGTTTCAGGCAGTATCAAGTTCTTTTGATTCTTCATCTATTGCCTCTTCCAATTTAGTTATATATTCTTTTGCCTCATCAACTATTTGGTTAAATTGTTCCTCTCCCATTTCCCATTTCTCTTTTTCAAGTTCTGGACTATTAACTCCTACTTGATTGAAGAATTCTGCCTTACCTTCAGTTGCTTCAAACTCTTCTATACTTTGTTTTAAATCCTTTAAATATGATTTCTTATTCTCATTAATCTTTTTCTTAGCATAATTTTCATATTCACCATTGATACGAAGTTTATTTTCCATTTCAATATGACAATCAAAACAATGTCCATTAGTTCTCCAAAACTTTGTATCAAGTTTTTTCTTCATTGCCTTTTTACATTCAGGACAAAACCATGGCATTCTGACACCTTTCATAATTTCTGTCATTTTACCCTCACGAGTTTTACCACCAAGATTTTTTTCTTTACCCTCGTATCCTACTTGAACATAATCTTTTTCGTGTTTTCCTGTAGTCATTAAATCTTTTAATGCCTTATTTTGTCTCTCCATATCTTTACTATATCCAGCCATTATAACTCTCCTTAACCAAACTTAATTGAACCTAATATTTGATTGATAGGTGCAAATGCTCCTGTGAATTTGTATATTTTACCTTTGTATTTAAATACTATACCTTCACTTGGAACAACTGCATTCAATCCACCAATTGCATTTAGTTTTTCTATTTGTATTTTTAATTTTTTCAATTTTTCTACATTACCACCACTCTTTAAATCATTAAGAGCTTTAGTAACTTCTTTTCTAATCTTTTGTGTTGCAACTTCAGGTGATGCTGCAATAAATCCTTGTATGTTTTTTAATATTTCTGCACCAACTTCAAAGAATAATATCTCAAATGGTTTTATATTATCTTTCCAAATCTTTTGGTGGTCATTTTTATCAGTAGATAAAATCCAATCTAAAAATTTTGGATTACTACCAAAATCTTTTTTGATATTTTGTATTTTATATGATTTATCAAAGTATGCCCAACGATTAACCAACTTAACAAACTGGTCTGGTTTTAAACTAAATTTAAATTGTTTAGATGCATTGAATACATACTCTCTCCAATACGCCTGATGATAATCACCCAACCTATCATTATCTTTTAAACGATATTGTGATTGTAATTTCTTTAATCTACCTAAAAATTTATTTTTCATTTTACCAAAATCTTGATGTTTCGGAACTTTTAAAAAATTAGGTTTACCAATTCTAAACATTGATTGTATATGTTGATTCATTTGTTTAATCATACCTTGTAACATTCTTGCACTATCTTTAGGTTGTCCAATAGCTCTACCACTTTCATCATACTCTAATGTTCCATGAAATACTATTTCTGCAATATCATAATCAATTACATTTGCTGTTTTAGGATACATAACCTCTAAGTTCATCCATCGTTTTCCATTACCAAAAACTTTTTCTTTTTGTTTCTCACTTAAACTACCAATTGCCTTTTCTAAATTTTTCATTGCACCTACAAAAGCTTTCTCTATATCACCTCTACCACTAAACATACTTTTTATACCAGCGGTAGTTGGTGCTGTTTTACCATGATTTTTCAAGTGTCCTTTATTACGAGCCGCTCTTAACTTACCATCAACCCAACTTACCATCAGATTTTGTCCATCAAGTTTCTCTGTAACATTATCTTCTCTATCTAACTTTCCACCTAACCCATTAATAATTATCTGTTTCAAATCTGAAAATGTAAGATTATTATCATCAAATGGATGAGACATATGTCCATAGGCTCCGCCCTCTAATAATAAATTAACATCCTTTATAAATCCCTCTTGTACTTTTGTAACTTTATTTACACCATTTGGGTTATGTTTCATATGAATTGTAGGTGAATCACCTATCTTACTTGTAGGTTTACCAAAGAATTTAACAATTTCCCAACCCAATTTATCTGCCATATTTGTCATATGTGCTCTGTATTTTGGAAATGGATTATCAACACTATCTTCGTTGGATGTTTTTTGATTTATTGTTTTACCAAATGTGGTTGTATTTACTCTATCTTGAACATATTGGAAATCGTATGCTGGATTTATTGCCCTTTCATAATTTACAATATCACCAATTACTTGCCATGCTAAAATTTCTGCGTGTTTTGGTGATACTCTTTTATAATCATCAAAATCATTAAAGAAATCATACAAACCCTCATCATCTAATATACCTGCATCAAAGTGTGCTCCAAGTGCACTTACTTCTTTTATTATATTTTTTACTGATGATTGATTATAAAATTCAAATAACTTTTTAAATTTATTTGTCATCATATTATAATTACCTTGATTGAAGTAACCAAATAATTTTTTAAATACTTTAGGTCTATTCTCATCATCTATCTTTGGTGAACCTAAAATATTTCTCATTGTAGTTCCTGAAATTTCTTTCCCACCTATATTCATACTAACATGCGGTGCTTCTAAAACATATCCATGTTTCCAGGCTGGTTCTAAATTATTTTTATTCTTTTTATAATCTTGAAAATACTTACCACCTTTTAATCTACCTGCATCTTTTTTACCAAATATATAAACAATTGCTGTAGTATCTTTATCATACTTTTTAATTACATTTGATGCTATATATGGTGATTTTTCTTGTATGATACGATTTTTAGGAATACCCATCTTAACCATATGACGAACTTTTTCTCTAAAGTCCATTGGATGTCTTGGTGGTTTTTTGATATTTGAAGTGGTGATATATGCATCATCTACTTGTCTCTTTAACCACTCGTAAGTTTTTTTATGATGTGGTCCGAATGGTTGAAATCTTCCACCATAAACACCAACTATTTTTTTAATTTTTGTTGGAGCTTCATTTACTTTTTTACTCGTATCAGTTTTCATAAATGGGCCTCTACGAAGTGTTCTAAATTTTACTGGAACTTTTTGTCCAAAAAATTTTTTAGGTGCCAAGATTTTTAATGTAACCATTTCTGTTTTATTATCAATTTTGACTAACTCAAAATCTATTTCTTTATATCTTCTACCTTTATGTTTAAGATTAAATCCTGTTATATATCTATGAACCTTTCTACCTGATACTGCTTGTTTTGCTCTTTCATTAACATTTTCATTTTTTAATTTACTTGTTGCCAACTTTGATAAAATATTTATTTTAGCCTTTGATAATTGTTTTAAAGTTCTATCAGATTGTTTATCTAAAAATTTAACTAATTTTCTATATGCTGGACTTCCTACTTTTAAATACTTAATTGCCTGATAACTGGTTCTTAATAAATCTAAATGAGCTGGTGTTAATGCAATATCTTCACTTGTTAATATTTCTTCAACTTTTTTATAACCACTTAATGAATCAGTTTTATTTTTATTAATACCCGTTCTACTTGGTGATGGAACTACATTTTCATTATATAATTCTGCTTCTTTATTTCTAATTGCATTACCAATTTCACGACCTTTTAATCCAACAAACTCTGTACCCTTTACTGATAATTTAAAATTAACAAACTTTTTGAAATCTTTTCCTATTAACTTACCAAATAAAATAATCTGATTAGGAACTAAGGATGCCTTCTCTTGATACTTTTTATACATATAAATGTCATTACCTTTAAAATTTTGTAATAAATTTAAAAACATAACATTAATTGCTTCTTTTGAAGAATATTTTAATTGATTTAAAATTTTACCAATTTTTTGTGGTTCGTTCTTTCTTAAAATCATTCCTATAAATACTTGATAATCATTTGTTTTTGGATAAGGTTTTGATACTTTTAAACCTGGAAATATTTGTTTTGTAAATCCAAACTTATCACACGCTTCCATAAACAATTTAGATGATTTTCCTTTCTGAATTGCCTTTACAAACTCTTCTCTAATTCTTTCTTTACTCACACCTTTCAAACTTGGATTTTTCAATAAAGCCATTTCTGTTTCTTTATTCATTTTACCACCAACTACTGCTTGAAATCTTAATGCTCGTAATTTTCTCAATGGGTCTTCATCAAATCTTCTTTTTGGATTACCGACTGTTTTTATTATTTTTGCCTTTAAATCTTTTAATCCACCTGTTAAATCTACAACTTCATTTTTTTCTATATCATAAAATAATGAATTGATTGTTAAATCTCTACGATTAACATCTCCTTGTATATCTGAAAAATCTACTGCCTGAGGTCTTCTACCCTTTCCAATATCTTTTCTAAATGTTGCAATCTCGTGTCCACCCACAATTACCACACCAAACTTTTTACCAACTTCAATTGTTTTAAATCCACCTTGTTTTGCAATTTTCAATACTTCATCTGGTTTTGCATCTGTTGCTAAATCGAAATCTTTTGGATTTTTACCAAGTATGGCATCACGAACTGCACCACCTACGATATATAATTTCTTTTTATTTTTCTTGAATAATCTATATAACCCTTTAATATCTCCTGGAACTCTTAACGCTATTTTATTCTCTTTAAGTTTTCCCTTCTTACCTTTGTTAACTATATGTTCACCATCCCATTGTGAATCTGGAACTGGTGCGGTATTTCTCATATAGTTTGGTAAATTTAATTGTTCATTCTCTGCACCTCTCATATCTGCATCTGGAGAAACTGAATCTTTACCAGGTTTTCGTGTTGGTAATAATTTTTTATCAGATTTCATTTTTCTGAATTTTAGAGCAGGACGATTATTGATAAGTAAATCACCTTTTTCATTCCAATCAATAGATTTAACTTTAACTGGTTTATTTTTAAATCTACCCATCAAGACAGTATCACCAATATCTATATCAAGTTCAACACCCTCAAGAAGTGGTTGAGTTAACCATTCTGTTAATTTATTCATTTCTTTAACTCTTGTTTAATTATTTCTCGTATCTTCTTTTTCACAACTCTTTCAGTTAAATCATCTTTAAGTTCTGATTTATCTCTTGAAGTCATTCTTAATTTTTTCTTACCGATTTCTCTCGGTTCATCTATATGAAATGTTCTCATTTGTCCACACTTCCCTTTCCTGGTGATTCTACAAAATCTTCTCCATAGTGAGCCATTAATTCATCAAAAGTAAAATCTGTTGAAAAATCTTTATGTCCCCACTTATCCCAACCAGCAACATCATTTTTAAATCCAGTATATTTAACACCTGTTTTAGTAACTGTCTTAGTTGCCTTAACTTGTGATTGACTATCATCATCTTCATCTACCATAGCATCCGCTGTAGGGAAATCTAATTGTTGATAACCACCTCGTTCATACCAGGGTTCAGGTTTACTCATGTCCATTCCTAATACTCGTTCTTCACCAGGAGGAAGATAATGTGTATCAGATTCACCCTCATCAGCAGTAGATATATGTCCTGATGAAATTTCTTTCATTATCTTATTTCTATTTTTAAATGCGTTTTTTAATGTAATCATAATTTATCTCGGTGGTTTAGATTCCCAAGGCCCCCAATGTTCATATTTAACCATTAATTTTGCAGCCTCTAAGTATTTGTATTTATAAAGTTTATATCCTTTAACTGGTATTTTACCTAACTCATAATACTTCTTTTTACTCAATCTTATTTTTTTACCATTACTGAAATCTAATACTTGATTTCCTTTTTCAATCCAACAATGACCGAATGGTTTTCCATCTGTTGCTAAGATTGCGACACCATGAACTAATTGGTAAGAATCATCTTGACCAATCATCCATCTTCCATTTGCTGCGTAACAATCTCCTTTCATTAGTTATCGAATCAAATGAATAGTATCTGTAGAACTACAACTAACATAAGAAAGTCCTATTGGATATAATGTACCCGCAACTAATCCTGCTGTTATAGCACCACTTCCATCTGCCCCTTGTACTTTGTATTTACTACCTGCCTGTAACATAAATGCGGTATTTGCATTTGAGCCAGTAGACCAAAATACTTCTGAAGGACCGACAGTTTTATAAACTGATTGATAACTATTTGGTCTATCAATCGATTTTGTTCTATCTACGAAAGAACCTTGAACTGGGTTACTATTGTATGCCATGTTTTATCTCCTTAAACTGATAATGCTCGTTTAAACCAACCAAACAAGAATCTTTCTTGTTCGGGTTTTTTATTCACTAAATCATAATAATGTTTTAATCTGTAACAACGAACTCTTTCTAATGATGGTTTATAAGTTTCTATTGCACCTTTTGTGCCTGGTCCAAAACCACCATCAATTGCAAGGTCTGCACCTTTTGCATTACATGCTCGTTGTAAAATCTTTACTGCCGTTCCTCTACCTTGATTCACACACATATCAAAAAAGATGTGTTTTAAATCTTCAGGTAAATCATCTATTTTATTTCTATCCCAATAGTCTTTTTTATAGATTTCTTTAGCACCCTCTTTAGTTAAATTCTTAATATCTACATCAGGATAGAATCTTTTCGCAATTCCAAAGTTAGTCTCTCCGCCTAAATCATTTGGGTCGTGAACATATCCACCCTCGTGATGTAAAGTTACTTCTATAATTTCATCAAATGTCGTTAACATATTATTTTCTCCTATTAAGTAGTTTTTGTTTTTCAACCCACATTTTTCCAATTTTGTTTTTGATGGGCTTATTAACAAATTTTCTAATAACTTTAGTAACCAATGGAACAAATTTCTTCTCCGCTTCTTTTGGTGATAAATGATTTGAATTATCAACTACCACAAAATTCTTTTTAAATAATGCTTGGAAAGAACCAATATTTTTTTGAACATCTTTCCAACTCTTTTCTAATAATGATGGTGGTAATATTCTATCTCTTAACTGATTTCTTTTTTGTGCCACCTCTAATGAAGTGTTTACCATTACCATATAGGTATCGTATCCCTCATCTTCTAATTCTTTTTTCAAAGAA
>CEOQ01295560.1_pt1 | contig 10192 bp, 9 predicted proteins | sample 361351 | NCBI WGS metagenome assembly CEOQ01 (sample SAMEA2619907, study PRJEB7988) | marine metagenome | biome: marine biome (ENVO:00000447); feature: deep chlorophyll maximum layer (ENVO:xxxxxxxx); material: "saline water (ENVO:00002010), including plankton (ENVO:xxxxxxxx)" | depth 60 m | reverse complement strand
TTACAGTCTGCCCCCGTTGACCGCTTGGGTACCCCTCCGCGGACACAAGCAGACTATTGTCTGATCTAGCTATTACAGTGTCAACCAATAAGACAATGACTTTGAGTACAAGAAAGAGGACTCTAGGCCATTTTAAGTGCCACGCCTTAGCAAAGGCTTACCCTAGAAAGGCCTTTTCTGGTACTAAAAACTGTCTTTTAGGGCACGAATGCGAGCAAAAACCTCGACTAGATCAGTATCTTTGTTATTTCCGTCATTCATACCAACATTTATAGCGATCTCTTGGCTTGTCGGCCGGAGGAACGGATTTGTGGACTTTTCTAATCCTAGCGTTGTTGGAATTGTTGGCTCATTTATGGCACGTGCTATATCTACCAACCTCGCCCTGTCTACTAGCGCCTTATTATTAGGCTCTATGCTGAGAGCAAAACGTGCGTTATCTTGGGTGTATTCATGGGCACAATAAATTACCGTGTTATCTGGCCACTTCATCAATTTCTGCAAAGAACTCCACATTTGCTCTGGTGTTCCCTCAAATAATCTGCCACAACCCATAGCAAAAAGTGTATCGCCTACAAAAGCCACTTCATCCTCAGGCAAGTAATAAACAACGTGGCCTCGAGTATGCCCTGGGGTATCTAACACACGCACTGGGTGATCACCTAAAAAAAACTCGTCGCCCTCTTCTACCAACTCATCAATTCCGGGAATTCTTGCTGCATCAGCTTTAGGGCCTACAATTCGACATCCGGTAGCCGCCTTGATGGCAAGATTGCCCCCAGCATGATCAGCATGATGATGAGTATTAAAAATATGAGTAAGCGTCCAACCCTTTTGAGAAAGAGCTTCCATTATCGCTTCAACTTCTGGAGTATCCACGGTGGCTGTTAAATCACTTTCCTTATCATGTAATAAGAATCCATAATTGTCGTTTAGACAAGGAAACATATGTATTTCTATTGGCATCATTGCAGGGACCTCAAATATTGCTGGGCTAATTCTAACCCTAGCCGGCAGAGAATGAAGACCTCTTCTTATCGTACAATGCGGGATCACACTCGCAAGGCAGGATAGCCATGCCAGTAATTACCCTACCAGATGGATCACAAAAAGAATTTCCTGAAGCCGTAACTGGTTTGGCTATTGCCGAATCCATTGGGCCCAGTTTAGCGAAAGCAGCTATTGCTATAACTGTTAATGGAAACCAAAAAGATCTGAGTGATCCCATTAGCGAAGATTCTAAGGTTTCTATCATTACTATAGACTCTGATGAGGGGCTAGAAATCATGAGACACACGCTAACCGCTCAGGTTTTGGCGAGTGCTGTAAAGAATCTTTACCCAGATACCAAATTAGCAATTGGACCAACTATAGATGATGGCTTTTATTATGATTTTGAATTTCAAAAACCAATATCCTCAGATGAGCTAGAACCTATAGAAAAGGAAATGAAAAAAATTGTTTCCACTGGATCTTCCATTACCAAAACATTGAACTCCAAATCTAAGGCTATTGAAGTATTTAAAGTTGCTGATGAGCCGTACAAAGAATCAATAATCAATGATGCTGATCAAGAAGATGATTTCCAACTCTATCATCAGGATGATTCTGAGTTTGTTGATCTGTGCAGAGGGCCACATCTTCCAAGTTTAAAGCACATTGGCCCCTTCAAGTTAACCAAAATCGCAGGTGCCTACTGGAAGGGAGACTCAAAAAATAAAATGCTAACAAGAATTTATGGTACTGCGTGGAAAGATGGTAAAGACTTGAAGTTATATCTACAAAGGCTAGAAGAAGCAGAACAACGTGATCATCGCCGACTTGGACAGCAAATGGATCTCTTTCACCTGCAAGACGAGGCCGTAGGCGCTGTCTTTTGGCATCCTAGAGGCTGGGCTCTGTACCAAACGCTCATTGACTACATGCGAACAAAGCAAGAATTAGCAGGTTATGAAGAGGTAAATACACCTGAACTAATGGACCGAAGGCTTTGGGAGGCTTCTGGGCACTGGGAAACTTTTGGTGAAAACATGTTCACCAGCCGCACTGAAGATGAACGTATTTGGGCAATCAAACCAATGAATTGTCCAGGGCATGTTCAAATATTCAAAAAAGGCCTTAGAAGTTACAGGGAATTACCGTTGCGCATAGCTGAATTTGGAAAAGTACACAGATATGAGCCTTCTGGGGCACTACACGGACTCATGCGTGTAAGAGCCTTTACTCAGGACGATGCGCATATTTTTTGTACACAAGATCAAATTACCGCTGAGACAGGGGCTGTGTGTAGCCTATTATTAAGTATTTATCGTGATATGGGCTTTGAAAATATCATCATTAAATTTGCTGACCGGCCGGAACGCAGAGTTGGAACAGATGATGTTTGGGACCAAGCAGAAGATGCGCTGAAACAGGCCATGAATAGTTTGGGACTTGATTACTCCTACAATCCGGGGGAGGGGGCTTTTTATGGACCTAAAATTGAATTTGTCTTAAGAGATGCAATTGGTCGTGACTGGCAGTGTGGAACACTTCAGGTTGATCTAAATTTGCCTGGTCGATTAGGAGCTACTTATGTTGGCGAGGATGGCAATCGACATACTCCTGTTCTTCTTCACAGGGCAATTTTTGGTTCTCTGGAAAGATTCATAGGCATCTTGCTTGAGCACTTCACAGGAAACCTTCCATTCTGGCTAGCTCCTACACAAGTAGTTGTCGCAACAATTACTTCAGATGCAAACGAATATGCATATGAGGTGGTTGAGCAATTAAAAAACTCTGGGCTTCGCACAGAAATAGATCTTAGAAATGAGAAAATCAATTATAAGGTTCGTGAACACAGCCTACTGAAAACCCCCGTTCTCATTGCTCTAGGAAAACGTGAGATAGAAGATAGAACAGTATCAATACGTCGATTAGGAAAAAAAGGCCAAGAAATTGTATTGCTGACGGATGCAATCTCTATTCTTGCTAAACAGTCTCAAACTCATAGCTAGACTTTTTTGAACTTATTTACTAGGGAAGCAAATGCAACTTATTAGTTTCGAACATAACGGTAAAACAAGCTTCGGATTGCTTACAGAAAATGGCGTAATAGATGCGGGTGCGCGTTTGTCATCTGATTTTGTTGATCTTCGAAGTGTTTTAATGGCTGGTCGCTTAGATGACCTTAGGGATTTGATCCATTCTGATGCTAATGTTGATTTTGAAGAAGCCGATATTAACTACCTGCCCGTTATCCCGAATCCCTCCAAAGTTTTATGCGTAGGAATTAATTACCTTAGCCATATAAAAGAAACTGGACGAGACATCCCTAAATACCCGGTCTTATTCACACGTTTCCCAGACTCGATTGTTGGCCACAACACGCCACTAATACGTCCAAAAGTTTCAACTGATTTTGATTATGAAGGGGAGTTAGCAGTAATCATTGGTAAACGAGCAAGACATGTTTCACAGTCTGAGGCAATGAGCTATGTAGCTGGCTATAGCTGCTTCAACGAAGGAAGTATTCGTGATTTTCAGATGCACACAATCCAATTCACTGCGGGAAAAAATTTCTATAAAAGCGGTAGTTTTGGACCTTGTATGGTTACAGCTGATGATCAACCTGACCCTAATGCGTTTCATCTACAAACTAGACTAAACGGACAGATTCTCCAAGATGCTCCTGTGAGTGACCTCTGTTTCAATATTCCTCAGCTCATCGAGTATTGCTCTTCATGGACACCACTAGAGCCAGGTGATGTCATCGTATCCGGAACTCCTGGTGGAGTTGGGCGTGTGCGAAAACCACCCATCTGGATGAAGCCAGGAGATACAGTAGAGATTGACATAAAAGGTGTAGGCTTACTAAGAAATACCATTACAGATGAGGGACAGTAAATAACAAACGTCTAATGAGATTCTGCACTTCTTGAAGTAAGCGTTTTAAAGTCAAAAAGCTGAAAATCTGCCAAATGTGATGGGCTAACGTTCTGTAGGCTCTTAAACAAACGCTCTGTCCGGCCAGGGTCTTCCATCTCCCAGGTTCTCAACATAGCTTTAATTTTTTTTCGTTGTAGGTTTTCCTGAGACCCACAAAGGTTGCAGGGAATAATTGGAAACTGACGGCTCTGAGCATATTCAGCAATTAATGTCTCTTGGCAATATGCCAATGGCCGAATAACAATATGCTTTCCGCTATCGCTAAGAAGTTTCGGTGGCATAGCCTCAAGCCGAGCACCAAAAAACATATTAAGAAACAGGGTTTCAACAATATCATCCTGATGATGCCCTAAAGCAATTTTTGTAGCCTTTAGTTCATCTGCTACCCGATAAAGTACGCCACGCCTTAAACGCGAACATAAGCCACACATGGTCTTGCCTTCCTTAATAACTTGCTTAACTACCGAATACGTGTCTTCTTCTATTATTCGGTAACTAACATGCATGGATTCAAAGTAGGCCGGCAGAATATCCGCAGGAAATCCCGGTTGTTTCTGATCAAGATTAACAGCAATGACATCAAAACTGATAGGCGCACGTTTCTTTAGCTGAAGAAGTACGTCTAGAAGAGTAAATGAATCTTTACCCCCTGACACGCATACCATGATACGGTCCCCGTCATGAATCATGCTGTAATCAGAAATTGCTCTGCCTACAGAAGAACGCAAACCAGTAATGATTTTTTTTGATGGTTTCCCAGCCGCTGACAACAGATTGGCTGTTGGAAAAGTTGAGGTTGCTGATTTCAAGTTGATACCGGTTGATTTTTAAAATTAGGCCACGCGTAGATTACGATGATATCACTCCAATTAAAAAACAGTTTGAACAAATCAAAGCTAGGATTCAGTCATTGAGACTTGCTCGTTGTCTCACTTACTCGCAAAATCTAAACAATCTAAACTCAAACTGAGGTCCTCATGCTAAAACAGAGCTCTTTTTTTGTGGCGCTCATTCTTAGCTTGATTTGTTCTGCGAGCAAAGCAAGAACTCTGCAACAAGTACTAAATTATGGAGAACTCAGAGTTGGCGTCGTTCTGGATAGTCCTTGGGTAATTCAGAATCAGTCAGGCGCGCTTCTTGGCTATGACATTGATTTGGGAAACAAAATAGCTGAGGACATGGAAGTCAATGTGCAATTTCATATCTATGAACCTGACCGCCTGATACAAGCACTTGAGGTTGGGGAAATCGATCTTATAGGTGCTAAATTTTCTATAACTCCGTCGCGTGCACTGCATGTTAATTTTAGCCAGCCTTATACAACCAATAAAATTACTCTCGCTACTAACCTAACTTCCACTGCAATTGCAGATACCTTAGAAGACCTAAATCATGCCGATTACACTATTGCGGCAGTAGGTGACAATGATTCTGCAGCACTTATAAGGCAGATTTTTCCCAACAGCACCCATCATATTTATGAAAATCAAGAGCTAGTCAGCGCAGCACTAATTGATGGCGCAATTGATGGTTACATAGAAGAAGAACCAATACCTACTTTTTTATCTCTTGAAAATCCAACCAGAATAGGCGTGCCGATTATTGAGCCCCTAGCCCAAAGCAGTATCGGGTTTGCAGTAGCAAAAGGTGATGCCGATTTCATTATTTTTTTGAATGCCTGGATTACGACACACGAATCAGATTTCTGGCTGCAAACAGTTCATGACTATTGGTTTCAATCCGTGAGATGGAAACAACTTCTTCACTAAGCCGGCTATTAAATAAAAATTTAATCCCACATGTTCCACTGCATAGTGTCTGGATTGAATTCATAAACCAGGTAAATAATAGAACCAATAAAAAATACCCAAGCAAAAAAATCTCCTACTCTATGCTTTGGAACTTCTCGCATAAAAGTGCGTGTTTTATGCGCTCCATAGCCTCGGATATCCAATGCCATTGCTTGTGTTTGCCCATTTCGCAAACCCAGAACTAACATTGCAAAAGTTAAATGTTTGATGCGTATCAATTTTCTTTTTAGCCAATTTGTATCCTGACCAAGATCTCGAATTCGCTGTGTTATTGATATTTCTCGACCTAGCTCTAAAAAGGCAGGGAATAGCACTAAGCCTAGCACGGGCGCATGAATTAAACGGTAGTCCCACCCACGCCCAGAAAGATTTTGGACCATATCAGTTGGATGGGTCGTGAAAGCAAAGGACAACCCAACCAAAGCAAGGGAAAGAAATCTCAGCGCAAGAAGCACACCAAACCCCAAAGCTGCCCATGTTAAATCTTTAAATGGGGTACTTATCGCGACAAGATCCGAGCCGGTTGTAGCCTGACCACCATAAAAAAAGGGGAAAATAGCTGCCAACATCAAAACAAAAGGTAAGATTATTTTTCCTAAAGCCCAGTACTGCTTCAAATGTACTCCGGTACAAAAGGAAGCGACAACAAAACACAAAAGAAAAAGACCGACACCTACATAAATATTAGTATTGAAAATAGCAACAAAAGAAACGCTTAACACAAATAATAGTTTTGAGAATGGAGTCATTTGATGAAAAAGAGAATCCCCCTCTTTAAATGAAAGGTTAGCTCTTGCCATTAAATTTCTCCGTAATTATTTGAACAAGTGGTGCAGTGCCAAGAACCGGATCTTCAGATATGTGAGCAGAAAACTCATAGACTGCAGGAGGTTTTAATCGGGCCAGTTCCATTACTTTTTGATCAGAAAACAGACCGGATGGCTTCCCATCAAAAATTATTTTTCCATTGCACAATACTGCTGAACGGTCTGCATATTCTGCCACGAGCCGCATATCGTGGGTAATGAAGATAACAGCCGTCCCACCATCAGCTAACTGACGTAAAAGTTGCATAAGATTTCTTGCTTGATGAAAGTCCTGGCCAAACGTAGGCTCATCCAGAACCACTACTTCGGGCTGTCCAACCACCATAGCTGCTACGGACAACCGTCTTTTTTGTCCATGACTTAAGACATACGGACTTGCATCTCTTCTATCTAAAAGGCGTACCATCTCTAGATATTCTATTGTTTGTTTGTCTACCTCATGTTCTGTCAGACCCAAGGCCCGCAAACCATGAGCAATTTCATCGTAAACGGTATTACATACAAACTGTTTTTCTGGCACTTGGAAAATATGGGAAACCCGTTTTGTAAGTCGGGCAAAATCATATTCCGTAGTTGGAATTCCATCGACCAATACGACCCCTGAACTGGGTTGTTGTATTCCATTAAATAAAGAGGCCAGGGTGGACTTACCAGACCCATTCTGACCAACTATAGCCAGCAACTCGTTAGGTCGTGCAGAAAAGCTGATGTTGTTCAAAACTTCAGTAACATCATAGCTAAAAGAAACATCCTGAAGCTCAATGACCGGAGCCAATTGATTCGATTCAATTTCTAATGGTTCGCTCACTGACTGTTGCCGTATTTGAGTCAGAATTGGGATATCAGGAACAAGGTCTTGAACTGCATCAACCAATTCATCCCCATTTAGAGGAATAGGGCCTAAATTTATATTTTTTTCTTGCAATTCAAGAGCAACTTCGGATGCCTGAGGAATCCATAGCCCCATACTATCTCTTACGTACAAACCATATTCCTCAATAAACTCGCGCGGCTGAAATGGGCCCAGCACTTTTTGATCTTCTACCAGTAAAATGCTGTCAACCCGATCAAACACTTCATCCATCTCATGTTCTACCATCAAAACAGTCAATCCAAGATCACGTCTGATGCGATCAATGACTGCCAGTACATCCGCTGTACCCGCAGGATCCAGATTAGAAGTAGGCTCATCGAGCAAGAGAACAGAAGGCTCTAATGCAAGCATTGCAGCCAAGGCAACTCTTTGTTTTTCTCCGCCAGAGAGCTGTAGCATCTGGCGTCTGCGAAATGCAGCTAGCCCTACCAATTCAAGCGCCCAATCAATACGACGGTGAATTTCTTCGGGTTCAATCAGATAATTCTCTAAAGCAAAACCAACTTCTTCTTCAACCGTCAAGGTTACGATCTGGTCTTCGGGATTTTGAAACAACATGTTGACCTGACGAAACCGATCAGCTGCCGCTAATTCCCGACGATTTATGAGGCCTTTGTGCTTATCATTGACAAATACCTTTCCCTGGTTACGCCCTCCAAAATAATCCGGGTAAATTCCTACAAGGTTTAATGCGAGTGTGCTTTTCCCTGATCCACTGCGACCCAGAATAAGGACAAAAGCGCCCGCCTCAATTTCGAATGAGACATTTAATAGAGCAGGAGGGCCTTCCGGCTGGCCTGCCGGTGGTTTGAACCAGAAATTGTAATCTTCCAGAACGAGGGCAGAGGTGCTTTGTTTCACGCGTGATTGATTTGGCCGCCGCTAATAGCAGGTGGCTTATCTAAAGAAGGAACGCCGGCGTGCTCAAGGGCCTTACCCAAATACCATGCCGCAAGTCCCCACAACAATCCCCATATAGCGGCAAATAAATGTGTAAAGATCGCCCACATGACCGATTCCATAATCTGGAATCCTCCTATCAACAATAAAGCCGAAAACTGATTTGCAGCAGCGGTAACGGCTGCAGCTAAAGCAAATAAAAGCTTTCCTCCCTGCCAACGCATCATGACAATAACCATTGCACCAAATGTGGCTGGGAAAAGAGCATGAAAAAGTAAAATCGGACCATCAGGATCTCCGGCAAACCAGCGAACCAGCGCTGTCACTGTAACTGCCAACATTACTATGCATGCACGTTTGCGAAGATAAACTCCCGCATAGAAAAGAATCCAGGTCATTCCATTATATGCGGCATAAAATAAAAACCCGTAAGGCCCTATGGCCCAGATGGTTCTTTCCAAAAAGCCCAACATGGCAAAAACCTCAATAGCTGCCTGAATAACGCCTAACAGTACAGCTACGACAATATCCATTGTATCAAGTTTAAAGTCCTGCCTTATCTGGTAAGAACTGCTCGAAAACATGTTTGAGCCTGCCACTATGATTCTCCAGTTTATTTTTGTGAGCGGTCTTTTCTCATCACGTAAAAACAGCCTTGAATATCAACTTTACTGACGGATAACCAGTTGAAGCCAAGTGTACTGCACAAGCGTTATATTGCCTAAGGTTTGAATCTATTAAATTCGTCTGGCAACAAATCTAAGTGTTAAGCCCGGTTGGATAGATAGAACTAAAGAACTAAAAACCTAACGCTAAAGGTGAATCTAGGATGGTGCCGGCAGAGAGACTCGAACTCCCGACCTGAGGTTTACAAAACCCCTGCTCTACCAACTGAGCTATACCGGCATTATTTTTTAATGAATGATTTCGTCCAAAAAACTACTCAGGTTTCCTGAGTCGAAATAACATTCGGTCCGTATTGTAACGAATAGATGGATCCCTGATACCCAAGGTATGGTCATCAGACGCATTTCCCAAAATGTCACTTACCCCTTCAATGATAAATCCAGCTGACGTAATAAGCTGCTGTGCCTTCAATATATCCATACGATGCAATTCTGTATTGTCATTTCCAGCAGTACCAACATGATCCACTACTCCTAATATTCCACCTGGTACTAATGCATCATAAATACCTGCAAGAAAATCTTGTCCCACCTGGTCTCCACGGTTAGCGTAATCATGCAGATTCAGTGCAGTAAATGCTGCATCTGCTTGCACTGGCAATTCAATGTTAAGGTCTGGATCAAACATTTCTGTTCCAAGCGTGTAGATAACCTCTACATTACCTAGACGAGCTGCCCTGAGTTCTGGTGCCCCACCAAGTCTATCCCTGAACCCTTCAGGATTCTGAGCATAGACCAGCCCATCAGATCCGACAGCGGCCGACAACAGTTCGGTATACCAACCTCCACCAGCAAATATTTCCAGGACCGTCATACCAGCTTCAATGCCCACAAAATCTAGGACCTGAGCTGGTTTTCTGTAAACATCTCGCTCTTTCTCTTCGGCAGACCGATTAGGCGAGGCAATCGCTTCATTAAATCCTTCAGCAAATTCACCGACTGCTGTTACCGAAAAGACTATGGCTAATATAAGCCCTGTTATCCAGCATCGAACTCTGGTAGAAACCATCATGCTTTTTTACTCCTGATTAAATGAATTAAAGCAATAAAAATTATTTCAATTTTTCGTGGCAATTAAAGCAAGCCCTTCGAGAACCAGATTTTGCCGGTACTCTGTCCTTGTTTCCAGCCAGCTACTTAATACCTCTGCATGACCTCCGGTAATAT